>Ga0187820_1000063_pt1 | contig 18652 bp, 18 predicted proteins | sample NC_wetland_sal_i_19_FD_132409 | JGI IMG/M metagenome (GOLD analysis project Ga0187820, IMG submission 132409) | Wetland sediment microbial communities from Neuse River Estuary, North Carolina, USA - SO4_5 | ecosystem: Environmental > Aquatic > Freshwater > Wetlands > Sediment | place: USA: North... | reverse complement strand
GTGGTCTACCATGCGCGGCAGCAGCGCCCGCACTTGCGCTATCGCCATTACCCGAAGCTCATCGACATGGCGCGCGACGTCGACACGCTGATGGTGATCGTGCCGGGCGGGGCGGCGACCGCGAATATGATCAATGCCGAGGTGCTCAACGCACTCGGTCCAAACGGCATTCTCATCAATATGGCCCGCGGCTCGGTGGTCGATGAGCCGGCGCTGATCAAAGCGCTCCTCGAAAAACGCATCATGGCGGCGGGGCTCGACGTGTTCGCCAAGGAGCCGGAAGTGCCGCAGCAATTGATCGCAATGGACAATGTGGTGCTGTTCCCGCATGTCGGGTCCGCCTCGGTTCATACCCGCGACCGGATGGATCAGCTCGTCGTCGACAACATTGCCGCCTGGGCGGCGGGAAAACCGCCGCTCACGCCGGTCGCGGAAACACCGTTCAAATCCTGGAACACCTGAGTTTGGCGGACACGATTGCGCCGGCGCTGACGCGATCTTGGGCGCGTGCTAGTCTAACGCGCATGCGGGCCGAAAAATTTTCAATTGTTGCGGCCATCGCCGTCATGCTTGGCGGCGCTGCGGCTTTCGCGCAAGGCGCGCAGCAAGACACGCAGCAAGGTGCGAAGCCTGGTCAGGCGCAGAACCCATCGGGTTCAGAGGGGCAAAATCCGCAAGCACAAAATCCACAAGAGCGATCCGGCGCGGAAGACCCGGTGAATGCGATGCTCGGTGCTTGGGAATTCTCCGATGCCGACCACAACCGGATCTGCCGCTTCACCTTCCGCGGCGAACCAGCATCGGGCGGTCGCCGCCTCGACGTCGACAAGAGCTGCGTGAGCTTGTTTCCGTCGACCAAGAACATTTCCGGCTGGGCGCTCAACAGTTACGGCGATTTGAGTTTGCTCGGCTCTCATGGCGAAGCGGTCATCGAGCTCACCCAAGTGGAAAGCGGCATGTATGACGGTTTTTCGCCCGGAGAGGGCCGCTACGTTCTGCAGACTGCGGCCTCCGCGCCGGTGCGCTTGGCCGAAGACATGGTCGGCGATTGGGCAATCACGCGCGGCGCGGGAAAGCCGATTTGTACGCTTACGCTGGTGAACAGTCCGGTGAATAGTCCGGCGGCCAGCGGCGCACTCACGCTACGGCTGAAGGCCGGCTGCGATCCGCTGGTCACGCGATTCAATCCGAATGCCTGGCGCATGGATCAGGGCGAACTGGTGCTCCTGTCGCCGCGGGGACAATCCTGGCAATTCGTAGAGACCGATCCAGACACCTGGCAGCGTGTGCCGGAATCGGCCGATCTGATTCTGCTCGTGCGGCAGTAACGCTTGTCATTGCGAGGAGCGAAGCGACGAAGCAATCCAGTTCTCGCACACTAGCTGGATTGCTTCGCTGCGCTCGCAATGACCAAATCAAAACAATGAAAGAACGATATCAGGTCGTCATCGTCGGTGGCGGGCCGGTTGGCGTCGCCCTTGCCGTCGAGCTCGGCCAGCGCGGCCTGTCCTGCGCACTGGTCGAGCGGCGGCGCGAGCCGCAGCGCGTCCCCAAGGGACAAAATCTCACGCAGCGTTCGGTCGAGCACTTCTACTTTTGGGGCGTTTTGGACGCGCTGCGCGCCGCGCGCATCCTGCCGCCGTCCTATCCGATGAGCGGCATCGTCGCTTACCGCGACTTGAACAATGAATATTGGGCGGCGCCGCCGCTGCGCGAGATCGTCAATCCCTATTACTTCCAGAACAACGAGCGCCTGCCGCAATATCAGGCCGAATATGTTTTGCGCGCGCGGCTCGCACGCCTCGACAATGTGGCGGTCCGGTTTGGCTGGGCCGCCGAATCAATCCGCCAGGACGCCGGCGGTGTCGAGATCGCGATCGCGGAGGATGGCGACGGTGCGCGTGAAACTCTGCAATCCGATTACGCCGTCGGCTGCGATGGCGCGCATTCTTTGGTCCGCGAGCAAGCGGGTATCGCGCGCGGCGGCGCCGACTTCGACCAATTGATGGTGCTGGCGCTATTTCGCTCACGCGAGCTTCACGAGGGGCTCAAGCATTTTCCGCAGCGCTCCACCTATCGGGTCATTCATCCCGAGCTGAACGGCTATTGGCAATTTTTTGGCCGCGTCGACGTCGGCGAGAGCTGGTTCTTCCATTCGCCGGTGCCGGCGAACACCACGCGCGACAATTTCGACTTCCATGCTTTGCTGCAGAAAGCAGCGGGCTTTCCGTTCGCCTGCGATTTCGACTATGTCGGATTCTGGGATTTGCGGATCGCGGTGGCCGAGACTTACCAGGCCGGCCGCATTTTCATCGCCGGCGACGCCGCGCATTCCCATCCGCCTTACGGCGCCTATGGGCTTAACAACGGGCTCGACGATGTCGTCAATCTCGGCTGGAAACTTGCGGCGAAATTGAAGGGCTGGGGCAGCGATGCGCTGCTCGCGAGCTACAGCGAAGAGCGGCGGCCGATTTTCAAGGAGACCGCGGAAGACTTCATCGAAGCCGGCATCCGCCGCGATCGCGATTTCCTGCGCCGCCACAGCCCGGAACGGGATCGGGCCGAATTTGAGCGCGCCTGGCAGGAACACATCAATTTCAGCGCGCCCAACGTTTTGACCTACGAGCCGCACTACGAAGGCTCATCGATCGTGTTCGGCCCTCCGGGCGGGGCGAGCAGCGCCCGCGGCGCGCACACGTTCAAGGCCCGCGCCGGGCACCATCTGCCGCCCCAACTTCTCACCTCGGGCCGCAATGTCTTCGAAGAGCTCGGCAGCGACTTCACGTTGCTGGCATTCGACCACGATGAGACGACCGCGGCGGCCTTTGCACAGGCAGCCGAGACGCTGAATGTACCGCTGAAGATCGTGCGCGATAGCTACGACCAGGGCCGGTGCGCCTACGAAACCAAATTCATTCTCGTCCGGCCGGACCGCTACATCGCCTGGACTGCCAACGAGCCGCCGACTGACGCCGTCGCGATCCTCGTCAAGGCGATCGCAAAGCCGCGGGCATAGTCCGCACCAAGGAGTTTAGGCGCCAATTTCAGCACTGACTGTCGCCTCAAACAGACAAACAGCACTCAACAATTGTGCGGCGACGTGCAATGCTCGGGAGCGGCAGCGAATCAGGGGCAGGCCATGAAATCGCTTGAGATACTCCCCAGTGATCGTACCCACCTTTACAACGCTATGATCAAAAAACAGGCGGAGATCCGCCGCAGCGGACGCGGGACTTTCTCACGCGCCCGGGCGGGTAAGCGCAACGCCGCGCGATGGACCCACATCCGCTACAAGGGCTCGATCAATTTGGAGCCCGGTCCATCGGAGGCCGTGGAGGCCGTCATCAGATCGCCCGATCGCGGCGACGAAGCGCGATTGCTGTCATCGTTTCTCGGCTGGCTCGATCGGCATTTCGGCGAGCATCTGTCGGCGGTGAACATTAAGTACCGGCAAGCCGGCCGCGGCTGAGAGCACTTTTGGCTGCGATGGCAAATTTTTGACCACGTCAAATTCTTGAGTGCGCCAAATTTCTTGAGTGCGTTCGATGGACGCGCTGCAAAGCGAACTGCCTGCTAAAGCGAGATGGTTTTAGGTTGATTCGGTATTTCGCTTTAGCTTGTTATTTGAGCATGATCTTTTCCGAAAACCGGTGTCCACTTTTCGGGATCGTGCTTTAATTGGCGTTCACACACACCGCATAGACGGAAGCATTGCCGCTGCCGCCATTGCTTTTGAAGCTCACCTTCCAGGCGTTGTTGCCCTCGGGATTGGAAAAATCCGTCGTATCCGCAGGACTCGGCGTTGAAAAGCCGCCGCGGATCGCACGTTTACCGGTCGGGCACGTGGCAACCACAACGACTCTGCCGTTGCGCGGCAGGTTTCCACGATTGTGCACGACTTCGTAGCCGCTGACGGCGGCCGGCTCCGGGGGCTTATCGGCGTGGTAGTGATTGTACGACACGCCGGCGATGAGCGGCCCCACCCACCACGGTTTCTTCAAAAGTCCGATCAACACGGCCTCGTTTTCTCAAGCGAGCGGACCTGTCCCCGAAAAAGACCGCGCCGGGCGTTGCCCGGCAGCGTTCCCAGTGGCGCGATGATGCGAACGGCCCGCCCGATCGTTCCCAGTATGGGCGGCAGAAAGTTAGAAAACGGTTATGGATGGAAGCTCAGCCGTCAAAGCAGCGGGGCCGTCGAAAGAACCGACCATGGTCCGCGGATCGCACCCGCGCGGCGACAATGCCGCGTGAGATGAAAATATTGTGAACGCTACGCGCGCCGGCGCGACACCGCCGGTTTTGCCGAGCGTTGTAATTTATCCTTCGCGCGCTCTACCTGGCCGAGCATATTGTGGTTGCTCGGATCGATCCCCTCCTCGCTGCCCGGCATGCCCTCGCTGCTCGCTGTCAGCATTTGGCGCGCGTCCTGTTCCCAGATTTTGAGAGCATCGAGTTTTTCTTCGCGGGAGAGATCGCGATCCTCAATCAATTGATCGGGCGTCGCATAGTGCGACTGCGGATGTTCAATTTTGTCGATTTTTGACAATGCAGCGCCAGGCATGGCGGCCTCCTTAAGACCTGCGACTCCAGGCGAAATCGAAACGCCCGACGGCGGGATCGGGTTCCGACGCGCTGCCCAAGCCATGGTCATGTTACGGCATCGACTCGTGTTACCTGGCTGATATCCTCGTAACTGCACATCCTGAAGAGTTCACCGATGGGAGGAGTCCGTGGCAACTTGGCAGCCTGATCCGAGCTTCTACCCCTCGCCGCGTTCGGCGGCGAAAGCGCCTCCCGAAAAGCTCGCTTACGTGGCGGCGTTCGATCCGGACCGAAGATCGCCGGACAATATCGCCGTGGTCGATGTCGATCCGGATTCGGCCTCATATTCGCGCATTGTCGGCACTGTTCCCGCCACTCACCCGGGCGATGAATTCCATCATTTCGGCTGGAACGCCTGCTCCTCGTGCCTGTGCCCCAACGCCCCGCATCCGCATGTCGAGCGCCGTTATCTGGTCGTTCCGGGCTTGCGGTCTTCGCGCATTTATATTCTCGACACCAAGCCCGATCCGCGCAAACCGCAGATCGTCAAGGTCATCGAGCCGCAGGACATCGCCGAGAAGACAGGCTACACGCGGCCACACACCGTGCATTGCGGCCCGGGCGGCATCTATGTGGCCGCGCTCGGTAACAAGGATGGCAAAGCGCCGGGCGGCGTCTTTGTCATGGATCACGAGACATTCGAGCCGCTCGGCCGCTGGGAAGTCGATCGCGGCCCGCAGCAGCTTGCCTACGACGCGTGGTGGCACCTCGGCTTCGATACCATGGTGACCAGCGAGTGGGGCACGCCCGATACATTCGAAAATGGACTGGTGCCGGAGATCCTTCTCGGCAGCAAATATGGTCGCCGCTTGCATTTCTGGGATTTCACCAAGCGCAAGCACTTGCAAGAGATCGATTTCGGCGAAGAGCACCAGCTGGTTTTCGAACTACGGCCGGCGCATGACCCGACCAAGCCGCACGGTTTCGTCAACTGCGTCATCAGTCTCAAAGATCTGTCGTCATCGATCTGGACCTGGTACCGCGACGGCGACAAATGGGCCGTGAAGAAAATCATCTCGATCCCCGCGGAGCCGGCTGACCCCGACCTCCTGCCGCCCGTGCTCAAAGGCTTCAAAGCGGTGCCGCCGCTTGTCACCGACATCGACCTTTCGATGGATGACCGCTTCCTTTACGTCGCCTGCTGGGGCACCGGCGATCTGCAGCAATACGATGTATCCGATCCGTTCAATCCCAAGCTCACCGGCAAGGTGCGGATCGGCGGCATTGTCGCGCGCGCGAACCATCCTGGCACGAAGAACGGCAAACTCAGCGGCGGTCCACAAATGGTCGAAGTAAGCCGCGACGGGCGGCGGGTCTATTTCACCAATTCGCTTTACGGCGCCGTCGACCCGCAATTCTACCCCGACGGGATCGACGGCTGGATGGTCAAGCTCGACGCCAAGCCGGGCGGCGGCATCGCTTTCGATCCGAAATTCTTTATCGACTGGCCGAAGGGACAGCGCCCGCATCAAGTCCGTCTACAGGCTGGCGACTGCTCCTCAGATTCCTATTGCTATCCGTGACGGCGTAAGGCGCGTGTCGCTGCCGCCGCTTCCCGACACGCTTTGGCTGTGGCTCGCCATAGCGGGACTAGGGCTGTTTCACGGCATCAATCCCGCGATGGGATGGCTGTTCGCGGTGGCGCTCGGGCTTAACCGCCGCAACGAGCGGGTGATTTGGCTGGCGCTTCTGCCGATCGGGCTCGGCCACGCGCTCGCCGTCGCCGTCATCCTGTTCCTCGTGCTAGCGCTCGGGCTCGTCCTCGAGCCCGGTTTGCTAAGGCCGATCGCCGCTGCGGCGCTGTTCGCCTGGGCCGGCTGGCATGCGCTGTACGGCTGGCGCCACAAGGTGCGCTTCGGCATGCAAGTTGGTCTCGGCGGCTTATTTGTATGGTCGTTCCTGATGGCGAACGCGCACGGCGCGGGTCTGATGCTGATCCCGGCGGTGATCCCGCTCTGCCTTGCCGCTTCGCCAACGCATGCGCTCACGCTGGCCGGCTCTCTGCCTGTCGGGCTAGCGGCGCTCGCCCTCCACACCGCGGCCATGCTGGCGACCATCGGGATCGTGTCGATCGTCGTCTACAAATGGATCGGCGTTGGATTCCTGCGGCGCGGCTGGATCAACCTCGACCTGTTGTGGACCATCGCATTGGTCATATGCGGGATCATCGTGCTTATGGTCTGAATCGGCGCTGCGATCAGCAGCGGCGGCATTTGCACGCGCAGATGGATCACACCACTCCCATCGTCATTCCGTTACCGCGTCGGCGAGTGCGAGCAGCGTCGGCGGCACCGGAAGTCCTATCGCTCTTGCTGTCTTGAGACTGATCGTCAGCCTGAACTTGGTCGGATTCTGCACCGGCAGGTCGCCGGGGTTTTCCCCTTTGAGGATACGATCCACATAGGAGGCCGAACGGCGAAAGACGTCGGCTGGATCGATGCCGTAGGACATCAATTCGCCGTGGGTTGTAGAAATCTCATCGGGATAAACCGCCGGCACCCGATGCCGCGCCGCGGCGGCGACAATGGCATCGCGATGCACTGTGGTAAAAACTTCCGGCATCACCAGCACGCCGCCGCGCTCGTCGCGGGCATGCTTCATCAAGGCATCGATGTCTGCATCGTCGCGGCAGGCTGAGGCGCGCGCCGTCACCGCAAACGAGCGGACGGCGGGCTCGACGGCCTGTAGAATGAGATCGGCAAAAGGCGTGGAGGCAGGATTGTAGAGCAATGCAACGCGGGCGATGGCCGGCTTGATTTGTTTGAGCAGCCCCACCCATTTGCCGGCGATCGGCGGATCATAATCGCTAAAGCCGGTCATGTTGCCGCCGGGATGCGCGAGGTTATTGACGAAACCCTGTCCGAGCGGGTCGGTGATCATGATGAAGACGGTCGGGATCGTGTTGGCCGAGCGGCGTAGCGCCGCAACCGCTGGACTGCTTTGCACGATCAACAGATCGGGGCGAAGCGCAACCAGTTCTGCGGCGTAGCTTTCGTAGAGCTTGGGGTCGCCGCTCGCCCAACGCCAATCAATATGGATGTTTTGACCCTCGCTCCAGCCCAGCGCGGCGAGATCCTGCGGCAAGACCGTAGCAAGCGTTTGCCCAAGGGAATCGTTGGCGGCATAGCCCGCGAGCACGCCGAGGCGGCGCAGGCCGCCGCCCTGCTGCGCCCGCGCGGCCAACGGCCACGCGGTGACGCCGGCGACAAGGCCGACAAATTCTCGTCGCTTCATTCACCCCTCAAATGGCCGCCCCCGACTATCGCGGATAATACCGCAAACAAAGTCGTGCGCCGCTACCGAAGGGAGCCCCGCCAATTGCCCCTCAATCTCGGGGCCAATGCGGCACCATGTACTTTTGTACTCAGTGGAAGAGACGTTTGGATGATTACTCAACGCCTCTCAACATGGCGAACTGGGGCGGGCATCAATGATACGGTAGCTTGTAAGCAGCGCCGCGTCCGGAAACGGCAAATAAATATCGAGCCGGAGCCATGGCTGACCTAGATAACATCGAACACTTCGTCGTGCTCATGCTGGAGAATCGCTCGTTCGATTCCATGCTGGGTGCGCTCTACCCCAAATCGGCAACCTTCGAAGGCTTGGCTGGCACTGAATCGAATCCGGACTCGGCCGGCGATCCCGTCCCAGTCTGGTGCAGCGCCGAGATCGACGACAACGCGATGCGGATACCGGATCCCGATCCGGGCGAATTGTGGACCGACATCAACACACAATTGTTCGGCAACGCCGTTGTCCCCGTCCCTCCGATCCCGACGATGGATGGATTTGTCAAAAATTACGTCGCCCAGCCGAATGGACCGGTTGGCCGGAATATCATGCATCATTTCTCACCGGCGCAGGTGCCAGTGATCAGTCAACTCGCAACCCAATTTGCGGTCTGCGATCGCTGGTTCGCTTCTGCGCCCTGTCAGACCTGGCCGAACCGATGGTTCGTTCACGCGGCAACCGCCGACGGCCACGAAAATAACGAACCGATACACCTACCCGGTGTGGAGACGATCTATAACCGGTTCGAACAAGCCGGCATGCACGATTGGAAGATTTATTTTCACGATCTTGCTCAGGCCCACTCTCTCTTGCAGATTTTTACTCTTAGTGATCATTTTCACTTCTATCGTCAATTTCAAACCGACTGTCAGACAGGCCAGCTGCCAACCTACTCGTTTATCGAGCCGCAATACTATGCCGATCTGGCGCATCCAGAGAACGATCAGCATCCTCCATCGGTGGTCACACTCGGCGAGCAGCTCATTGCCGACGCGTACAATTGCATTCGGTCAAGCAGCCTGTGGACGAAAACGCTGCTGATCATCACTTACGACGAACACGGCGGATGTTATGATCACGTCCCGCCTCCTGCGGCAGCGCAGCCAGAGGCACCGAGCCCGGGACAGGTATTCAATTTCGACCGCTATGGCGTACGGGTACCGGCCGTTCTGGTCTCACCCTACATCGCACCGGGCACCATTCTCCGGCCCGTGGGCGCTGTGCCCTACGATCACACCTCAATCATCGCAACGTTACGAAAACGATTCCAGCAACTCGGCGGTCCGCTGACCGGTCGCGATGCGACGGCGCCTGATCTTGAAAGCGTGCTGAGTTTGGTCAGCCCCGATAATCAGGGGCCTCCAAAGTTGACCCCGTTGCCATACGCGCCCGATCCCACCACCGCGGCCATGGCTCACGCGCGCCCTCTCAACGATATGCAAAGAGCACTCGTCGGGCTCGCAGCAAACTTTCCAGCCGCTCCGGGCACCGACCTGAAAGCCCGTCGCGCAGCCGTAACGGCCGCACCACAGGCGCCGCCGCCCGACGCCACGACCGATGTCCGAAGCGCGCTGTCCTTCGTGAAAGAGCGGGTCGGAAACTATTTTCTCAGCGTGGGCGAGTGATCGCCTGACTCCTTCGCGGCGAGCAGTCGGCCGATAGGCAGTCGCTTCAGCGAACGAATTTGTAGCGGAATCGATTGCCGTCCGCCTCAACGAGCCCGGTGGTCGGATGCGGAAAGTGGATCGGCAGGATAAAGCTGCCGGTGCCCGCGACCTTGCCGAGAAAGCGCCGACGCGACCGCGCCGCTTCCTCGGCGTCCCAATCGAAGACCGTCGACCAGCCCGGCTCGCGACATTGCAGCGCGTGATGCATGAGGTCGCCGATGACGACGGCATGCTGTCCGCGCGAGCGGATATTGACGCAGCAATGGCAGGGCGAATGGCCCGGCGTCGGGGTGAGCCAAAATGTGTCGTCGAGCGCAAAGTCGTCGTCAACCAGGAGCGCCTGCCCGGCCGCGACCACCGGCTCGCAATTGAACCGCCACACATTGCCGCCGCCGCCGGCGCGAGTTTCACCGCGCTTGGTCGATTCCTCCCAGGCGGCATATTCGCGTTTGTGGAAGATGTATTTGGCTTTCGGAAAGGTCGGTACCCAGCGGCCATCGCGCAGCACCGTATTCCAGCCGGAATGATCGATATGCAGATGCGTGCAAAACACGTAGTCGATATCCCCGAACCGCAAACCTTCGGCGGCGAAGCCGTCGAGCCACGGCTTCTTCGGAAAATCCATCGGCGGCGGATAGCCTTTGTCCTCGCCCGTGCAGGTGTCGATCAGGATCGTGTGTTTGGGCGTCCGCACGACGTAAGTCTGATAGGTGATCACCATCTTGCCCGAGGCTGGATCAAACACCTCGCGATCGAGCTCGGCGAGATGGCGGCGGCCGATCTCGGGATCGTATTTCGGAAACATTTCCTCCGGCGTGCGCCATGGCCCGTCTCGTTCAATGATGCTGGTAATCGTGACGTCGCCAATCGCAAGCTTGTTCATGTCGTTCCTTTCCAATGGACCTGTATGATCAAATCAACCTCAGCCCCTTCAGGCTCGCATGCCCATCCTTGCCGACGATGAGGTGATCGTGAACCGAAATGCCGAGTGGGCCCGCCACCGCGACGACCTGCTGCGTCATCTGGATGTCGGCCTGCGAGGGCGTCGGATCGCCCGACGGATGGTTGTGCACCAGGATGATCGCGCTCGCCGATAATTCCAGCGCGCGCTTGACCACCTCGCGCGGATAAACCGGGGTGTGATCGACGGTGCCGGTCTGCTGCACTTCATCGGCGATGAGCGCATTGCGCTTGTCGAGAAACAGCACGCGGAACTTCTCGCGATCGGCGAAGCCTTGCGCGGTGCGGCAATAATCGAGCACGCTCGACCACGACGACAGCACCGGCCGCTTTTTTATGGCGCCGTGGAGCAGCCGGCTGGCCGTCGCCTGCACGATCTTCAGTTCAGTGATGCCAGCGCCGCCAAGTCCCTTCACTTCCGCGAGTCGCGCCTGTGGCGCCGCGATCACCTCGGCAAACGAGCCGAATTTCGCGAGCAGCACCTTGGCGAGCGGCTTGACATCGCGGCGTGGCAGCGCGCGAAACAACAGCAGTTCCAATAGCTCATAATCGGGCAAAGCATCCGCGCCGGCGTCGCGAAACCGCTCGCGCAGGCGTTCGCGATGGCCGTGATAATGCGGCGCGGCTTCGGCAAGCCCGCCATCGCTGTCGCGCTTCTTTTCCAGGATGAAACTCCGGACAAAGACCCCGCTTGGACCCCACTTGGCCGGCGGCTCGCCCCCAGCCGCCGTCAAGGATGACCGGACTTAAGAATTTTGCAATCGGCTTTGCGGCAGCGCAATCCGCCGCCTTGATCCCTCACTGCCGATACGGCGGCTTGTCGAGTCCATTCGGCGACAAGGTGAAAATCTCGACGCCGGTTTCGGTCACGCCGACCGAATGCTCGAACTGCGCGGAGAGCGAGCGGTCGCGCGTCACCGCGGTCCAGCCGTCGGACAAGACCTTCACATGCGGCCGGCCGAGATTGATCATCGGCTCGACGGTGAAGAACATGCCGGGCTTGAGCACGATACCCTCGCCCGGCCGGCCGATATGCACGACATTCGGCTCGTCATGGAACAGCCGGCCCACGCCGTGGCCGCAAAAATCGCGCACCACGCTCATGTGCTGGGCTTCCACGAAAGTCTGGATCGCGTGACCGATATCGCCGGTCGTGCCGCCTGGCCTGATCGCGGCGATGCCGCGCATCATGCCTTCATAGGTGACCTCGATCAGCCGCTCGGCGCGGCGCGGAATTTCACCGACCGCATACATGCGGCTGGAATCGCCGTGCCACTCGTCGAGGATCAGGGTGACGTCGACATTGACGATGTCACCCTCGCGCAGCGGCTTGTCGCTCGGAATGCCATGGCAGACCACATGGTTGACCGAGGTGCAGGTCGCCTTGCGGTAACCGCGATACATCAGGGTCGCCGGCAGCGCGCCGCGGTCCATGCCGAATTCGAATACCCGGCGGTCGATGTGCTCCGTCGTCACGCCAGGTTTGATTTCACCGACCAGCATGTCGAGACATTCGGCCGCGAGCCGCCCGGCCTTGCGCATGCCCTCGAAAGCCTCAGGGCCGTGAATTTTGATCTGCCCGGTTTTGCGCAGCGGCGCACAGGCTGCATCGACATAAGTCATGGCGTGTCGGGAATATCGTAGAGACTTAGGTCTTCAATGTAAGCATCGGCGGCGACAACGCAAGCAAATGCAGGGTTCCGCGTTAATTTGCGATTTTGCCACCTAGTTCGTCCGCGATATGGACGCGGATTATCTCTTCGAACGAGGCATCGCCGCGAAAGCCGAGCGCGAGCGCGCGTTGTGGATCGAACCGGCTTGGCCAGCCGGCCACGATGCGCGCGATCAGGGGATCGGGCTCGCTGCGGATGCGCGCCGCCACTTTGTCGCCAGCGATCCGCCGCAAGGCGGCGATCTGCTCGGCCACCGTGCAGCAGACGCCGGGCATGGTGAGGTTGATGCGAGGGCCGAGTTTGCCGGCGTCGAGCCCGGCGGCATGGATCAGAAATCCCACTGCGGCGCGGGGACTGGCGTGCCAGTGCAACACGCTGTCCGCGACCGGCAGCACTGCCTCTTGGCCAGCGAGCGGTTCGCGAATGATCGAGGAGAAGAACCCCGAAGCGGCTTTGTTCGGCTTGCCGGGACGCACCACGATGCTCGGCAGCCGGATGCCGACGCCGGAGAGAAATCCGCGACGCGTATAATCGGCGAGCAGAAGTTCGACGGCCGCTTTTTGCGTTCCATAGGAGGTCAGCGGGGTGAGATGAAAGTCGTCGGCGATGGCATCGGGAAATGGCGCGCCGAACACGGCGATAGATGAGGTAAAGACCAGGCGCGGACAATAGCCGTCGCCGAGGGCGCGAACCGCGTCGAAGAGCGCGCGCGAACCGTCGAGGTTGATGCGCATGCCTTTGTCGAAATCGATTTCGGCTTCGGCGGAGACCACGGCGGCAAGATGAAAGATCACGTCGGGCCGGGTGGCGACAAGCTTCCGCAGTGCCGCGGCATCGGTAATGTCGCCGGCCACGGTCTCGGCAGAGCCGGAAAATTTCTCTGGCTTCGCCGGGGCCGTCACGTCTAGTAGCGTAAGTTTGTCGATCCGGCGATTGTCGAGCATGCCGTCGGCCACCAGCCGCGCCGTCAGCTTGCGCCCGATCATGCCAGCGGCGCCGGTGATGAAAATGTGCATGGAGCCCCCGTCGTCGTCACCCTGAGGAGCGAGCGCAGCGAGCCTCGAAGGGTGACCTACATCTGCTGGTCGTTCATCCTTCGAGGCGCTCCTTCGGAGCGCACCTCAGGATGACGAAATGGGTTTCTTACAGCGCCATTTGTTATAGTGCCATGCCGCCGTCGACCAGATGCGGCTGGCCGGTGATGTAGCTTGCCTCGTCGCTGGCGAGAAATACGGCGAGCGCGGCAACTTCCTGCGCGGTGCCGAGCCGGCCCATCGGCTGCCGATCGATAAATGACTGCTGAACGTCTTGGAGGGACCGTCCAGTTTGCTTCGATAAAGTCGCGATGCGCTCTTCCAGCGACGGCGATTCGATGGTGCCGGGACAGATGGCGTTGCAGCGGATGCCTTGCTTGATGAAATCCGCGGCGATCGCCTTGGTGAGCCCGATCACCGCTGCTTTGGTGGCGCCATAGACGTAACGATTGGGAACGCCGCGGATCGACGATACCGCCGAGGAAATGTTCACGATCGAGCCCGACTTTTTCTCCAGCATGCCGGGAAGGAAGGCCTTGATAGTGCGGTGCATAGATTTGACATTGAGATCGAAGGAAAAATCCCAGTCCCGATCCCCGCACTCGAGAATGCTGCCGTTGTGCACGTAGCCGGCGCAGTTCACCAGGATATCCAGCGCGCCGAATTCGTTTCCCACCGTCTTGGCGACGGCGTCGACATTGTCCTGCGTGCGCACGTCAAGCTTGATTCGCTTTGCAGCGGCAAGATCGCGGACTTTATCTTCGGCGACATCGGTGGCGATGACCTTGCCGCCTTCATTGGCGAAGGCCTCGGCGATGGCGCGGCCGATGCCCTGCCCTGCCGCGGTGACCAGCGCCACTTTACCTTGGAGCCTGTTGCTCATCCTGTCCTCCCGCCGCGGCATTCAATGCTGCAAGGCCCACGCGTTGGACGCCCTGCGCGTCGAAATTCTCAGGGTTCAGCCATCGTTCGAAGTTGCGCTTACGCGACGGCCATTCGCTGTCGAGCATTGAAAACCACGCGTTGTCGCGATTGCGGCCCTTGGCAATCATGTACTGGCGAAAAGTGCCCTCGTAGACGAATCCATAACGCAATGCCGCCCGCCGCGATGCGGCATTCAACGCGTCGCATTTCCATTCATAGCGGCGATAGCCGAGCGTCTCGAAAACGTAACGCGCCAACAGATACTGGGTTTCGGTGCCGAGCGGGGTGCGCTGCAAGGTCGGCGAATAGAGCACATGGCCCACTTCGATCACGCGATGCGGCGGAACGATCCGCAGCAGCGTCACATAGCCAACCGCGCGATCCTCCAAATCGATGATCGCATAGGCATAGGGATCCTCGGCCGCCGCGCGCTTGGCGATGAAGCTCGCGAATTCAGACGGATCGGCGAATGGACCGTCGGTAGAAATATAGGTCCAGACATGATCATGGCCCGCGAATACCGCCCATAGATCCGCCCAGTGATCGGGGTGCAGTTTCTCCAAACGACCGTAACGGCCCTTCAATATGACCGGTCCGGGGCGCGGCGCGGCCCCGGTTTTCTCGACCGGCAGCCCAATCGGCTGCCCGCTCATCGGGTGAGGCTCGGACGCTGTCATGGCGACCCACCCTCTTTCCGATCGTCGCTGAAGAACTTGTTTAAGTCGGCATTGCTGATGAGGCCGGCAAAACCGTCGAATTTGCCGTCGCGCGCGATCTCGGTCGCGACGCCAATGAAGGCGTGCATGGCAACGCGCGCGAGCGAGCCGCCGACGCTGATGCGGCGCACGCCCATGGCCGCAAGGTCGCCAACCGTGAAGCCGAACGCGCCGCTATTGAGGAAATTGACCGGCTTCGGCGCCACCGCCCTCACCACCGCCGCGATTTGCTCGCCGGTCTTGATGCCGGGGGCGTAGAGGCAGTCGGCGCCAGCATCTTTATAGGCGCGCAGCCGGCGAACGACGTCGTCGAGATCGGGCACGCCGCGGATAAATCCTTCGGCTCGCGCCGTGAACACGATGTCGCCGCCGGCACGGTCGATCGCCGCGCGCGCAGCCTTGACGCGCGCCACCGCGACATCGAGCGGGTAGAGAGGCATTGCCGCATTGTTCGGCGAGTCCTCGATGGAAAGACCGGCAACGCCGGTCGCCACGCAACGCGTCACATTTTCCGCAAGGCTTTCGAGATTATCGGCCAAGCCATCCTCGAAATCCGCGTTCAGCGGCACGTCGGTTGCCGCAGCGAGGTCGCGGAAATGCGCAAGCACCGCCTCGCAGCTGAGCGCGCCGTCGGCATAACCTTGCGAATGCGCATAACCCGAGCTCGTCGTCGCCAGCGCCGGAAAGCCCAGGCTTTGCAGGTAGCGCGCGCTGCCGACGTTCCACGGATTGGGAATGACGAAGCAACCGGCGTCGTGAAGCGTGCGGAAGGTTTTGCGTTTCTCGGCGGCGGACGGTCGGGTCATTGCACTCATTCCCGGCTAGGTCATTGCGGTTGAAAGCGATCACAATCTGCCACGCTCCCGGTAGCGATGACTACCGGGCGCGTGATCAAACCTGGATGGCACTCAGTGATTATCGCGCGGCACCGATTTCTGCGCGACCCGCTGATATTTCACGGCTGGGGTCAAGACCATGCCCTCGGCGAGCTGATCGACCATGGCGCGCTGGATTTCCTGCCACGGCGTCTGGCTCGGCGGATATTGATAGCCGCCGCCCTTGTCCAGCGCCGCGCGGCGCGCGGCCAACTCGGCGGCGGATATCAGAATATCGGCGTTGCCCTTGTTGAGATCGATGCGCACCCGATCGCCGGTCTTGAGCAAAGCGAGACCCCCGCCCGCCGCCGCTTCCGGCGAGGCGTTAAGGATCGACGGCGAACCGGACGTGCCGGACTGCCGGCCGTCGCCGATGCAGGCGAGCGAGGTTATCCCTTTTTTGATCAGCGCCGCCGGCGGCTGCATGTTCACAACCTCGGCCGAGCCTGGATAGCCGATCGGTCCCACGCCGCGCATGAATAGGATCGTGTGCTCGTCGATCCCAAGCGACGGATCGTCGATGCGGCGATGGTAATCCTCAGGTCCATCGAACACGACGGCGCGGCCTTCGAACGCATTCGGATCCTTGGGATTGGAGAGATAGCGATTGCGGAATTCGTCGGAGATCACGCTCGTTTTCATGATCGCGGAATCGAACAAGTTGCCGCGCAGAACTTTGAATCCCGCCGTCGCTTTCAGCGGCCGGTCATAAGTCCGGATGACCTCGGCATTGTAGATTTTGGCCTGCGCGACGTTTTCCGCAACGGTCTTGCCGTTGATGGTGAGCGCGTCGCCGTGCAGTCGCCCGGCAGCGTGAAGCTCATGCATCACCGCCGGCAGGCCCCCGGCGCGATAATAATCCTCGCCCAAATATTCGCCGGCCGGCTGAACGTTGACCAGGAGCGGCACGTCGTAACCGACCTTTTCCCAATCCTCGATCGCAAGCTCGACGCCGGCATGGCGCGCAATCGCGTTGACATGGATCGGCGCATTGGTCGAACCGCCGATCGCCGAACAGGCGACAATCGCATTCTCGAATGCCGCGCGCGTGAGAATGTCCGAGGGCTTGAGGTCCTCGCGGACGATCTCGACCGCACGCACGCCGGTCTCATAAGCGATTTGTCCGCGTTCCCGGTACGGGGCCGGAATTGCGGCGCAGCCCGGCAGCGACATGCCGAGCGCCTCGGCCAGCGCATTATTGGTCGAGGCGGTGCCCATGGTGTTGCAATGTCCAGCCGACGGCGCCGAGCGCGCGACGATGTTGATAAATTCCTTGTAGTCGATCTTGCCAGCGGCCTGATCCTGGCGCGCTTGCCAGATCAGCGTGCCGGAACCCATCAGCTTGCCGTTCTCAACGTGGTTGAGCATTGGGCCGCCGGACAGCACGATTGCCGGCGTGTTCACCGTGGCCGCGGCCATCAGGCAAGCGGGCGTGGTCTTATCGCAGCCGGTCATCAGCACCGCGCCGTCGAGCGGATAGCCGTAGAGCACTTCGACCAGCCCGAGATAAGCGAGGTTGCGGTCGAGCGCTGCGGTTGGCCGCTTGCCGGTTTCTTGAATCGGATGCACCGGAAATTCGATGGCGATACCGCCGGCATCGCGGATACCGGCGCGCACGCGCTGCGCCAGTTCAAGGTGATGACGATTGCACGGGCTCAAATCCGAGCCGGTTTGGGCGATGCCGATGATCGGACGGCCGGACGTCAATTCGGCCCGGGTCAGTCCATAATTGAGATAGCGCTCGAGATAGAGCGCGGTCATTCCCGGATTGTCGGGATTGTCGAACCATAATTGCGAACGCAGACGCGTCTGCGTTTCGCCTCGCGCGCTCTTGTCCCTGGCCATTACCTTCTCCGACTAAAATGGACGTCTCGATCGGTCGCAAAATGCCTGCAATGCAATTTCCGCAGGACGTTGATTCAGTAGATATATCGCGTTTGGGCAATCGCGAACGGCGCGCGGCGCAAGCCGCTACATCGATAGACGCCGACCTAATCCACTGAGTCAAAACGGTTTTCCGATTTTGGGTTTTTGCAACGCAGCAGAGCGGCGGCGGAAGCGCAATTGGCGTTCCGCTAAGCTATTGATCCTTCACATTATCTTGAGATTTGGTGATCACGGCGTGCGTTATGCAATGCGATAAACAGAATAGATAGCGGCCAAGGGCGCCTGCCAAAAGGAGATTCGAAAATGACCACTCTGACCAAGAAATTGGCTTTGTCGGCGCTCGTTCTTGCCACGCTCGCGACCTCGGCGTTCGCCGATCAATATCCCAACGGCGCATTGCGCAGCGGAACCCAGCAGTCGTACCAATCCGGCGCTGAGTTCAACGTGCAGCGCGGCTCCTAAGCCGGCAAACCAGCCGACGGCGAATGGTCAGAAGCCCCGGATCAAATCCGGGGCTTCTGCTTTCGTGCCTGCCGCTGTCAGCCCCCTAAGTGGGGTTTGCATTTGATCGGCGATTGGGTTGAACTGCCGCCCGATTTTTGGGGGGACTGCCATGCTGAAAACTGTCGCTGCCTTCGACCGCATAGGCGAAGAGAATGCTTTCGCCGTACTGGCGCGGGCCATGCAGCTTGCCGCGCAAGGGCGCGACATCATCAATCTCGGCATCGGCCAGCCGGATTTCCGCACCCCCGATTTTATTGTCGAAGCGGCAATCAAGGCGCTGCGTGACGGCCATCACGGCTACACGCCTGCGGTCGGCATTTTGCCGCTGCGCGAAGCGGTGGCGGCCGATCTCGGCAAGCGTTTTGCCGTGAAGGTCTCGCCCGATGAAGTGATGATCATGCCAGGCGGCAAGCCGACCATGTTCATGTCGATCCTGATGTTCGGCGAGCCGGGCGCCGAGATCCTTTACCCCGATCCTGGCTTTCCGATTTACCGCTCGATGATCGAATATACCGGCGC
>Ga0187820_1000062_pt1 | contig 18747 bp, 12 predicted proteins | sample NC_wetland_sal_i_19_FD_132409 | JGI IMG/M metagenome (GOLD analysis project Ga0187820, IMG submission 132409) | Wetland sediment microbial communities from Neuse River Estuary, North Carolina, USA - SO4_5 | ecosystem: Environmental > Aquatic > Freshwater > Wetlands > Sediment | place: USA: North... | reverse complement strand
GCTTGTCGGCCTTTTCATTTGGCGCCTGCGCGGCCAAACCCGCCAACGCTTGTTGCAGCGTGTACTGCGCGCGCACGGGCATCGCGCTTAAGCGCGACTGGAAGGTCGGGACATCCATCTTTGATTCGGGGTCTTTGCGGGATTTTCCCAGTTGCGCAAAGAGCGTTAGCATTGCGCGGACATCTTCTTCCGCAACGCTGAAGCCGCTTCCGCCACCGGTGCCCGGTCCAGTTCCGGGAGTACCAGGCAATGGGCCGCCACCACCGAGCGTGCTGCCGCGAAGGAGCGCCGACGCGGTCAGCCACTTCCCCGGCGCAGCTTCCCCACCACCTGCACCTCCGCCGCCAGCACCTCCGCTACCTGTGCCTGTCCCGCCACCGCCGACTCCTCCTCCAGATCCCGTCCCACCCCCGCCGACACCGATTCCACTACCCCCAGCTCCTCCTCCCGAGCCAGACCCACCGCCGCCTACCCCACCAGTTCCCCCTCCTGAGCCAGACCCACTACCGCCTACGCCACCAGTTCCTCCTCCCGAGCCGGACCCAGCGCCGCCTACCCCACCAGCTCCGCCTCCTCCGCCCGAGCCACCAAATCCGCCGAAGCCCGAACCTCCTCCGGAACCGCTGCCGGAGCCCCCACCCGATACGCTCCCCGTTCCTAGTCCGCCTCCCGAACCCGAACCACCACCGCTGCCTTCCCAAAGGCTGCCGCTCTGACTCGCTGTGCCAGCCCCGCCGCCAGAGCCAACGCCCCCGGCACCCGTGCCTCCCCCACCAGGAACTCCGCTCGTGCCGCCACCGCCCGCGCCGAAACCGGGACCTGTTCCTCCGCCTCCTCCACCGCCGCCGCTGCGGGCACTTTCTGCAGCAAGAATCATTTGGAGCAGCTTGTTGGGATCCTCAAAAAAGTCCTTGAACTTGTCGCCCTGCGCGCCGAGCGCCTTAGCCGTGAGCTGCGCGGCAACCTTGATTCCGGCCACGGAAGAATCTTCCGCCACGTAGCGAATTTCGTTGACCTTGATGCTCGTCTCGCCTGCGAGCGCGGACTTCAATTGTTCAGCAAGTGAGGAAGGCTTCGCATTGCCACTGGGAAAAGCGCGCACGAACCGCGCAAATTGGGGCTGCGTCAAATTCGGAGAGAAGTGGATGCTCGCAATTCCTGAGCCGGCCAGTAGTTGCGCGAAACTCTTTTCACCCGCCGATGCGCCGAGCGGCACACCGTCCAGCAGGATTTGGTTTCCTGAAGCCCCGAGCAAGAGCCCGCTTCCCACACTCTCATCAAGCGCACTTCGGAGCTCTTTCCACGCAGTCTCAAACTGCGCCGCCGTTCGCACATGCCCAAACTCATAGAGTCGTGCGAATTTCAATAAAATGTTAAGGCTGCGGACGAATGCCCGCGCGCCCCCGCGTGATTCGGGACTCATGCTATCCGGCGAGGAAGCCGGTCCTCCCCATGCTACCTACTACACTAGAGGCCTCGCGCGCTCCAGACAAGCGTTGCGGCGCCCATTGTAACCTTTTCAATAACGGAGTATTGGCAAGAAGGGCACGCAGTTTGCCGCCCCACTGTGCGCGAATGGTTGCGCCTAGCCCCATTCCGGAATACTCTGACTTGCCGGGTGTTGCCGCCCGCACTAAAATACACGAGAGATGGGTTCGCTACCCTGACTCCGCAGAACGCACCCCGAGATGGGGAATGCATTCGGCGAAAACAAGAAGCGGCACAAATCAAAAAATGTCGGACCAGTCCCCACCTGACCGCTACAAGGCAGAAATGCCGCAGATACCCGGAGTTTCAGCGCCGGGCACGCGAACCTCTGCTTTGAACAATCCCGCATTGCGGCTTGTCGGTGGCCTTCTCGTCGTGCTCTTGGTGATCTTTTTTGGCGCGCGCTGGATGCTCCGCCCCAGGCATTCGGAGCCACCTCCGGCGGAACCTCCGCCGCAAATTGAAGTCCCTTCGCCAGCGCCTGATCCGAAAGCCGCGCTGCCACACGCCACTCAGCAAAATCCCGATATCGCTACTGTCTCCGAAATGGCTCAGCCGTGGTCTTCGAAACAGTTCTACATCCGCGACGGCTTGACGGGAGCAAACGTTCCGGCGCTTCTGATTCGATTGCCCGCGAATTCCGCGTCACAAGCGAGCGGGTATTGGGCGCTGTCGCTGAACGCTCCCTATGGCGATTGCCAGTTGGAGTACATCAAGGATCTCGCCAAACTAAAAAGCGACTACGACTTCAAGGCTGCGAAGCATCCCATGGTCGGCAACCCCTGCAGCCGGACGGTTTACGATCCCCTGAAACTTTCCAATCTGCCGGGCGACGTTTGGGTGCGGGGCGCTATCGTTCAAGGCTCTGACCTCCGGCCACCGCTTGGCATTGAACTCAATGTCCAGGGAAAAAATATTCAAGCCATTCGCATGGAATAGATCTCCTGGCTTTCCTTTGAAAGCCCTCTGTCTCGCGATGTTTCATCGGCTGTTTTTTTCCAGTTCCGCCTTGACAACCTATCCCTTCGCCAGATAAAGGTCATCTCCACCATGGAGAAACCACCAATGTATACAGATTTGGTCACGAACCGTCGTCGTTTTTTGCAAAGCGCCGCTGCAGTTTCCTCTCTCGCGCTTGCGCCCGGCCTCAAGGCTGCTGCCGCGCAATCGCAACATGCACCTGCGGCGGACTTTTCTGGTTTGAAGCCGCTTGGCGATCGCCTGAAACCCATCACCGCAGAAGAATTTCGCGCACGAATGGAGCACGCGCAACAACTCATGAACGAGCTGAAGCCGGGCTTTGATGCGCTCTTTTTCGCTCCCGGAACTTCGCTCTATTATTTCACGGGCATTCATTGGGGCTTGAGCGAACGCCTCGCCGGCATGGTTCTGCCGCGCTCCGGTAAACCTGTCGTCTTTTGCCCTGGTTTCGAGGAAGGGCGATTTCGCGAACAGTTGCGTTTTCCGATGGAAGTTCGCGTGTGGCAGGAAGACGAAAGCCCAACACAGGTCGCTGCGAACGCGCTCGCCGATCAAGGCATCCGCACCGGCCGGTTGGGTGTCGAAGAAACGGCCTATTTCACGTACTACGACCATTTGCGCGCAGCCGCCCCCGGCTTCGAATACGTCTCCGCCGATCCCGTGACGATAGCCTGCCGCGGGCGCAAATCGCCGCACGAACTTGAATTGATGCGCCTCGCTTGCGAAGCTACTTTCGAGGTTTATAAACCGGTCTTTGCCGCATTGCACGAGGGCATCTCGCAAGACGATATCGCCCACCTTGTCGAGGCCGGCTTCGCGAAAATGGGCTTGCGCGGCGGCGCTCTGGTTCTTCTCGGACCCTCCGCTGCTCTTCCGCATGGCACCGTCCACCCGCAAACGCTCAAGGAAGGCGACGTCGTTCTGATTGATGGCGGCTGTAAAGTCGACGGTTATGAATCTGATGTGACGCGCATGACGGTTTTCGGCAAACCTTCGGAGAAAGTCGCGAAGGCGTATGAGTACGTGCGTAGCGCTCAGGACGCCGCGTTGGACGCGGCGCGCGCAGGCCGGCTCTCCGGCACCGTGGATGACGCGGCTCGCGCAGTCATCGTCAACGCCGGCTACGGTCCCGGCTACAAATATTTCACGCATCGCCTGGGACACGGGATCGGCCTCGACGGCCACGAGCATCCTTATCTCGTGAAGGGCAGCAAAACAAACCTTGAAGCCAATATGACTTTTTCGAACGAGCCGGGCATCTACGTTCGCGGCGAGTTTGGCATGCGCTGCGAAGACGACATGGTCATCATGCCCGACGGTCCCGCGCAGCTCTTGACGCCGCACTTCGCGGTGTCTCTCGAAAAGCCGATGGGCTGAGTTCAGGTGGCGCGAAGTTCATCGCAAAACTGCACGATTCTTTGCTCCGCCCAGAATCGCTCCGCGCCGCTGCGATTCGAAATGAAGCCGCAATGGCCCCCGTGTTCTGTAGCAACGAAGCGAATCGCCGGATTCTGCGCCGGGTTTGCGCGCTGAAATAGTCTGTACGGAACAAACGGATCATCCTGCGCGGTAATCATCAACATTGGAACGCGTACCTGTGCCACCACTTTCTTCGCTCCCACCACTTCGTAATAATCCTGCGCGTCCCGATAACCGAACTGCGGCGCAGTAATTTTATCGTCAAACTCTCGCACCGAACGCACTGCTCCGATTCCACTTTGCGGATAACGCTCCGGGAACAGCTTGGCTTTCCGTGCGTACCGCGCCATTAATCCCTTTACAAAATGCCGCTGGTAGAAAAAATTCTCGCGAAGCTCCAGCGCGTCCGCACAGGCTCCCAGATCCATCGCCGGGCACACCACGCAAACTCCCCGCAGCGCTTTTGGCGCGGCACCTCCAAACTCGCCCGCCATCTTTGTCACCAGATTTCCACCCATCGAATATCCAACGAAGAAAATCTGCTTGAATCCATCGCCGCTTGACAGCTCTTCTAGCAGCGCCCGGTAATCCCCGCTCATCCCGGAATTGTAAAGCGTCGGCGTCAGCGTTTCCGTCCCCCCGCAATTCCTCTGATTCAACCGCACGGCGTGAAAGCCGAGCCGGAATGCTTTTTCTGCAATCCCGCATACATAATTCGATTCGCTCGAACCCTCAAGCCCGTGCAAGATCACAATCACCGGAGCATCGCGCCGTTTTCCCGGTTGCCAATGGCAGCGTCCAAGAATTCGCGACTCCGCATCCACCTGGAACAGCCGGTCCTCTCCGGTCGGCAACTCGAACTTGCGAGGCACAAACGCCGCCGCGATCGTCATCGCGTGCCTGTTCCTCAACAACGGATGCGGCTCAAATTTCTCCTTCTCCCAAGCCATGAATTCACTGTAGTGCAGCGCCCCACCCCAGGCAAGCAAGCGGCAGCACTACAGTCGCGGCAATGCTGGCCAACGCGCAAAGCACCCTTCGTCGCTGTTAACACTCGCGCGCATTTCCGCGTCAATTCAGCCGACGGGGAATCAAGGAGCCATCACCATGAAAAGCCGACTTCTCACCTGCGTAATCCTCGCGCTCTCTCTGTTTGCTTTGCCGAATCTTTTCCACGCGCAAACGCATCCTGTGGACCCCTACCTTATCGCCCACGAATGGGGCACGTTCACTTCTATCGCCGGCCAGGACGGTCACGCCATAGAATGGCTGCCGCTTACCGGATCGACCGACTTGCCCTCGTTCGTCGAACATTTCAGCAGCGTCGCTTTCAAAGCTGGACTGCTGGGCACGGTACGCATGGAAACGCCCGTCCTCTATTTCTATACGAACCGCGAGACAACCGTCTCAGTGAACGTCTCGTTCTCAAAGGGCCTGATCACCGAATGGTATCCTCACGCCAGCCGAGTCTACCCCGTCGCTGCGGTGGCACCGAAAGTCGCGAATTTCAGCGATTGGAGCCTCTACCAGAAGCATCCTGACGGCAGCATCTCCTGGGACTCCGTCGAGCTCAAACCAAGAAATTTCTCGGAATTTCCGCGCGAGAACCGCGCGAATCACTACTATGCTGCAAGGCAAACCGGCTCCACGCCGCTCCAGATCAGAACTTCCAGCGGCATGCAAACCGAGAAATTCCTCTTTTACCGCGGTGTCTCCACTTTTGCCGTGCCCATTGCGGCGACGATTCACTCCGACAGCAGCCTGCTCGCCGAAAATCTTACGGGCCAGGCGATTCCCGCAATGCTACTTTTCGAACGCCGCGGCGATAGACTTGGCTTCCGCGTTGCGCCGACTTCCGGAAGCAACCCCACTTTGGATCCTCCGGAACTCAACGCCGACATGAATTCCCTGGAACGAACCGTGGTCGACATGCTCATCGCACAAGGCCTTTATCAAAATGAGGCACAAGCCATGTTCGAAACTTGGCGCGATTCCTGGTTCGAGGAAGGCAGCCGCCTGCTCTATATCGTGCCGCGCGAGTTCGTCGATTCCATTCTGCCACTCACCATCAGCCCCGCTCCGGCGCAAACCGTGCGCGTTTTCGTCGGCCGCCTTGAACTCGTTACGCCTGCCACCCAACGAGCCGTCGAACAAGCCTTCGAAGCCGACGACCGTGCAACCCTCAATCACTACGGCCGCTTTCTCGTGCCCATCCTTGAAAACATGATCGCTGGCGAAAGAAACTCGGCCAAAAAAGCGCAATTCTCCGAATATCTGAACGACGCCTACAACACACAAATCACGCTAAACACGTCGAACTAGACCTTGTAAACTACGGAGCGCAAGGAGCAAAACCATGCGCACCGTAACCTACGGCGGAGCGGTGAGCCTTGACGGCTTTCTCGCCGGCGCTGATGGCTCAATCGACTGGCTGCATTTCAGCAAGGACGTCCAACAAGTAATGACGGACTACTGGAAGGATGTTGACACCATTCTGATGGGACGAAAAACCTACGAAGTCTCCGTCGCACAAAAACCCTCGTCCGCAAAGAAGCCAGCAGAAGCGAAAAGCACCAAACGCAAAGAGCCAACCCTGCGCACCTACGTCTTCTCGCGCACGCTCAAGTCCATCGACGATCCCGCGGTCGAGTTGGTGAAGACGGACCCCGCTGAATTTGTACGAGCTTTACAACAGCGTCCCGGCAAACAAATCTGCCTGATGGGCGGCGGCGAGTTAGCCCAAACACTCATAGCCGCCGATCTAGTCGATGAAATTGGCCTCAACATTCATCCGATTCTTCTCGGTTCGGGCATCCCCACCTTCCGCGATCCCGGCCATCGCGTGAAACTCACCCTCACCGAGTGCCGCCGAATCGACGGCGGCTGCATCCTTGCAAACTACAAACTCGTGCGCGCTGCGTAGCCGAACTCGATTACACTTCTCGGCGCCTCCTTTCTCAAGACGGTCTGCTCCCGGCGAAAAGGGCCAGTTCGCGCCATTTCCAGTAGCAATCCACGTCCACGAATCCAATCTCCCGCAGCCAACCTAATTGCGTTTCGAGGTCCAGCAGCTTATTCGATGGATCTTCGTTCTCCCAGGCTATCGCCTTCAGAAAGCCTGCGTGCAGCGCTTGCGTCGGAGATGCGACATGTTCGAGATTGCAGAACATTCCGCCAGGAATAAGAATCTCGAAAATCTCCTGGTAAAGTGTGCGCTTCCGCTCGTGTGCTACGTGGTGTATCGCAAAGCTAGAGACCACCGCGTCGAATTTTCCCATCGACGGCAACGCTTTTTCAAAATCGTGCGCGACGATGGACACGCTGCTATCGCTGGCAAAAAGTTTGCCCAACGCTTCCAGCATCGTCGGTGAAAAGTCCAGCCCCACGAATTGCGCGCGCGGCCGCGCCGCTTTCACCAATGCCAGGAGCCTTCCTCCTCCGCTGCCCAGGTCGAGAATCCGCCGCACTCCCGCCGGTACGAACTCCAGCAGCGTGGCCTCACCCTCAACGCGGTGCGGAATCGAATCCGCCCGCCGCAGATAATCCAAAGCATGCTCCGCCGAAGGCCACAGATTGACATCGGGCGATGTCGTCATCGCTAGCTCCCCCATCCGATTAGGCCGCACCACCCGCCATAAGTCCAATTTCTAATTATTAATGAAATTATAATCTGAAGTTATGAGGCACGACTCTTGCTCCGCGTCTTACAAAGCGGTGCTCGCCACGAGCGCATCGCAACGAATGCGCCTCTGCGCGAACCCCTTGTCACAAGCTGAGGAAGGTTTGACCGCCTCCGGCCCTTCGGCTAACATGCTTCTCAAATGAAAAAGTCTCGTGCCCATTTCAACCTGGTGCATCGGCCCGAGCCCGAAGGGGGCTTCACGGCCTTGGTGCCAGTGCTGCCAGGCTGCGTGACCTATGGACGAACTCTAGCGGAAGCCAAGAGTATGGCCAAAGACGCGATTTCGGGCTACATCGAGAGCCTGAAGAAGCACGGCCACCCAATTCCCTGATGTGAGTGGTGAGGTCCGCGCGCCAGTCGGCCGAGCGCCTCGGGGCAGTTGGAACCTTTGTCGAAGTTTTGGGCAAATCTGTTAACCTTTCACAATGGCAGCCGACCCGTACAACACGAACCTTGCTGCCGAATTCTTCGTTTTGGCCACTCTCCATCGCCTCGGTCGCGAAGCATTTTTAACTCTAGGCAACAAAAAAGGCGTCGATATCGTGATACTGACGCCCTCGCGAACAGCCGTATCGTTGGAGGTAAAAGGGGTCGCGGATAAGTATGACTGGCCCGCGAATAACATCCATATTTTTGACAAGCTACACCAGCTTTATGCATTGGTTTGCTTTGAGGGAAAGATTAAGGAACCGACGGTAATGCCGAATGTTTGGATCGTTCCCTCAACCCGCCTCCACCCATTTGTTCGACGATATAAGGATCGTGTTGTAATTTCGCGTGCGGCGATGCTGAAAGGCGGCAAAGAGTTTCTGAGCGCCTGGGAGATGATCGGCGATTCGGTTGCTGGGTGACCGCCCGCTGTTGAGAGAATTGAACGCCGCATATTTCGAGTTACGCCCAGTACCCCAACTTGACCCCAATCCCTTTGCCCCCTAGAATAGAAGTTTCACAGTGATTTATTTTTGCAATCTGATGCATTTATTTTCCAGCCCAGCGGCTACCCGCTGGGCTGCGCCATTTTAAGGCGCTAATTCCAGAGGCGAGGTTGGAATGATTGACGGTTCGATTCCCGAGGGTCTGACTTTCGACGACGTGCTTCTCTTGCCCGGCAAATCCTCCGTGCTCCCGGCCGAAGTCGACACGCGCACCTGCTTCACCCGCAAATTATCTTTGGACATTCCACTGGCCTCAGCGGCCATGGACACCGTAACCGAATCGCGCCTCGCCATCGCCATCGCACGCCAGGGCGGCATCGGCCTCGTCCACCGCAATATGCCCATCGACCGCCAGGGCGAAGAAGTGGACCGCGTCAAGCGCTCGGAAAGCGGCATGATCGTTGACCCCGTTACCATCTCCCCCGATATCACCCTCCGGCAAGCTCTCGAAATTATGACCAAGTACCGCATCTCCGGCCTGCCCGTCACGCGCGGCTCGCGCCTCACCGGAATCCTCACCAACCGCGACCTGCGCTTTGAGAAGAACCACTCCCAGCTCGTCGGCTCCGTGATGACCAAGGAAAATCTCGTCACCGTGCCCGTCGGCACCACGCTCGACGAAGCCGAACGCATCTTGCAAAAGCATCGCATCGAAAAACTTCTCGTCGTCGACCAGGATTTCAATCTGAAAGGCCTCATCACCGTTAAAGACATCCAGAAAAAACGCGAATATCCGCGCGCCGCAAAAGACGATCAGGGCCGCTTGCGCGTCGGCGCGGCCGTTGGCGCCACCGGCGATTACCTCGAACGCGCCGTCGAAATGTCCAAAGCCAAAGCCGACGTCCTAGCCATCGACACCGCGCACGGCCACACCTCTCGCGTGATGGATGCCATCAAAGCCATTCGCAATCGTCTTCCCGAGGTACAAATCATCGCCGGCAACGTCGCCACCTACGATGCCGCGAAAGATCTCATCGCGCTCGGCATCGACGGCCTCAAAGTCGGCATCGGCCCCGGCTCGATTTGCACCACTCGCGTCGTCACCGGCGCCGGTGTGCCCCAGCTCACCGCCATCATGGAGTCCGCGCGCGCCGCGCAAGGCACCGGAATTCCAATCATTGCCGACGGCGGAATAAAATATTCCGGTGACATCACCAAAGCTATCGCCGCGGGCGCTTCCTGCGTGATGATCGGCAGCCTCTTCGCCGGCACCGAAGAAGCTCCCGGCGAAACCATTCTTTATCAGGGCCGCAGCTTCAAGACTTACCGCGGCATGGGCTCGATGGGCGCGATGGACGCCGGTTCCGACCGCTACGCCACCGTGCAAGACACCGAAGAGCGCGGCAAATCCGTTCCCGAAGGTGTCGAGGGCCGCGTACCGTACAAAGGCTCTCTCGGCGCGCTCACCGACCAGCTCGTGGGTGGCCTAAAAAGCGGCATGGGCTATGTCGGCGCTCCCACGTTGCGCGAACTCACCGAAAAAGCCCGGTTCGTCCGCATCACCGCCGCAGGCCTCCGCGAAAGCCACGTCCACGACGTCATCATCACTCGCGAAGCCCCGAACTATCGCATGGAATAACCATGGAGTGCGGGAGCCCCGCTCCCGCTTTTCCGGCGGTTGACTCTGCTTCTCACCGCGGCCAACTCGCCTCGTGAAAGTAACAGTCAATCAGCTAAACTGAAAAATGTAACTGGAGACCTGGACTTGCCTGACGCTCAACCCTGGCGCAACCCCCGCCCCGCTCCGCAATTGCCGGAGCTCCAGCCGCGCTTGCACAAACTCTTGATCCCCGCGTGGTTTCGCGCCTGGTGGCCCGCTCTCCTCTGGGCCTGCCTCATCTTTACCTTTTCGACCGACGCCTTCTCCGCCGAGCACACCGCGACGATTCTCTCGTTCTTCGTCAAATGGCTCTTTCCACATCTATCCCAGCATCAATTCAATTTGATTCACCATCTCATCCGCAAAAGCGCCCACTTCACCGAATATTTTATTTTTTGCCTATTGCTCTACCGTGGCTTCCGCGGTGATCGCAAGGGCTGGCGATGGTCCTGGGGCTTTTCCGCGTGGTTTGTAGCCGCGGCTTATTCTTGCCTCGATGAAATCCATCAAGCCTTTGTCGTCAGCCGCACCGCGTCCCCCTACGATTCCCTCCTCGATTCCATCGGCGCTCTCTTCGCTTTCGCCGCTCTCTACCTGTGGTTTCACTTCCGCCGCCAGAAACCTCCCGCGCTTCCAGAGCCGCTTTCCGGCGTCACTCCTTCAACCTCTTAATCTTCGGCCCTCCCTTGCACCGAAAATTTTTGCCGCCGTGCTCCGTCAATGCTACCTTGCTTACCGCCAATTCCGATCGGCTGGGCCGCCGGACATGCCAGCAAACAAACCTCCGATTCTCCAATACCTCGCTCTCGCGCTTCTCTTTGCGCTTGCTTCCGCGTATCAGATTCGCTCGTCTATCTACGCCTTCCCGAATTATTTCCATGTCAAGGTCGCTGACTACCCCTTCACGCCGGATTACGAAAAAGGCCGTCCTGTCCTTCGCTTCGTAGGGGGGCCCGCACGCGCAGCTGGCTTGCGGAACAACGATATTCTGCTAAGCGTTAACGGTCGCCCGCTCACCGGACTGGCTGTGTTCGGTGAAGCCATCCGCAATACCAAACCAGGGGATACCCTCACCGTTCAGTTCCAGCATCCAGGTGAAACGGCTCCGCGCTCGGCCAGCATTCAACTCCAGCAGGCCACTGCCCCTCTGGTCAGTTTGCCCGCTGCTTCCCTTTTGGCAATGAAACTCCTCGTGCCCACGTTTTGCATCCTCCTTGGATTCTGGGTCACGGCCGTGCGCCCGCGTGATCCTTCGGCTTGGTGCCTCTTCCTCATCCTGTTGTTTTTCTCTGTGTTTTACAGCGCGGGAGTCGAGAGTTGGGGACCCATCGTTCGCGATTTTGCCGAAGGATATCGCACTGCCGTTGGCAACGCCTGGCCGATTTTCATGTTTCTTTTCGGCCTTTATTTCCCCGAGCCTTTCCCTAAAAAGGACCCCGCCTGGTGGACGTGGACCACGCGCATTGTCATCACGCTCTTGATCGTCTCCTGCGTATCTAACGTCGTCGTGCGAATCGGTCAATTCGAGAATTTCGCCTCCGTTGCGTCCTTATCCGCGGCTCTGGATCGTCTGAGCACTTTGGACTTCCTGCTTAGTTTCGCGGCCATCGCCTCTTTCTTTGTCTGTATTTCCGTCAAGATGCACCAGGCCGTCACGCCCGACGCCAAGCGCCGCCTTCGTTTACTCTATACCGGCTCAAGCGTCAGCATGGCCCCGGCGTGCCTTCTCTTTGTTGTGCAGAACGTCAAGGGCGGCGAACTCGAGCAAATCTTTCCGGAATGGCTTGTGCTCTCCGCGCTGTCCCTGATGCTGCTCTTCCCCATTACGCTGGCGTACGTCATCGTCGTGCACCGCGCCATGGATGTCCGCGTCGTCGTGCGCATGGGACTGCAATACGCTCTCGCGACCGGTGGAATCCGCGTCTTGCAAGTTCTCCTGACGGCTGCCGTTCTGATCACCGGAATTACGTTCGCGCGCACCAGCCATCTCAGCCGCGCCAACGAAATTACCACCATTGCGCTTCTGATTCTGGCGGTTCTTTGGCTGCGTAAAGGCGCGGAGCGCCTTCGCAAATGGACCGACCGCCGCTTTTTCCGCGACGCCTACAACGCCGAGCAAATTCTCGAAGCCCTCAGCGACGAAGTGCTCTCCATCGTCGAGAAACGCCCCCTGCTGGAGCGCGTGGCCACAAAGATTGCGGAATCGCTCCACATTCCGCGCATCGCCGTGCTTCTCGAAGAGGGTGGATTTTACCGCCCGGCCTTTGCTCTTGGCTTCCCTCCTGGTTTCGTCGCCGATTTGGCCGATTCCGGCGTCACCGTTCTCCGCCTCAAGCAAGAGGCGGGACCAGACCGCGTGTACTTCGACGACGAGAATTCCTGGGTCAACAAATCCGCGCTCTCCGAGGACGAACGCCGCAACCTTGCCTCTCTCCAACCGCAATTGCTGCTCCCCCTCCTGGCAAAACAAAATCTCCTCGGCATCATCAGCCTCGGCGAAAAGCGCTCCGAAGCCCCCTATTCCAACACGGATATTCGCCTCTTGAAATCCGTCGCTACGCAAACTGCTCTCGCCCTTTCCAACGCCGAACTTACTTCCGCGATTGCCGTCGAAATCAGCCGCCGCGAAAAACTGAATCGCGAAATCGAGATCGCTCGCGAGGTCCAGGAGCGCCTCTTCCCCCAACGCCTCCCCGAGATCTCCGGCCTCGATTATTTCGGCCGCTGCCGCACCGCCCTGGGTGTCGGCGGCGACTACTACGATTTTCTCGCTCTCCCCGACGGCAAGGTAGGCGTCGCTCTCGGCGACGTCTCCGGCAAAGGCATTGCCGCCGCTCTCACCATGGCCAGCCTCCAGGCCTCCCTGCGCGCCGCCGCCATGCGCGCTGGCGACGACATCGCCGGCCTCATCACCCGAGTCAACGCCATGCTTTTCGACGCCTCCACCGAGGATCGCTACGCCACTCTCTTCTACGCGCAATACGATCCCGCCACCCGCCTCCTCAGCTATGTCAACGCCGGCCATTGTCCGCCTATACTTCTCCGAGCCAGCGCAAAAAGCCGCAAAGTCGAACGTCTTGACCAGGCTGGCGGAACTGTCGTGGGTCTAATTCCCGATTGCGCCTACCAACAAGCGGACGTCTCCCTCGCTCCCGGCGATCTGTTGGTCATCTACACCGACGGCTTCAGCGAAGCCATGAGCCCCCATCTCGAAGAGTGGGGTGAAACGCGTTTGATCGAGGCCATCGCCTCCTGCAACGGTCTCCCCTCCAAGGATTCCATCGAGAGAATCATGCATGCCGCCGACGCCTTCGCCGCTGGCGCTCCTCAGAGCGACGATATGACCCTCGTCATCCTACGCGTCCTTTAGCCTCGCTCCTTGTGCCAATTCCTAGCCCGCAACGTCAATCAGGCAACGCGGAAAAGTATGGAAAGCGAACGGTCTCCGGACCCGCCGGATTTGTATAATGTCTTCACACGATGACCCCTTCCATCGGCACCAAAATCTCATCACAGACCTTCGAATCGGCAAATGCTCTAACGGAGTCTGATCTCGGTTATTACGGCTGGCGAGTCGTGCTGGCAGCCTGTCTAGGGGTAATGGCTGGTTTCGGCTCGCTATTTGTTTATACGTTTGCGGTTTTTGTGAAACCGCTCGGTGCGGAATTCCATTGGAACCGCGAATCCATCTCGCTCGGTTTCGGTCTCGCCGCAATCAGCTTAGGCTTGATTTCCCCTCTCCTCGGGCGGCTGCTCGACCGCTTTGGTCCTCGGCGCATCATTCTTCCATGCATGACCGTGTTCGGTTGCGCTATCGTTTCGCTGGCGCTGTTACGATCCCAGTTATGGCAGTTCTACGTAACCTGCGTCATCATCGGTCTGGTTGGCAACGGCGCCGCGCACCTCGCCTATTCGCGATCTATTTCCACGTGGTTCCAGCGGCGCTTGGGTATGGCGCTGGCACTGGTGATGGTTGGAGCGGGCCTCGGCGCCATGTTACTACCCGTTTTTGCGCAAGCGATCATTAGTGGCGCGGGCTGGAGGGCCGCCTATCTATCTCTTGGCTGCGTTGCCTTGCTTCTTGGATTGCCCCTCAGTTGGCGTTATGTCAGGGATCGTGGTCTCGTTCAGCACCAGACCGCTCTCTTGGAACACTCCGGGAAAACCTGGCAGCAAGGAATACGCTCCTTCACCTTCTGGATTATTGTGATCGTCCTGTTCGTCAGTTCCATCAGTATGAATGGAGCGATCACACAATTGTCCGCGTTGCTCACGGATCGAGGAATCTCTTCAAAAGACGCAGCGTTATGCGCCTCCATGCTCGGTGGCTCGAGTTTGCTCGGAAGGATTGTTGTTGGCTGGCTACTCGACCGGTTCTTTGCGGCGCGCGTCGCCTTGCTCGTGAATATCACGACCGCAGCAGGCATTTTCCTGCTCGCTCGCGCCAATGGTTTTTTGGCAGGCGGCCTGGCTGCCGCGCTCATTGGTATCGGGGCAGGCGGCGAGGCTGCGATTACACCTTATTTGCTAACTCGCTATTTCGGGCTCCGTGCTTTTTCCACCCTCTACGGCCTCACCTGGACCTTCTATGCTGCTGCGGGTGCGATTGGCCCAGTCATTCTGGGCCGTGCCTTTGATTCGACCGGCTCCTATACCTCTTTATTGGTGCTGCTCGCAGGGGCTTTAACTTTAGCCGCTGCATTGAACTTGCTGCTGCCACATTATTCAAAATCATTTCAACCGAATCTGCCCTGAATCAGAACAGTAGTTTCAGCGCAAGTTGCATGATGCGGCCGGGTTGCGCTGCGGTGATTTGGCCGAAGTTTGGAGAGCTGACGTCGTTGTTGGGAAGGACGAAATTCACATTGTTAAGGATGTTGAAGAACTCCGCCCTAAATTGCAGATTCACACTCTCGTGGACGGGAATCATCTTCAACGCAGAAAAATCCCATTGCTGGAACGCCGGGCCCAGTAACGTATTGCGGCCCGCGTTGCCGAAGGTGCCGGGTTGTGCTTGCTGGAATGCCCCGGTATTGAACCAGCATTGCGGAGAACGGACGGGAGCGCCGTCAGCACAAGCGCCGACATTGGGATTACCAACGATATTGGGCCTGCTACTGTAGAAGCCGGAAATTTCCGGCGCGCTTCCTTGCAATGAGGAGTCGCTGGAATCGTACACCGTGAAGGGCGTATTGCTCATCAGCGTGGTGATTCCGTTGACTTGCCAGTTCCCGAGAATATGGCCGTACCAATTTTGTGCATGGTTGAACCACGGCAAATTCCATTGGTAGCTGACGACGAACCGGTGACGCGCGTCGAACATCGAGCGGCCATGTTCGGCAGCGACGTCGAATGGATTCTGCGCGAGATCGTTTTCCCCGGCCACGCTCTGAGATGCTGAGCCGGTTATGTTGAAAGTAGAAGCGTCATCCAGTGTTTTGGAAAATGTGTAAGACGCCAACATGGAAAGACCGTGACTGAATCGCTTCCGCAGGCTAACTTGCAGGGCGTTATAGGTAGAATTGGCGATTCCCGCGATTTCGCCAACAGAAGAAAATGTGCACGGCGCAGGGACCGCAACCGTGCAGCCGGAATACAAACGCCGCTGGTCAGAGAGGTTCATGTTGTCCGCGGGAGACAAGTTGGGATCGTAAACCGTGGGATTTGCTTCGATGAATCGCGGCAACTTCGTTCCCTTCGTGCCGATGTACCCGGCCTGCAACAGCCAATCGCTCCCCAGCGATTGCTCGATATTCAGATTCCAGTCCTGTGCATATGGCAGCCGCAGATTGGGATTCAGAACCAGGAGAGTCATGGGCTGTGCGAAACTGCCGTTAAACGGATTCTGTCCATTGTAAGGATCTGCGAAATTAGGAACGCTGATTTGCGGCGTTTGCAAATAAGGCGGCGCGCTGATAGGGTCCTGCAACGGACCACCCTGCCCGGTGTAATAGGGATCATAGAAAATTCCGTAGGCAGCGGTTACCAGCGTGCGGCCTTTGCCGGTAACGTCCCAGGCAATCCCCACGCGTGGCGCAAACGCATCACGCTGCGTGGGGATAAGCCCGCGGGGAACGCCCTTGTCGCCGGGGTACAGTAGGCCAGTCGGCGCGGATGGAAATACGGTTGACTGGCGGCCGGGAACCCACAAGTTCTGCAGATTGTGCGCTTCGGTGTACGGCGAAGGAACTTCGTAGCGCAGCCCGTAATTAATCGTTACACGCGGCGTCACTCTCCACGTATCTTGCGCGAATAGGTTGAACGCCTGGCCGCGAAGATTGCGCGAAAAGTTGCCGCCGCCTTGCAAAAAGAAAACCGGCTGGCCGAAGAGGAAGCTGGCAAATGGATTGTTCACTGGGAATGTGGAAAACACGAAGAATCCATTCGTAGCGATGCCCTGCAGGACGTTGATTTGATCGTATTGGTAACCTCCGCCGAATTTCATTTGATGACGCCCTTTGATCCGCGTGATCGACCCCGTGTAATCAAACGAATTCTGGTACGTGTTGCGCGGGCCGGTGATGGGATCGCCGATGGAGGCGTAGCCACCCACTTGGACGAACGGCGGACCGATCGCGGATTCCAGGGTCGGTTGGTAGTTAAATCCCAAGCTCGCGGGCGTGGTGTCATTCAAGTGTTCATCGAGCAGAAGTTTATTGCGCAAAAAAGAGAATCGTATTTGTCCCAAGAGCGTCGGCGAAAAGGTGTGCGTTTCCTGCGCGACAAGATTTTGTGGCCGTTGATTTTCGCCCACGGGGAATCCCGGAACGTTTGCGCCCTGCGTGGAAAGCGGATCGGTCTGGCTGCTCTGGCCATAACTGTAGCGGAAATTCAGCGCATCGCGCTCTGTCAACACATGATCCAGCCTTACGCCAAATTGATCGGTATTGTTGACGAAAGTCTGTGTGCCAACGAACGTGAACGCACCGGAATTGGCGTGCGGATAGTAAGGCAAAAGATTTTGTGAGATAGAATTGATAAACGGCAATTGATTTTTGGGAATGGGCTGACCGGTGAACTCGTTAAAGAGTTGGCCATTCTGGCTGACTTGGCCGCTTGTATTGTCGATGCACAATCCTTGTGCGTTGAACGTCCCATTATTCAGTGGGCACTGATCGGCAAAATTGCCGCTACGCTCCGGGTCAGATGGCACGGTCGCGCGCGTGGTTTCGCCTTGGCTGTCTCGCACGCCCTCGTAGTAGACGAACACGAAGGTTTTGTCTCTTTTGATCGGACCCCCGAAGGTGCCACCGAACTGATTGCGATGGAGCGGCTCCACGCTGTCGGCGAAAAAACTTTTCGCATCCATCGCATTGTTGCGGAAGAATTCCCACGCAGAGCCGTGGTACTCATTCGTGCCCGAGCGGCTGATGATGTTTGTGGTGGACCCCGTGCTGTGGCCAAATTCAGCGGGAGCCGTGTGCGACAGGATACGGAATTCAGAGATGGCGTCGACCGGCGGTTCCAGCACAAAACCGCCATCGACCGTATTGAAGTTGTCCGCGCCATCAATCAGGAAATTATTCGACTCGGGACGCTGGCCGTTTACCGCATAGGCTTGGCCTTCGCGCGTTGTGCCTCCCGCTTCCACCAAACCAGGCGTGATGGGGACAACGCCCGGCTGCAGCAGACCCAGTTGCGTGAAATGCCGGCCATTGAGCGGAAGGTCTAGAACTTCGCGCTCCCCAACGGTCTGGCCCAGATTGGTCGAAGTTGTCTCGATCATCGAGGCGTCCGCTTTCACTTCAATTTCCTGAGTGTTCGTCCCCACGGCAAGTTGAATCGGCACTGTCGCGGCCTGATTCACGTCGAGAGTAATGCCGTCTCGAATATATTTCTTGAACCCGTCAGCTCTCGCTTCCAGACGGTAGTGGCCTATTGGAAGAGAAACGAGGACATAATTTCCCTTTTCATCGCTGATGGTGAAGCGCGCAAATCCCGTGTCAGTGTTGATCGCGGTGATCTTTGTATTCGCCACGGTGGCCCCGCTGGCGTCGGCGACACTGCCTCGCAAGCTCCCTCCGCTGTCCTGAGCGTAGACGATCGCAGTATGGAAGATAAGCAGGAGAAGCAGTTTCGACAGAGAGGCGAATCTTCGGGACGAGCTTTTTTCCAGGCCGAAAAATGGAGCGATCATTAAGTCGGTCACCTCAATAGATTTTTGGCGCGTTGCAGCGTCCGGACACACCTGTAACCAGCTCGACGAAATACGGTTCAGTTCTCGCACCTAACTGGGTATTCAGGTCGGTCAGCAGCCGTCCGCGGTTGCTGGCACGATTCAAGATTCTTGGGAGAATAAGGACGGAGTGGTGTAGCGGCAATAGTGCGAAAGGATTAGATAATAGATTGCACTTGCGCCCAACGGGATCAGAAACGAAAAAGGAAATATCGATGGGAAACCGAACCGAGACCACCAAGTCCACAAGAATTAATAGCTGTGGGATGCGCGGTTTTGCCTTTTCGTTTATCAGTACCCGATAAGCCTAACCGGATAAGTCCTTTTTCACCGGGAGGATGACCGCGTCTCAACTCTCGGCTGCTCTTTTCATGGACGTTTTCCCAAAAGGTGGGTCACTCTACGGTGCGCATCTCTTCCAAAAGGCTCCCATGGGCGGAGACGCCGGTTTCAACACGGACGGGCT
>Ga0187820_1000059_pt1 | contig 18870 bp, 12 predicted proteins | sample NC_wetland_sal_i_19_FD_132409 | JGI IMG/M metagenome (GOLD analysis project Ga0187820, IMG submission 132409) | Wetland sediment microbial communities from Neuse River Estuary, North Carolina, USA - SO4_5 | ecosystem: Environmental > Aquatic > Freshwater > Wetlands > Sediment | place: USA: North... | reverse complement strand
GGAAATCCGCCGAATGCTCCTCCGCCATCAATCAAGAGCGTTCTTCCGTGAGGCGACACGACAAGCAAAGAGTCGCCTTGTCCCACATCCAAAACCGTCATTTCCAGCTTTCCCTTCGACCAGCGCGGCGCAAAAGGATATATCGCAATCGCGATCGCGCTCAGTGCCAGAATTCCTATCGCGCTTCGCGACCCCCACCCTCTCCAAAAGTTGTCTCCCCGCGCTGTCGCGGCCAAAAACACTGCCGCCCCAAAAAACACAAGGACCACCCAAGCAGGCGGCCCCGGAATTCGATAGCTCCATCGCGGAAATTGCGCGAACCACTGCACGATGTGCAAAAGCAAAACCGTAACCCACGCCAACGGCGCCGCCAGCAGTTTCCCCAGCGCCGGCAATGCTATTGCGCACGCCAGCGTCAGAAATCCAAGCGGCACTACGACCCCGGTAATCGGCACGGCCGCTAGGTTCACGGCCGGCGCGCTCAGCGCTACGCGATGAAAATCGCTGGCCATCAACGGCAGCATGCCAATTTGCAAAGCCAGCGTGATCACCAGCAATTCCCAAACGCGAAGTGAGAGGCCGATCCCGCGCGCCAGCGCGTCTCCCGACCTGTTTCCCAATCCCCTGGGCAAACGCAACTCAATCCAACGCGCCATCCCGCGCAAATCGATCCGAAACTGCGCCGCCCGAGGCTCATGCGACCCATCGCGCGTAACATCACGCCACCCGCGCAAGGCCTTTACATAAGGCTGCACCGTTTTCGTAAGCCAGGGCGCAGCCAGCCCCGCGATGCACCCGACCGCCAAAAAGGTGAGCTGAAAACTTGAATCCCTAACAGCCAGCGGTTTAGCGACCAGCAAGATCAGCGCCGCCATCCCCGCGGAATTCAATAAATCCAGCCGCCGAAAAAATAATCCGCCCACCACCACAATGCCGGTCATCAACGCCGCCCGCAGGACCGGCGGCCTCTGCTCCACCACTGCTACGTACCCTAGCAAGACTGTGAGCGTCGTCAGCGCCGTCCAAAATGGCGTGAATTTCAACAGCCGTCCCATCCAAAACAAGAACACCGCCAGCGCTCCCACGTGCAGCCCCGCCACGACTAGAACATGAAACACGCCCGTCTTCTGAAAATCAGTCGACTCCTCTCGCTCCACGAAACTACGGTCGCCCAAAAGCATCGCGCGCAACACGCCGTCAACCTGTGGCCTGCCAACAAATAGCACATCGATCTCATCTCTCAATCTGCGCCGTGTGCGCGCCAGCAATGTAGCCGCCGTTCTCGGAGCGCGAGCCGTGCGCGCCATCAATTCAGGTGCGCGCAACGACGCAGTCAAATCAATGTTCTGCTGCTCCAGGTACGCTCGCCGGTCGAACGCTCCATCATCACGATAGACCTGAGGCACCCGCGCCTGTGTCACGACGGCGATTTCGTCCCCCGCATGAACATCTGGCGGCTCCGCCGATGTTTCGCCAGGAGTCTCCGCAAAACTGAGGCGCAATCCGCCACGCGCGACCACTAACGAGCCTTGATACTCCACCGCCGACAACTCAATTTCGTAACCGTAGCCCCACGGCAGTCGCGACGGTTCGTCTCGCAAACGCCCGTGCCATCGCAGTGGCGTCTGGAGATCCATGCGCTTCGCTTCCACAAGAGACAGCACGTAGTCTGCAGGCCGGGGCTGTTCTGCGATGCCTGCACTCAACACGCCCAACATCAGCCAACTCAAACTGGAAACCGCGGCAGCAGGGAAGAAGCGACCGATTCTTGTCAAAAAGATTCCAGCCCCGATCAGCAGGGCCGCGCAAGTGAAGCCGCTTACGATGTAGCTAGGCGAGGAAACTCGTTCCGCAAACCACGGCGCCTGGCCGAGCACAGCGCCGCAAGCAAATAACGCGGCGAGTGCAACGGCCGGCAATCTCATGAGACCCTTCTCAACCTCACCAGTGTCTCGATGTGGAACGTCTGTGGGAATAAATCGAACAAATGCATCTCGCTCAACTCATAACGAACACTCGGCGCTGCAATTTCTTTCGGTTTTCTCTGTGAGTTTGTCAGCACAGCCAAATCCCGTGCCAAAGTAGACGGATCGCACGACAAATATACAATTTCCGCAGCTCCCAGCTCCGCAAGTTTCGCCGCCGTCTCCGCGCCCAGTCCGGCTCGCGGCGGATCCAGCACGACAAACTCCGGCTGCTCCTGGGTCTTCCTCAGAAAATCTTCCGCATGTTCGTTGTGCGTCGTCACCGAGACCCCTGCAGCCTCGGCGTTCGCATATAGATCGCGCGTAGCCGCAAGGTTTGCATCCACGCACACGACTCTTTCGAACGCCCGTGCCAGCGGCAGCGTAAAAAAGCCCACGCCTGCATACATATCCAGCGCCAGCTTGCCCTTAACGCCTGCCGTCACCGTCTTCAGCAAATCCCCAATCAGAAACCGGTTCACCTGAAAAAACGACAGGTGGCTCACGCGAAGCTTGAACCCGCCCGCTTCATGCACTAAATATCCAGGCCCCGTCAACTCGAACTTATCTTTCTTCTGATCCAACAACAGCAAGCTTTCCACATGCGGTATCGCTTCTCTCAATATCGCGGCCAGTTCCAGCGCCGGCTTTGGAAACCGTTCGAACGCCACATTCAACGCGATCTTCTCGTCCGCCGAATCGGCGAACGCCTCGATCTCAAGTATTCCCTCGGGCAGTCGCCCAGACCGCGCCATCTCCTGCAATTCTCCAAATGTTTTCGCCAACTGAGGCGAAAGCACCAAACATTCGTCGATCGGCACGATGAACGAACTCTCGGGCAAGAAATATCCCAAAGCCCGTGGCATCCCGCTCTTTACCGCCCACTGCGCTCGATTCCGGTAGCCGTATGGCTCCGCTTTATGCTCCTGAATCTCCCCGTCCCAGGAAATTCCTCCCAGCCGGGAAAGCGTCTCGCGCAAAATCTCTTTCTTTAGGCGAACTTGCTCGCCAGCCGTTATGTGTTGATAGTGGCATCCGCCACACGTCTGAAAGTGCGGGCACGGGGCTTTGACGCGTTCCTTCGACGCAGACGTCACTTCAAGCAGCTTCGCCCAGATCACTTTCTTCTTTTTCGACTTTTCCGCTGCTCGGACCTCCTCCCCCGGCAGCACGTAGGGCACAAAAATCGTGTTCCCGTCGGCGTGCGCCAATCCGTCCCCGCCGTACACAAGCTTCTCAATCGATAATCGTAACTCGTCAGACATATCTTCAGGCCCCATTCTGCGATTTTTCGCGTGGAAAGAAAAGGTATTTGCTTCTGGAAAGCCAATTTCAGGAAAAGTAGTACAAGCTCAGCCGCCGCAAGCCAAACTCCTCGAGCAGCCGCTTTTGCAAATATTGTTTTTCCACCAGCGCAATCTGCTCCGCCTTCATCTTCCGCCGGTACGCCGCAAGCTGCCCATCCATCTCCCGCCGGACCTTCAGCATCATTTCTTCTCTGGCGTGGCTCATCAATACGCCGTGCAGCTTATCGTCCAAAATCGTCAGCCGCCTCTCGACATCTTCCAAGTCCAGCGCGCCAGGCGTGTCCAGCAACATTGTCATGCCGCTGAGCGATTGCGCAATCTCCCGCAGACGCTCCGCCAACGCCGCGCCTGTCTGTCCCTGCCCCGTCGCCACCCTCCCAATCTGCTCCGCATTCTTAAGGAAATAAATGCGCAATTCGTCCCGCGAGAACGGCTCCTTCGCCACCGCGGTTCCGTTCTTCGGCGCTCTTCCCGCCGCCGCCTCCAATTGTTCTTCCGCCGCCTCCAGCACCGCATCCGTGCAATAGGCCAAACTCTTCAGAGGCTTACCAGCCCCCCGCCTCGACCGTTGATAACTCTCAAACGCATGATCGATCCCCTTCAACACCGCGTCCAGGGGCACTCCCGCCTTCTGCCACGTCTCCATGATCGCCCAGTCCAGCGGCGACACCAGCAGATTCGCCCCGCGCTTCTTCCAGAAATAATTCTCGATTTCCGTGAAGTAGTTGAAATAATTCCAACTGTCCATGTGATCTGCCATTGAGAAGCGAAGCATCAAGGCGGCCCGCTTTCCGCGGGCGCAGCCGGCCGAAGCGCCTTGCTATCTCTGCGCTTTCTTCGCGGGAATCGCTGCCGGCGCCGCAGTCCGCGCTCCGCGATTTGTCACCGCGCCCTTTCCTGCCTCCGCCGGCTGATTTTTCTCCCAAATTAGCCGCAGCCCCGTCAACGTCAAGAACTCATCCGTCTCCTGAATCTGCTTCGACCCCGCCGCCACCAGTCTCGCCTGCCCGCCAGTGGCCACCACCTTCACTTCGCCCCCAAGTTCCGCCTTCATCCGCTTCAGCATCCCGTCCACCATGTCCACCGCGCCGTAATAAAGCCCCGCCTGCATATGCGTAACGGTGTTCGTCCCAATCACTTTTCCCGGATCCTTAATCTCCACCCGCGGCAATCTCGCCGCCCTCGCGAACAGCGCCTCCGAGGCGATCCCCAGCCCCGGAGCAATCACTCCGCCCAAATATTCTCCTCGTGCCGAAATCGCGTCAAAGGTAATGGCTGTCCCGAAATCCACAACAATGCACGGCCCGCCGTACTTATGAAACGCCGCCACCCCATTCACAATCCGGTCCGCGCCCACTTCCAGCGGATTATCCACCAGCACCGCCATTCCCGTCTTCACGCCTGCTTCCACGAACAGCGCCTTCTGCCCAAAATAAATCCGCGACATTTCCGCCAGCGTCCAATTTACCGGCGGCACGACCGAGCTGATAATCACGCCGTTGATCGCGTCTCGGTCCAGGCCGGCAATGGTAAACAGATTTCGCGTCAGCACGCCGTACTCATCAATCGTCTGCTGCCTCGCCGTCGTCAGCCGCCAGTTCGCAATCAGCTCCTCCCCGCGGAAAACGCCCAGCACCGTGTTCGTGTTCCCGACATCGATCGTCAGCAGCATCTACCGCGCCTCCGTCACGTCTCCCGAAATCACCGTTACCGTCTGTCCGTCGTCGCGCTTCACTTGCAACAATCCTTCCGGTCCGAGCCCTGCCGTCGTCCCCGCAAAACTTTCCGTGCCGCTGGTCACCCGCACGCGTTTCCCCTGCGCGTAGCTGGACACAGCTTCAAATCTCCGCGTCACTCCCGTCGGCCCCTCGCGCAAAAATCGATTGTAGTCGTTCTCGAATTCGCGCAGCAACCGCACCAGCAATTCCAGCCGCGACACTTGCTTGCCGGTTTCAATCCGCAACGAAGTCGCCGTCGTCCCCAACTCTCCCGGAAACTTTTCCTGATTCACATTCAATCCAATCCCCACAATCACAAATCGTACGAGCGACGGCTCCGCATGCATCTCCGTCAGAATCCCGCCCGTTTTCTTCCCGTGCAAAAGCAAATCGTTCGGCCATTTCAAGTCCGCCGTCAGCCCCGTCTGCGCTTCAATCGCCGCGCGCGCCGAAAGCCCTGCCATCATGGTCAAAAGCGGCGCTTGCACCGGCGCCAGCCGCGGCCGCAATAGCAGCGTCACGTAAATCCCCGCCGCCCGGTCTGATTGCCATGTGCGTCCCGCGCGTCCTCGCCCAGCCGTTTGCTCCTCCGCCAGCACCACTGCGCCTTCCGGCTCGCCCGCATGTCCCAATTCCAGCGCCACTCGATTCGTCGAATCCGTCCTAAAAAAATGATAGATGTGTTTCCCGAAAAGGCTCCCCTTTAACCGCTGCCGCAGCATATCCGGCGTCAAAATGTCCGGCACCTGCTCCAAAAAATATCCCGCCCCGCCCTTTCCTTTCACGCGAACACCCAGCCCGCGCAATTGCTTCACCCACTGCCACACCATCGATCGCGACACGCCTATTTCCCGCGCAATCCGCGCTCCGCTGATCACAATCGTGGCGTTTTCCGCCAGCAGCGTGAGCAGCGCCGCTAGCCGCTTATCAGTTGTTCCCGGAAGTGTCTCTTGAGCCATCGAGAGTTCGTCTCGTGCTTGGAATGCTTACTGTCCCACGCCCGCCCGGAAAAGGGAACTACTTGCCGCCTTCGATCTGCTTCAACCTGTCCAACAATTTCTGCAGTTCAACGCGCTGTTCCGCCAAGGTCGCTTCCAGCCCGCGAATAATCTTCTCTGGCGCCCTGCTTCGAAACGTCTCATTGCCAAGCTGCGACTCTTTCGACGAAATGGCCTTCTGCAATCCCTCCAACTCCTTCTTCAGCCGCGCCTTCTCCCCTTCCACGTCCACCACATCCGAATATGCAAGCCGCACGTCAAACTCCGCCGTCGAGCGCACCGCTCCGCTGGTCTGCTCAAGAGGCGTCGTCGAAATCTTCAATTCGCTCAGAAACCCAAGTCGCACAACTGCATCAGACTCGGCTTGCACTCTATTGCGCACTAACCCAGCGGTGCTCCAAAATTCACCAGGCACCCTCTTCTTCGGATCAAGTTTGCTCTCCACGCGAACGGTTCTGAACGCGGTGATAACGTCTTGTAACAGGGAAAAGATGTCCACCGCGTCCACAATCTTCCCCATTGCCCAGTCTTTCCGTTCCGTCGGGAATGTATGCAGCGCAATGGACTTCGCCCCGGTTTCCTGCGGCAGTTGGTGCCACAACTCTTCTGTTAAAAACGGCATAAACGGGTGCAGCAGCCTCAACGCATCCTCGAATGCCGCAAAAAGGTTCTTCCACGCCACGGTAGCCCGAGCGCGATCTATGCTGTGTAAATCAGGCTTCACCCACTCGATATACCAATCGCAAAAATCGCCCCAAAAAAATTGATAAACGCTCTGTGCCGCTTCGTGGAACCTGTAATTCTTTAGCGCCTCGTTCACAGTCTCTATCGTGACCGCCAGCCGCGTATACAACCACTGATCCACCAGCGGCACACTTCCCTCGAACGCATACGGCGCTCCGGCCCGCACCTCCGGCGAAGCCAACTCCTCCATCGCCGCCCCGCCCTGCTCAAACTTATCCAGATTCACAAACAAAAACCGCGCCGCATTCCAAATCTTGTTCGCGAAATTCCGCGCGCCCGCCAGCCGGTCGTCCGACAAAACAATATCCGTCCCCGGCGCCGCCATCGACGCAAGGCAAAACCGCATCGCATCCGTCCCGTACTGCTGGTTCAGCACCACCGGGTCGAGCCCAGTCCCCTTGGACTTCGACATTTTCTCGCCGCTGCCCGTCCTCACCAGCGAGTGCAAATACACCGCCCGAAACGGCACTTTCCCCGTGAAGTAGATTCCTAGCATGGTCATCCGCGCCACCCAGAAAAACAAAATGTCGTAGCCGGTGATCATCAGACTCGTCGGATAGTATTTTTCAAAATCTGCCGTCTTTTCCGGCCATCCCAGCGTCGAAAACGGCCAAAGCCCCGAGCTGAACCACGTATCCAGCACGTCCGGATCCTGCGTCAACTTTCCCGATCCACACTTCCCACATTTTGCCGGCGGCTCTTCCGCCACCGTAATGTGCTCGCAATCTCCGCAGTACCACGCCGGAATCCGATGCCCCCACCACAACTGCCGCGAAATCGTCCAATCCCGTATATTGTCCAGCCAGTTCAAAAATTCCTGCCGCCGGTTGTCCGGCACAATCTGAATCGTATTTTCTTTTCCCGGCTCGTATTCCCGAACTGCTTGCAGCGCCGGCGCCGCCAGCTCCTTCATCCTGCAGAACCACTGTGTCGAGATCCGTGGCTCGACAATCGTCTTGCTGCGTTCGCAAATCCCGATCGCGTGAACATGGTCCGTCACCTTCTCCAGCAATCCTTGTACCTTCAGATCCTCCACAATTTTCTTTCGCGCCTCGAACCTGTCCAACCCCGCATACGTCCCCGCCGCTTTACCCATCTTTCCGTCATCCGTCATCACATCAATTTCTGCCAGTCCATGCCGCTTGCCCACTTCAAAATCGTTCGGATCGTGTGCCGGTGTAATCTTCACCGCGCCCGTCCCGAACTCCCGCTCCACCATCTCATCCGCGATGATCGGAATCTCCCGGTTCATCAAGGGCAGCAACACTTTCTTTCCGACAAGATGCTTATATCGTTCATCCTCGGGATGCACGGCTACGGCCGTGTCCCCCAGCATCGTTTCCGGCCTCGTCGTGGCCACCGTCAAGAATTCCTGTCCGCCCGCCACGGGATACCGGATGTGCCACAAGTGCCCCGCTCGTTCCTCATGGTTCACTTCCAAATCGCTCAACACCGTCAGGCACACCGGGCACCAGTTCACCAGCCGCGTCTCGCGATAAATAAATCCCTCTTTGTAGAGCTGCACGAAAACCTTGCGCACCACCCGCGACATTTCCGGCGGGAGCGTAAATCTCTCCCTCGACCAGTCGCAGCTCTCTCCGATCGCTTTCATCTGCTCCGTAATCTGGCTGCCCGCTTCGGCTTTCCATGCCCAGACCCGCTTTTCAAACTCCTCTCGCCCCAGCTTGTGGTAATCGATGCCCTGATCCATCAGTTGCTTCACCACCACTCGCTGCGTCGAAATCCCCGCATGGTCCGTCCCCGGCAGATACAACGTGTTGTACCCCCGCATCCGGTGCCACCGCGTCAGGATGTCGATCTCCGTGTGCTCCAGCATGTGCCCGATGTGCAGCGAGCCCGTCACGTTCGGCGGCGGAATCACGATGGAAAACACCGATCCCGGAGCGCTCGGGTCTGCCTTAAACAGCTCTTCCTTCACCCAGTATTCCGCCCACCGCGGCTCTATCTGCCGCGGTTCGTATGCCTTAGCAATCTCTCGAGCCATTCGTCACCCAACTCCTGTCGCCGCTCCGCAACGCACGAATACACATGTCCCATTTCGCGTGCAGAGCAATCTTCGACTATACGAGGGAAAAACCTGCTCCGTCAATTCAGCCACGAAGCTGTAACAAACCAAGCTATGGCGCGGTCGTCCGAATACCCGAAAACCCCAGGTTTCAGCCGCCAATAATGCGGTTGCGGTTCGGGCGCAGCTTGTAGTTCCATGTAGCTGCTGGTAAAAGGGGCATGGAATGACCTGGATACAGACCGCTGCGGAGAAATTTAGAGAGAAGCGAATTGCGCGGCTGATTGCCCGCAAATCGATGATCGATGCAGTGCGTGCCAGAAATCTGTCGCGTCTGGCGCAGCGGATTGAGGAAGAGAAAATACCCGGCGATGTCGTGGAATGTGGCGTTTACCGGGGCGGGTCAGCGGCCACCATGGCTCGTGTAGTGGCACATTCCCCGCTGAACCGGGCCGTTTGGCTGTTCGATTCGTTTCAGGGAATGCCTCCGGCCACGCAAGTCGATGGAACTGGCGCGCAAGATTGGGTCGGCGCTCTGGCTTATGATGCGCGCAAGGTGGAAAGGCTGCTAAAGCGAACCGGCGCAGACATGTCGCGCGTGCGTATTGTTGAGGGATTTTTTGCGGATACTTTTCCGACGGTGAATATCCGCCAAATCGCGCTTCTCAACGTCGATTCGGACTGGTACGAGTCCGTGAAAATATGTTTCGAGAAATTTTACGATGCTGTCGTCCCCGGCGGATTTGTCTCGATTGATGATTACGGAACGTGGCCGGGTTGCCGCTTGGCCGTCGATGAATTCTTCAAAAATCGCGGTCTAACTCACAAGATTATCGCTGTAGACAGTACCGCCAGTTGGTTCCGCAAAGATTAAGCCTTCACCCGGCGTGGATTTCTATCGCTCCGCCTCGCCAACATGACACAGTAAGGCTAATCAGAGGCTGAGCGGCAAACACGGAACGGTTTGAATATCTTGATCAGGAAGGGAACTACTCTTTTTTCGCTTTCAATTCGTCGCGCACCATTGCTTCCACGACCGGCTTCAGAATCTCTCGCGTTACGGCTTGTAGCATCTCTGGGCTCATCTTGGAGAGAACCTTGGCTACCATGTCCTCCATACTGGATTCAGGAGCCTTTGTGTTTGTATCCACCGCGGGCGCCTCGTGCGCTGCAGTTTCTGCAACGTGCTGGGCTTCTTCGCGAATTGCTTCCACGGTCGCCGCCGGCAACGCCGCCTCTTCCACCTTCGCCTTCACGTCCTCACTCAACTCTGGCGCCAAAGCGTCGACCGTCGCCGCCGGGTCTTCCTTGACCGTTACTTCCCGCACCACTTCCTCTTCCACTGCGGCGTACGCTCCGGTCGGGGCCGATGCTTCCACCGGCTCCGGCGCCGCACTCAATTCAAGCTCGCTCTTCGCCGGCGCATCCCAGGTTGATGCCAGCCGGTTTGCTTTTTGCGCTTCTGCGTCCCACGGGCTGGACGCCACCGAATACCAGGAACTTCCTCCCGCGCGTTTTTCCGGCTCCGCTGCTTGCTCCACCTTTTCCGCGCTGCTCGTCGCAGTCCGCCCCTGAACCTCGGCCGCAACTCGCTCTTCGTGCGCTTCAGTCTCCGGTGCCGGCGCTTCCATCGTCGCCGCTTCCACACCCGTTTTCTGGACCAGGGCAGCCGCCCACGCATCTTGCGTGAACGGCGCAACCGCTGCTGGTGCCAGTTTCGTCTCTGACATCGGCGCTTCCTTTACCATAGCGCCTGCACTCTGTTCCGATTCTGCTGCTTCCTCAAATTTCGAAATCTCTTTTTGCGGCTCCCACGTTTCATGCTTCATTTTCCGGGCCGGCGCTTCCGCGAATGCGGTCTCCCGCCAATCCTTTACGGGGCTGCCCGCCTCTTCTTCTGTTTCAAGCGCTTCATCGCCACCGTCCCGCCGCCACGATCCGCTTTGCTTTTCTTCTTCTTCCTCGACGATCTCTTCCTCTTCTTCCTCGCCTGACTTCCAATCTCTCTCCAGCTCCGGCCTGGCTGTCGTCGCATATCCCAACTCTTCTTCTTGTTCGGGTTCCGCCGTTTCCAGCAGGCTTCCGAACGCTAGCGGTTGCGATCCCGCCTCTATCCTCACCGGTTCCGGCGCTCCCCTTGTTCCCTCGTGCATCGGCTCGCTCTCGACCGACGGCATCTCCGGCAGCGACTCGGGCGAACTCATGCGCGGAAGCGTGCTCGGCGTTGGCATCGTCCGGGGTGACAGCATCTCCGCTACACGCACCTGCTCTTCCTGCGGCTTTGGCGCTTGCGGTGCTCCCCCAATGGACACTCCCGCCCTTGCCAGCGCGGACTTCACCATCGAGATCAGGGGATCGGGCGGCACAAACGGCTTTTTCAACACGCCGTCTGCTCCAACTCTCTGCGCCTCTTGTTCATCTAGCGGATCGAACGCACCCACCAGCAATATCACTGGGATGTGCGCGAGGGAGGGGTCGGACTTCACATATTGGCAAACTTCGTATCCATTTCGCACGGGCATGAACACGTCTGCCAGCACCAGGTCCGGCCGTATATCGGAAATCTTTCGTACCGCTGCTTCTCCATTGCCCACGGCAACGACGTCGATGCCCTGATCTTTCAGGGCAAGCCCCACCATCTTCTGTATGTTGCTGTTATCGTCGGCAACGAGAATCTTGGCCACCAAACGTCCTCCGGATGTTATCCACCCGCATTTCGAACTTTCACCGCTTCACGCTTGCATTCTCTGCCTATCGCGCGGCGGTCGCCACTTGTTTAGTACTCCTCAGTATTGGAGCACCCAGCGTATTTGCCGTCAATCTCAACGCTTTGGCCGTGTGTCGGAAATGAATATGCCCTCTTGGCCCCTTCCGCCCCTCACATGCTGCCAAAAACAAAGAGGTGCGACCTGAGCCGCACCTCTCGTCCTTAACCGATTTTTTGTCCGGAATCCTTCTGCCGGGGTTACCAGGGGATCAGCTTGTGCAGCCCCTTCTTCTTGCTGCTGGACTCTTTCTTGCCCTTATCCTTCGAATCCTTGGAGTCTTTCGAGTCTCCGTTGCTTTGCGTATCCCCGCTCTTTGCTGCATTCGCTGGAGCCGCATCGCTCTTGGCTTCTGTCCCTGCCGCTGCATCGCTCTTGGCTGGCGCTTCCGCCGCGCTCCCCGCTGCCGGAGGATCTTTGGCCGCATCGCTGGCGGGATTTGCTTCCGCCGGTGTTGTTGCGGGCGCTGGCGCCGGCGCCGGCGCTGCATCCTTAGGCGGATCGCTCGCTGCGGGAGGCCCGCCTACCGCGCCGACATCCGCTCCTCCCTCGTTCGTTGTCGGAGCCACGTTCTCAGACCCGCTCGCCGTCCCCTCTGTCCCGCCCGTGCTGGCTCCTCCCGGCGTGACTGTGGTCACAATCGCCGTAGTTGCTCCCGCTCCGCCAAGTTTTGTTCCCCCTCCTGGCGTCAGCAAGTCCGCTGCGGACATCGTGTCCGATTCCGGCTCCATGTTGGGCATTCCGTACTTCGCTGCTGCGGATAACTCCGCGGTCGGCCCGTTCTTCATCAATCCCAGCGGCTTCTTAATCAGGCTGCTGTGCGGCCGGGGCGCATTCTCTTCCTCTTTCATCCACGCCAGCGCCGCCGGATCCGGCTGCGGTATCGGTGCCCCCAGTTCCTTCAGTTTCTGCTTCGCGTCCGGCACCATACTCGAGAGCGGATAATCCTTCACGATCCTCGTGTAGTATCTCGCCGCAACTTCTTTGTGTTCGCTCTTCTCGAAGATGTCTCCCATCATCCATAGCGCGCTGTCCGACTTGCTATACAGCGGATACCGGCTCGTCACCGTCAGCAGTCTTGTCGCTGCTGCTCTCTTATCCCCCTTCACATAGTAGTAGTAGCCGATCCGGTAATCTCCCTCCGCCAGCACTTCCTGCACTTCCCGCAGATCCTGCCGCGCTTGCGGCGCCAGCGGGTCGTTCGGATATTTCTCTAAAAAGGTTTGGAACTCTTCCTCCGCATCCAGCGCCTGTGTCCTGTCTCGGTCCGGCTTTTCCATTTGCCGGAAGTGCGCCATCGCCACCTGCATCTGCGCGTAGGTCGCCTCCGGCAAGAAGGGGAAGAACACGATGAAATCTTTGTAGCCGGAAATAGCCAGCGCCAGGTTCGATGTTCCGCCCTCTTTGTAGTACGAGTCCGCAATCGCCAGCTTCGCCTTCGCCAGATAATCGCTATCCGGGTACGTATTGATCAGCGTCTGCATGTTCAGCCGCCCAATTTCGTGCCGTCCATGCTTGATGTCGTCCACCGCCCGGTCATACAAAATCTTGTCCGGCTGTGCGTTGTTGTCCGCGCTCGTCGACTTACTGATCTTCTTCTTTTTATGGAAAATCTGCGCGTTGCTGGTCGTGGCTCCCAGCAAAATAGCCGCTCCTAGCACGCAGCACGCTATACCATTCACGCTCGCAGTTACTATCGAGGTCGCACTTCTCACAGTTCGGCCCAAACTTCACCTCTCTCGCGAATGTCGGGTTCCCCGCCTAAGTCTCCGTACACACCCGGGGGCGCTGGCCCGCTTCACTCCTAAACGTCCGGCCTTCGACCGGTGGGAATGTCCAAGTATAACCTGAACGAAAGGCCAGGTGGAGCAAGAACTTTGCCCCTCCGGACAGGCATTCGGCTTACTCGGCTCCGTCATCCCCAACCCCCTGTGATGCACCCTTTCGCTCGTCCGGGTTGCCCGCCACCCCTCTCGCGCTTCAATATTTTTCAACGAAATGTAACAATGTCCCCCTCCATCATGGCTAACATACCTTCACGCTTTCCAGGAGCCGCGGCCAGCCGCCCACTCATCTAAATGGACAAACGCAAATTTCTCTTCGTCTCTCTCTCCGGCCTCATCGGTGACATCGCCTGGCAAGTCCTCAAGGAAGGTCACGACGTCCGCTACTACATCGAAGCCGAAAAAGAGCGCGACATCGCCGACGGCTTCGTCCCCAAATCCAAAGACTGGGAACGCGACACCAAATGGGCCGATATCGTCGTCTTCGACGACACTCTCGGCCAGGGCGCCAAAGCCAAAGCTCTCCGCGACGCCGGCAAGCCCGTCATCGGCGGCACCGAGTACACCGACCGCCTCGAAGACGATCGCTCCTTCGGCCAGGAGGAACTCAAAAAAGCCGGCGTTAACATCATCCCCTACCAGGATTTCGAATCCTTCGATCCCGCCATCGAGTTCGTCATGAAAAATCCAGACCGCTACGTCATCAAGCCCAGCGGCGAAGCCCAAAACGTCAAGCGCCGCCTCTTCGTCGGCGAAGAGGAAGACGGCGATGACGTCGTCCGCATGCTCGAAGCCTACAAACGCGCCTTCTCCGACGAAATCAAAGTCTTCCAGCTCCAGCGCCGCGTCACCGGCGTCGAAGTCGCCGTCGGCGCCTTCTTCAATGGCAAAAAATTCATCTCCCCCGTCAACATCAACTTCGAGCACAAAAAACTTTTCCCCGGCAACATTGGCCCGCCCACCGGCGAAATGGGCACCTCCATGTTCTGGAGCGACCCCAACCGCCTCTTCAACCAAACGCTCGTCAAAATGGAGCCCAAGCTCGCCGAAGAAGGCTACGTCGGCTACATCGACCTCAACTGCATCGTCAACAACAACGGCATCTACCCGCTCGAATTCACCAGCCGTTTCGGCTATCCCACCATCAGCATTCAGCAGGAAGGCATGCTCACTCCCATGAGCGACCTTTTCTGGGAACTAGCTACCGGCGCCGAACCCAAATGGCGCACCCGCAGCGGCTTCCAGCTCGGTGTCCGCATCGTCGTTCCGCCATTCCCCTTCGACGACGAACCCACCTTCGAATCCTTCTCCAAAAATGGCGCCATCGTTTTCAAAAAGCCCAACTACGACGGCGTCCACATCGAAGACGTAAAAGAAGTCAAAGGCCAATGGCTAATCGCCGGCACCAGCGGCGTCGTCCTCATCGTCTGCGGCACCGGCCAAACTATGCTCCAAGCCAAAGCCCAGGCCTACTCCCGCATCAAAAACATCATGATCGCCAACATGTACTACCGCACCGACATCGGCGACCGCTGGGTCGAAGACTCCGACAAACTCCACAACTGGGGCTACCTCCGCTAGGTGGCACAGACTTCAGTCTGTGCTCTTTTCCTCTTGCACAGTTTCCCCAATCGTGTCGTTCCGGCTATAACGACGTCGTTATGAAATCAAGCGCAGCGACGAATCTGCTTTTTTCTCTCTTCTCTGCGTGCTCTGCGCCTCTGCGTTCAGCTCCTTTTCTTCGCCTCCAACTTCGACTTTAAACTTTAAACTTTGGACTCGTCGCTTTTCTTCTCGTTCTCCCAAGAAAATACCATAGTCATCACCAGCCCCAACTATGGTAAAATCTCCCCATGGCCACCGCCCGCAAAATCACCGTCGAAATCCCCCACGACCTCCTCAAAAAAGCTCAACGCGCCAGCGGCAAAGGCATCACGCAAACCGTTCGCACCGGCCTCCAACTCCTCGCCGCCTCGCAAGCCTACGACCGCCTCCTGCAATCCCAGGGAAAGGTCCGCTTCTCCCGTTCCTGGCAAGCCCTAAAAGATGACCGATGATCACCGCCGACACCAGCACCTGGGTCGCCTTCCTCGGCGGCGCCCCCGGTGACGACGTTCTGCTCCTAAAAAAGGCCCTTCAAGACCATCAGTTGGTAATGCTCCCGGTCGTCCTGACCGAACTCCTCAGCGACCCTCATCTCCCGCCCGATGTTGCCGCCAGTCTCACTGCTCTACCTCTCATCGATCTTGAACCCGGCTTCTGGCAACGCGCCGCCGCCCTCCGCTCGAAAGTGCTCGCCAAGCGCCGCCGCGCCCGCCTGGCCGACTCCCTAATCGCCCAACTCTGCCTCGACGCCCACCTCTCCCTAATCACCCGCGACCGCGACTTCCGCCCCTTCGCCCAAGCCTCCGCGCTCCATCTCGTTCTCACCGCTTAGCCCGCATACCTGCCACCATCATTTCGAACGGAGCAGCCCGACGCCCCTCCACGCTCACACCCCTGCACGTGCCGGCCACCCACACCGTCATTTCGAACGAAGCAAGCCGACGTTTTTTCTTTCACGTTCGCTCCTGCGAACGTGTCGGCTTGCGCAGAGAGAAATCTCTCCCATTCCTTCTTTCCTTCGCCGCTGTGGCAGCCTGTCTTTCCGTTCCCTCGGAAGCACGTCCTCCGGTAGGTTTGCCAGTATCTCAAACGCCCGCTCCAGCCCTCCGCTCTTTTCCCGAAGCACGATTTCGTCTCCGCGCCGGCTGATTTCCAGCTTCTTGCTGCTCACGCGAAATTTCTTCGGCAGCCGGACCGCCTGGCTGTTCCCCGACTTAAACACCCGCACCGTAGCCTTCCTCACTTTGTACGATCGTATACGCGTCACCGGATATACAAAGTCAACGTACCCCACCCCGCCATCCACCTGCTGTCATCCTGAACGAAGTGAAGGATCACGGCTCTGCTTTAGCCAGCCGTGATCGCCGTGACCGCCCGCAGCCTCGCTCCCCCCGGTCATTTCGAACGAAGCAAGCCGACGCTTTTTCTTTCACCTCTGCTCCCGCGGACGTGTCGGGCTGCGCAGAGGGAAGTCTCCCCTCCGCCTCGTCAACCCGCGCGGAGAGAGCCGATTCACCACCGCGCGCATTCCGTGCGATGAAGGCTTTATATCGTGGCGTCCCCGGAGACGCCGGAAGGCGGGACTATGGAATCGAGCTTAACAGTCTGCAGAGCCGCCGCCTTTTGCGAGACCCTTTTCACCAATGCCTGAACCCCCTCGTCAGCAGTATCCTTGAAACGACCGACAATCTTCTGATACAAAGACAGAGCCTCGCCCGCCTGCGTGCTTGCCAACAAATCCCCCTCAGCCTCAATGGCCGAAGCGACGACATACTTAACCGACGGGAAATTCTCGAATCGCCTCGCCACATCGCGATAAGCATTAAGAGCGCCTTCGCGATCTCCCAGCTCTTCCAATAAGCGGCCTCTGAAATTGGCGGCCGCAGCTAACGGATATAGGGCGGCACGCGCCGTTGTGGCAGCAAATCGCAACTCCGTCAAACGTATCAACTCAAGTGCCTCATGGGCTTGACCAAGCTGCGAACGCGCTTTCGCCTTGTCATACATCGCCCACGCAACCCACGCCTCAACGCCTGGATCATTAGTACCGATGAATTTTTCGATCAAAGCATCCCTGGCAATGTTCGCCTCATCAATTTTTCCGTCGGCCTCTAATATGTCCGCCTTGATTATCATTGCAAGCGCCACCCCGTTCTGAACGGCAGAGTGCTCAATATTCCCGAACTGGGCCACAACCCCCTCGACCGCCGCCAACGCGTCGTCCGCTTTTCCTTGCTCTCTGAGAACAGTTGCCTTGTCAACAAGCGCTCTGCAACTGACCTCCATAACCCTCGGACTGCGAGAATTTCCGGCCAGGCGCACAACCTCGTCGTAAGCGGAAATAGCCTGATCATTCCGGGACAATGAGCGCAAAGCGTCGCCTTTATTCCGCAGCGCCAAAGCTGCCCGCCAGAGCCGCCCAGGCGACGGATAGCGCGCATGGGCCACTGCGACCTGCTCATAAGCGGAAACACTCTCCTCTAGCGAGCCGAGCGAGTGAAGGGCCCGCGCATACACGTAGAGGGCGGTAATCCACAACCTAGCCCAATCCTTCGACCGCGCCTCCTCTACAACTGGCTTGCATATGTCTATGCATATCTGCGCCGCCTTCTTATTCTCCTTTGGCTCGACCCTGCCATTCTGGAGCACCAAAATCAGCAACTGGACCAACTCTCTAGAACGCTGGGCATCAAGACTCGCGAATCTTATGCTCTTCGCTTTCTTAGCCGCATCTAGATACTGAGATCTCCTTAATGCGTCCCTTACGCTCTCAAGGGCCACCTCTACTTCTCGAGCCTCGCTAATTTGCTGCCGGCGCGCTAGTTCTATCCGCTCAACCACACTCCTAAGCGAGTAGGGATCGGCTTCAGGTTGTCCGGTCGGGTCCTCCGCACTCAGCAACGCCTGCCTCAACTGACTCGCGAAAAATGCAAGGGGATCGCGAACGAGTTCAGGCGCCTTTAACGCAAGCTCGCGAATCAGGGCTTCAAATACATCTTGTGCAGCTAACGTGTCGGAGGCTTGGCGACTACCCGACACCCCCGAGGCATCTTCCTCAATTGCACCCACGGCGGATAGATCGTCCATGGGCTTTTCCGCTTTCAGCGGCACTAGCCGCTTGCCCTGCTTCTCAGGCGAAACAAACACAACATCTGCATGTCCCTTGAGCCATTGGGGTAATGTGTCGAGGGCATCCTCGCGATAGCAAAACCAGAACAGTCTGTATCGGAGGCGCCGTCGCTCCAATCGGCGGTGAAGAGCAGACATTATTACGTCCCCCTCCCATCCGCTGTACCCGACAACCATGGGGGAGCGGCTGACGAGAATCCGGTCGAGCAGACCAAGCATGGTAAATGAAGTGGACTGTGAGCCCTCAGCCCGGGACTCTATCTGCGGCTTAAGATTTGCAAGGTCGTAGTACCTGTACGTCCCGTGGACGTGAATTATCTGGACGTCCTGTTCCTCCGGCCCCACGCGCTCCACTGTTTCCGGATGATCGCACAGCCTCAATTTGGTGTAGCCGAAGATGCCCAACCCTTTCGACACGAAGTCGTCGAAATTTGGAGTTATTACGATTTTGACTATGTCGCTCTGTATGAGCAGGTGAGCGAGCCGAAGGTTCGCTGCCGTGATCGGCTTGTTCTCGATTAAGGATTGCAGGTACCTTTGCTGCTCGATGGCGCTCGGATAGGCCTTCAGAAACCAGTAGGAATACTGCTCGACAGCGGACACCCGCTCAGGCGGATTTACCAGACTTAGAGCACTGACCTCCCGTTCACAATGTTTCTGTATCTCAGCCGCGAGAGGCACCGATGGGTACGAAACGCCAGCGCCCACGATGAAGAGATAAGGCTCCACGCCATCCCAATCAGCTGCGCGTTTGCCAGTCCGCGCTATCTCCTTTACCGCTTCCTGGAGAGAGACTATATTCATTGACTAACAGAGAGTATCGCACTCCG
>Ga0187820_1000057_pt1 | contig 18973 bp, 20 predicted proteins | sample NC_wetland_sal_i_19_FD_132409 | JGI IMG/M metagenome (GOLD analysis project Ga0187820, IMG submission 132409) | Wetland sediment microbial communities from Neuse River Estuary, North Carolina, USA - SO4_5 | ecosystem: Environmental > Aquatic > Freshwater > Wetlands > Sediment | place: USA: North... | reverse complement strand
TGAGGGGCCGACCATTCCGTGTAGTCGTTATGAACGCGGCGGACGACCTCGCGGATCTGCTTCGATTCGCGCAACGCGTCGTCGGCAGTGCGCAGCGTGTGGTCGAACACGACGACGCGCTTGGCGCCGCTCTCGGCTTTGATCAGCGCCTCCATCTCCGGGTAGTAGACGCGTCGAATTTCACCCTCGTCGTAGAACTCCTTCACTTTGGTATCGTGGCGCAGGAAGCGAAAGCCGTGGCGCTCCAACTCAAAATCCTTCGCCTGGAGGCGGCCGTTGTGAATGGTTACGCGGCGCGGATCGGGCTTACCGCCCGAGCGGGTGTCGCTGCCGCCTGGACCGGCGACGATCGTGAAAACCTTGCTGCCGTCATCCACGATGTAATTGAGCGTCGCCTCGATCTGGTCAGGCGCCAGCTCGAGCTCGGCGCTCTGGGCTGCGGCTTGCGGCATGGTAGACTCCTTCTCCGTCGCCCTTCAATTTAGGTGCCGGGAGCCGCCAAGTGAAGCGCGGCGGTATCGCCCGACTGGAGAAAAATTCACGCGACTTAGCCCGAAGGCATAGCCTGGTTCATTCGGGCAAAAAAAGGGCGCCATCGGCGCCCTTTAGTTTGCATCGCTACGGCAATGCAGGGAGGACTCACCACCACACTTAAGCGGAATAGTACATTTCGAACTCGACCGGATGCGGGGTGTGTTCGAAGCGAATGATCTCGACCATCTTCAGCTCGATATAGCTGTCGATGAAATCGTCATCGAATACGCCGCCCGCTTTGAGGAAGTCGCGGTCTTTATCGAGATTGCCGAGCGCCTCGCGCAGGCTGCCGCACACGGTCGGAATCTTCTTCAGCTCTTTCGGCGGCAGATCGTAAAGATCCTTGTCGGTCGGCTCGCCGGGATTGAGCTTGTTCTTAATCCCGTCAAGACCGGCCATCAGCATCGCGGCAAAGCCGAGATACGGATTGCAAAGCGGATCAGGGTAACGGACCTCGACGCGTTTGGCCTTCGGCGATGACGCAAGCGGAATGCGGCACGACGCCGAGCGGTTGCGCACCGAATAAGCCAGCAATACCGGGGCTTCAAATCCAGGGACGAGCCGCTTGTAGGAGTTTGTCGTCGGATTGGTAAAGGCGTTGATGGCGCGGGCATGTTTGAGGATGCCGGCGATGTATTGCAGGCAGGTGTCGGAGAGATCGGCGTATTTATTGCCGGCGAACAGCGGTTTGTCGCCTTTCCAGATCGATTGATGGCAGTGCATGCCGGAACCGTTGTCGCCATAAATTGGCTTCGGCATGAAGGTCGCGGTCTTGCCGTAGACCTGCGCCACCTGTTGGATGCAGTATTTGTAAATCTGCATCTGATCGGCCATGCGCACCATCGGCGCAAACTTCATCCCGAGCTCGTGCTGCGCCGAGCCGACCTCGTGATGGTGCTTCTCCACTTTGACGCCCATCCGAGCCATGGCCGCGAGCATTTCCGAGCGCATATCCTGCGCCGTGTCGAGCGGCGGCACTGGGAAGTAACCTTTCTTGAAACCGATATGGTGGCCGAGATTGCCGCCCTCGTACTCGGTGTCCGAATTGATCGGAAACTCTACCGAATCCACTTTGTAGCCGACGCTGTACGGAGTGGCGGAGAATTTGACGTCATCGAAGATGAAGAATTCGGCTTCCGGTCCAAAGAACACGGTGTCGCCGATACCCATCGATTTAACGAGGCCGGCCGCTTTTCTGCAGATCGACCGCGGGTCACGGTTGTAGGGCTCTCCGGTCAGCGGCTCGAGGGTGTCGCAAATGAGGACAAGTGTGGTCTCGGCAAAGAACGGGTCAATGCAGGCGCTTTCCGGATCCGGCATCAGCTGCATGTCGGATTCGTGAATCGCTTTCCAGCCGGCGATCGAAGAACCGTCGAACATGATGCCTTCGGCAAACGTGTCTTCGTCGACTGTGGTGATGTCGGTAGTGACGTGCTGCCACTTGCCGCGCGGATCGGTGAACCGAAAATCGACGTATTTGACGTCGTTGTCCTTGATCATTTTCATGACATTCTTTGGCGTCGTCATGTTATGCGTACCCTTTCGTCGTGCTGTTTGATGCCGTGCCGTACTGGTTCATTCCACTTGATCGCCAGTAGGCGCAAGCAGTCCGACCAGCAATTCAGATGGCGTCGAGTCCGGACTCCCCTGTCCTGATCCGGATCGCTTCTTCGATGTTCGAGACGAAGATCTTGCCGTCGCCGATCCGCCCGGTTTGAGCGGCGCGCCGGATCGCCTCGATGGCTTTTTCGACCATGTCGTCACCGAGTACAATCTCGATTTTCACTTTCGGCAAAAAATCGACGACATACTCGGCCCCCCGGTACAGTTCCGTGTGGCCCTTCTGACGACCGAATCCCTTGGCTTCGGTTACCGTTATTCCTTGCAGACCGACTTCCTGCAGCGCCTCCTTCACCTCATCGAGCTTGAACGGTTTGATGATCGCCTCGATTTTTTTCATCGCGTCCCGTCTCCCGGCTCCCAAACGTGCAGAGAATTCGTCGTGGAACCGACCCTTGGTTAGCAGGTCCCGTGCCAATGCCGCTCGTGCCGGAAATCCCTATTGCGATCAGCGACTTACGCTGCGAATGCACAATCGCCGCGGGATTGAGGAAGCAGGCGTAGCCAATAAACTAGGCAGCCTGCCTATAAACTTGTCAACGCCAATCGCGCGTCGTGCCGCCTTCGCGCAATCAGCCGTTCGGATATTGTGCGTCAATGACTGAGATCCTCAGCGAGGCGGAGATGGGAGAAGCCGATCGATTGAGCATCGCGGGCGGCATAGCCGGCCTCACGCTGATGGAAAACGCTGGCAAGGCAGTCGCGCAGGCGGTTTCGGGGCGTCAAAGCGCCGGCGGTCGCGTGGTTGTGCTCGCCGGTCCGGGCAATAACGGCGGCGATGGTTTTGTTGCCGCCCGGTTGCTGGCGGAGCGAGGCTATGCGGTTACGGTCTTGCTTATCGGAGCGCTGGACAAATTGAAAGGCGACGCAGCGGCCGCCGCAAAAGCGTGGGGTCGCGGCGTCGCAGCGGCAAAGCCTGACGAGCTCGCGGGCGCTGACATCATCATCGACGCGCTGTTTGGCGCCGGCCTTGACCGCCCAGTCAGCGGCTTGGCACACGCGATGATCGAGGCTGTGAACGGGCAAGCCGCACCTGTCGTCGCCGTTGATCTGCCAAGCGGGATCAATGGCACTAGTGGTGTGGTGATGGGCGCCGCAATCAAGGCCCAACAGACGGTCACCTTTTTTCGCAAGAAGCCAGGTCATTTGCTGATGCCGGGCCGCGCTTATTGCGGCAAAGTTTCCGTCGCCCCGATCGGCATCCCGGCCACCGTGCTGGAGCGCATCCGCCCGCTAACGTTTGAAAACGTTCCGGAGCTGTGGCGCGACAAATTCTCCATGCCGCGTGCGCAGGGCCACAAATACGATCGTGGCCATGCGGTCGTCGTCTCGGGTCCGTCATGGTCGACGGGCGCCGCGAGGCTCGCAGCGCGGGGGGCTTTGCGCGCCGGGGCCGGGCTCGTCACGATTGCGAGTCCGCGCGAGGCGCTCGCCGTCAATGCCGCGACCAATCTTGCCATTATGGTGCGACCGGTCGATGGCGCCGCTGAATTAGTGCGCTTTCTTGCCGACCCGCGGTTGAACGCCCTTGCTATCGGTCCAGGGCTTGGTGTGGGCGATGCGGCTTGCGAACTGGTTTTGGCGGCGCTCAGCGGCGAACGCGCCGTGGTCCTCGACGCCGACGCGATTACGAGCTTTGCCAAATCGCCGCAGCGGCTCGCCGCAGCCGTCAAGGCGAGGGGCGAAAGGGCCACAATCCTGACACCCCACGAGGGCGAGTTTTCACGTTATTTCTATGCTTTAGATGCGGATACTAAAGTAGGTTCGAAGCTGGAAAGAGCGCGCTGCGCCGCAGAACGGATCGGCGCGGTGATTGTGCTCAAAGGGCCCGATACGGTCGTGGCCGGGCCGGACGGCCGCGCCTCGATCGCGGCGAATGCGCCCGCCTTTTTGGCTACTGCAGGGGCCGGTGACGTATTGACCGGAATAACGGGCGGCCTATTGGCCCAGGGCATGCCTGCATTCGAGGCGGCCTCGGCGGCGGTTTGGCTCCATGGCGAGGCCGCTTGCGCATTCGGCATGGGGCTGATCGCGGAGGACCTGCCTGAGCAACTGCCGGGCGTCTATCGAGGCTTGTTTGGGTGAGGTCCTGCTGGCCGGCATACCGGCCTATTTTGTGGTGGCCTGTGCAGCTTAGATGATATAAGCGCGCCGGCGGCCGCCCTGCATGTCGCGGGCGTGGCGGAATTGGTAGACGCGCGGGACTTAGAATCCCGTGACGAAAGTCGTGGGGGTTCGAGCCCCTCCGCCCGCACCAGCCGGGCGGTTTCTCCAGAATTTGGCGCCAAAACTTGGCGGATATGCCGGAAACGGCGACGGACTTTGGTCCGAAAAATGGGCCGTGAAGAGTAGTGCCGATGGAAGTGACTGAAACCGCCGCAGCGGGGTTAAAGCGCGAATTTCGCGTCGTCGTTCCCGCGACCGATCTCGAAGCCAAGGTCAATGCGCGGCTCGACGATCTCAAAGGCCGCGTGCAACTTCGAGGCTTTCGCCCCGGCAAGGTGCCGGTCGCTCATCTCAAGCGCCTTTACGGCAAATCCGCCATGGCCGAGGTGATCGAAGCGGCCGTCCGCGAAGCCAATTCGCAGATAGTGAATGAGCGCGGTCTCAAATTGGCGACCGAGCCGAAAGTGGTCCTGCCGCCTGAGGAGGGCGCAGTCGAAGGCATCATCGCCGGCAAAGCTGATCTCGCTTACACGGTCGAGATGGAGATCGTGCCGCCGATCACCCTTACCGATTTCAAAACCATCAAGCTCGAGCGGCTTGCGGCTCCGGTCGAGGATGCCGAGATCGATCAGGCTTTGCAGGCTATCGCCGAGCAGAGCCGTCCCTTCAACGACAGCGCCGACGCGCCCGCAGCGCGGGGCGACCGTGTCACGATTTCGTTCCAAGGCAGCATTGACGGCGCGCCTTTCGAGGGCGGTTCGGGCGAAGACGTCGCCCTCGTGCTTGGATCGGGCCAGTTCATTCCGGGTTTTGAGGATCAGCTCGTCGGCATCAAGGCTGGAGAAAGCCGCACGGTGGATGTGAAATTTCCCGAAAGTTATCGCGTCGAGTCATTGGCCGGTAAAAATGCGGTGTTTTCGGTGACGGCAAAGAAGGTCGAAGCGCCGGGCTCGGTTACCCTTGACGATGAATTTGCCAAAGCGCTCGGACTGGAATCGCTCGCCAAGCTCCGTGACGCGGTTCGCGAGCGTCTCGAGCGCGAGCACGCGGGGACCTCACGGCAGAAAATTAAGCGCGCCTTGCTCGATCAGCTCGACGCGCGGCACAAATTCGATCCGCCGCCCACGCTCTTGGAAGAGGAGTTCAAGAACGTCTGGTCGACAATCGAGAACGACCTCAAGCAGCAAGGTCGTACCTTTGCCGATGAAGGAACCACCGAGGAAAAAGCGAGGGAGGAGTATCGCGCTATTGCGGAGCGTCGGGTGCGGCTCGGTCTTGTCCTCGCCGAGATCGGAGAGAAAAACAGCATCAAAGTAACGGATGAACAGCTGACCCAGGCGGTCGTCGCCCAAGCCAGGATGATGCCCGGCCAGGAGCAGCAGGTCTGGGACTATTATCGCAACAATCCGGCCGCTCTTGCCGCCGTGCGGGCGCCGCTATTTGAAGACAAAGTCGTCGATTTCCTGCTCGAACTGGCGGATGTCACCGACAAGCAGGTTTCCAGAGAGGAGCTGTTCAAGGAGGAGGGCTAAGCTTGGCCGGAGCAGGGCGGGTCGATGTCTTGTCCCGGCGATTTCCGCGCATATCTGCGCTGGCGGAAAGGCGCTCCCTGTGTACAGGCTTCGACAAATTGGTCCGACTCAAGCCAGATTGAGCGAACCGGCTGCACGTGATCTGTTGAGACGCTAACCACATTCAGGCGAGCCAAATTAGGTGAACCATGCGCGATCCTAAGGACACCTACATGAACTACCTCGTCCCGATGGTGGTCGAACAGACCAACCGCGGCGAACGGGCCTACGACATCTATTCGCGGCTGTTGAAGGAAAGGATCATCTTCATCACCGGGCCGGTCGAGGACGGTATGGCTTCGCTGATTGTCGCGCAGCTTCTGTTTCTTGAGGCGGAGAACCCGAAAAAAGAAGTCTCCATGTACATCAATTCGCCCGGCGGGGTGGTGACCTCGGGCCTCGCGGTCTACGACACGATGCAGTTTATTCGGCCGCCGGTTTCGACTTTGTGCACGGGACAAGCCGCCTCCATGGGCTCGCTGTTACTCGCCGCGGGCGCCAAGGATTTGCGTTTTGCGTTGCCGAATGCGCGAATCATGGTGCATCAGCCATCCGGCGGGTTCCAAGGCCAGGCAACCGACATCATGCTGCACGCGCAAGAGATCTTGAACCTCAAGCGGCGCCTCAATGAAATCTACGTCAAACATACGGGACAGCCGCTCAAGAAGATCGAGGACGCCCTGGAACGCGACATGTTTCTGACGGCGGAAATGGCCAAGGATTTCGGCTTGATCGACAAAGTGATCGAGAAACGGCCGGAAGAACCCAGCCTCAAGGAGCCCCTCAAGGCCGAGCCCATCCTCAGGGGTGTCAGCTAGTCACGGCCCGCCGCCTCGAAATGGACCGATTCGGCCGCTGCTGATGTTAGTTCCAAGAGCTAGGTCAAGCGTTTTCTCGGACCTGTGATCTAGAAAACACAGTGGTGCAAAGTCGCGTTATCGTTAATGGATTCTTGATTGGCACGCCGTTAGCATGTCAGCTTGCGCCGGGGTGCTCGGCGTTGGCAACGTGGCGGCCGCAAGGATCGGCTGAAAAACAGCGTCGCGATGCTACAGAATGTTAGCGTAACGCGCCTTAGGATTTCTCGTTGAGGCGCCGCATACGCGGAGACGGAGATTGGAATGAGCAAGGTCGGCGGTGGCGATTCAAAGAATACGCTCTACTGCTCGTTCTGCGGCAAAAGCCAGCACGAAGTGCGCAAACTTATTGCCGGCCCCACCGTATTCATCTGCGATGAGTGCGTTGAACTTTGCATGGACATTATTCGCGAGGAGAACAAGTCCTCGCTGGTGAAGTCGCGCGACGGAATTCCGACTCCGCGTGAAATCCGCAAGGTCCTCGACGACTACGTGATTGGCCAGGATCACGCCAAGAAGGTGCTGTCGGTCGCCGTCCACAATCACTACAAGCGGCTTAATCACCAGAGCAAACACAACGACGTCGAGCTGGCGAAGTCGAACATATTGCTGATCGGCCCGACCGGCTCCGGCAAGACCTTGCTGGCGCAGACGCTAGCACGCATCCTCGATGTGCCGTTTACAATGGCGGATGCCACCACGCTGACGGAAGCCGGTTATGTCGGCGAGGATGTCGAGAACATCATTTTGAAATTGCTGCAATCGGCCGACTACAATGTCGAGCGCGCGCAGCGCGGTATCGTTTACATCGACGAGATCGACAAGATTTCGCGCAAATCCGACAATCCCTCGATTACGCGTGACGTCTCGGGCGAGGGCGTGCAGCAGGCGCTTCTCAAAATCATGGAAGGTACGATTGCGAGCGTGCCTCCGCAGGGCGGCCGCAAGCATCCGCAGCAGGAATTCCTGCAGGTCGACACCACGAATATTTTGTTCGTCTGCGGCGGCGCTTTCTCAGGGCTTGAGAAGATCATTTCGGCGCGCGGTCGTTCGACATCGATCGGCTTCGGCGCCAAGGTCATGGCGCCGGAGGATCGTAAGCAGGGCGAAATCTTCCGTGACGTCGAGCCCGAGGACCTGCTGAAGTATGGCCTGATCCCCGAATTCGTCGGCCGGCTTCCCGTGGTCGCGACATTGGAGGATCTCGACGAGGCCTCGCTCAAGCGCATCTTGACCGAGCCGAAGAACGCGCTCGTCAAGCAATATCAGCGCATGTTTGAAATGGAGACGGTCGATTTGACGCTCGCCGAAGAAGCGCTGGCGGCAATCGCCCGCAAGGCGATCGACCGCAAAACCGGCGCGCGCGGCCTGCGCTCGATTATGGAGAACATCCTGCTCGATACCATGTTCGAGCTGCCGAGCCTCGAGGGCGTCGAAGAGGTAGTGATCTCGCGCGAAGTGGTCGAAGGCAGCGCCCGGCCGCTCTATATCTACGCGGACCGCTCCGACCGCGCAGGGGATGCCGGCGGGGCGAGCGCCTGACGGGTGGGCGAATCCCGGACCCGCGATTCGCTGCGCGGCCCTTCGATCCGCTCCCGGCCTAGTCGGTTTTGTCCGAAAAAACAGCCTTTCTTGACTCGCTCGCTGGGCGACGCCACCTATAGTGTGCAAGCAATAGAAAGGTACGAGAAATCGCGTGGAATAGACCGGCTCGTGGACGAGTCATCGTGGTGATCGCCATCCCGGTCCTAGGGCAATCCGTAGCAGCAGCGCCATCGGCGGGCCGCGAATGGAGGTGCCAAAACAAAAAAGGAAGTGGGCAATGACAACAAGCGCCGCCAAACCTAAGCCGCTCCTGACCGACGAAAGCCGCGCCTATCCGGTGCTGCCACTGCGGGACATCGTTGTTTTCCCGCACATGATCGTTCCGCTCTTCGTCGGCCGCGAAAAGTCGATCAAGGCCCTCGAAGAAGTGATGCGTTCGGATACCTTCATTCTGCTGGCGACGCAGAAGAACGCCTCCGACGACGATCCGGCCACTGACGCCATTTACAATGTCGGCACGCTCGCGAGCGTGTTGCAGTTGCTCAAGCTGCCCGACGGCACCGTCAAAGTGCTGGTCGAGGGCGCCGCGCGCGCGCAGGTAACGAAATACACCGACCGCGAAGACTATTTCGAAGCCGAGGCCGTTGTGGTTGCCGACTCGTCTGGCGATCAGGTGGAAGCCGAGGCACTGGCGCGATCGGTCGTGAACGAGTTCGAAGGCTATGTGAAGCTGAACAAAAAGGTTTCGCCGGAAGTCATCGGCGTGGTTCAGCAGATCGAAGATTATGCCAAGCTGGCCGACACGGTCGCGTCGCATCTGGCCGTGAAAATTCCCGACAAGCAGTCGATCTTGGAGACGCCAATTGTCACCCAGCGCCTGGAGAAGGTGCTCGGCCTGATGGAGAGCGAGATCTCTGTCCTTCAGGTGGAAAAGCGCATCCGTACGCGGGTGAAGCGTCAGATGGAGAAGACGCAGCGCGAGTACTACCTCAACGAGCAGATGAAGGCGATCCAGAAGGAACTGGGCGACGAGGACGGCAAGGACGAACTCGCCGAACTCGAAGAAAAGATCAAGCACACCAAGCTTTCGAAAGAGGCGCGCGAGAAGGCGCAGCACGAGCTCAAGAAGCTGCGCCAGATGTCGCCGATGTCGGCGGAAGCAACCGTCGTGCGCAATTATCTTGACTGGCTGCTCTCGATTCCGTGGAACAAGAAGTCGAAGATCAAGAAGGACTTGATGCTCGCCCAGCAGATTCTCGATGCCGATCACTTTGGTCTCGAGAAGGTCAAGGAGCGCATCGTCGAATATCTCGCCGTGCAGCAGCGCGCCAACAAGCTGACCGGCCCGATCCTTTGTCTGGTCGGTCCGCCTGGCGTCGGTAAAACCTCGCTCGGCAAGTCGATAGCGAGAGCGACCGGACGCGAATTCGTCCGCGTTTCGCTCGGCGGCGTGCGCGATGAGGCCGAAATTCGCGGCCATCGGCGGACATATATCGGCTCGATGCCGGGCAAGATCATCCAATGCATGCGCAAGGCGAAGACCTCGAATCCGCTGTTCCTGCTCGACGAGGTCGACAAGATGGGCGCCGACTTCCGCGGCGATCCGTCATCGGCGCTGCTTGAAGTGCTCGATCCCGAGCAGAACCACACGTTCAACGACCACTATCTCGAGGTCGATTACGATCTGTCTCACGTGATGTTCATCACCACGGCGAATACGCTCAACATTCCGCCGCCGCTGATGGACCGTATGGAGATCATTCGCATCGCCGGCTACACCGAAGACGAGAAGTTGGAGATCGCGCGCAAACACCTGATCCCGCACGCGGTCGTCAAGCACGGCCTCGGACCCAAGGAATGGTCGATCGACGACGAAGCGCTGCTGACGATGATCCGCCGCTACACCCGTGAAGCGGGCGTCCGTAATCTTGAGCGCGAGCTCTCAACCTTGATCCGCAAGGCGGTCAAGGAGCTCACGATTTCGAAGAAGGAGTCGATCCAAGTCACGGATAAAGTGCTCGGCGAATATCTCGGCGTGCCGAAATTCCGCTTCGGTGAAGTGGAGGACGAGGATCAGGTCGGTGTGGTCACCGGCTTGGCCTGGACCGACGTCGGCGGCGAGTTGCTCACGATCGAAGCGGCCATGATGCCCGGCAAGGGCAAGATGACCGTGACCGGCAATCTGCGCGATGTCATGAAGGAGTCGATCTCCGCGGCGGCATCTTACGTCCGCATGCGGGCGGTGGCCTTCGGCATCGAGCCGCCCTCGTTCGACAAGCGCGACATCCACGTTCACGTGCCGGAAGGCGCAACGCCGAAAGACGGGCCTTCCGCCGGCGTCGCCATGGTGACGGCGATTGTCTCGGTGATGACCGGCATTCCGGTCCACCGCGATGTGGCGATGACCGGCGAGATCACCTTGCGCGGCCGCGTGCTGCCAATTGGCGGCTTGAAGGAGAAGCTGCTTGCGGCCCATCGCGGCGGCATCAAGACCGTGCTGATCCCCGAAGAGAACGCGAAGGACCTGGTCGAGATCAACGAGAGCATCAAGAGCGGCCTCGACATCTTGCCGGTGTCCCGGATGGATGAGGTTCTGGCACGCGCGCTCGTGCGCAAGCCGGAACCGATCGTCTGGGAGGAAACGGCGGCGAAGCCGGTCGATGTTCCTGAACCAGTGGTGGAGGAGGATTCGTCCGGTCTCACCGCGCACTAGCGCATGATCCCGATTACCGCGATCAAGGCGGCGCCGTTTGGCGCCGCCTTTTCGTTGGCAAGCCCGCTTGCGCAGTATCGGATTGGCCGATCCGCTCAGTTTCGCTAAAACCTTCCCCGGGGCGTCGCCGGCACCCGCCGCATCGGCGGGGGTCAGTAGCCGAGGCAAGCGCGTGCGAAATTCTACTCGTCTGATCGTCGGATCCGTCAGCGTTGCGGTGATGGGGGTACTTTCCGGCGCGGCCTTCGCCGACGATTTTCCGCTCGTCGGCAACTATACGCAAAACGTTGCCTGCAAGGGCGACGGCAGCGATCAAGCGATCGCCAAGGTCACGATCTCACCGCAGGAGATCATATCCAATGTTGGCGTCTGCACCATCTTGGACAAGAAAACGAACGGCCCCAGCATCTCGGCGCATGTCGAATGCAAATTCGCCGGCGGGCCGCTGATCGGCGACATCACCTTCACCCCAAAGCCCGACAATACGATAGAATTCATCGATCGCGACATGACCTACAAGGCGGTACTGTATCGCTGTCCGCAATAAGGTTCCGCCAGTTCGCCAGGTATCTCGAGGTATCGCTTATTTCTCGTCGAATGGAGTGCACGCATGAGTCACTATCGCGCCCTGCAAGCGGAGACGGTGAAATTTCGCGGCCATAACGGCGATGGGGGCGAGGCCTATTACGCCAGGCCGATCGCTGCGGGGAAGTATCCCGGCATTGTCGTGATTCATCATCTTCCCGGATGGGACGAATGGATCATGGAGGTTGTGCGCAAACTAGCCCACCACGGCTATGCGGCGATATCGCCGCATTTATATTTTCGCGAAGGATCGGATAGCCCGGACGACATCGGCGCGCGCGTGCGGGCGGCCGGTGGCGTCGCAGACTCGCAAATCATGGGCGATGTCGCCGGTGCAATGGCGTATCTGCGCGCGCAACCCAATGCTACGGGGAAAATCGGAGTGATCGGCTTTTGCTCCGGCGGTCGCCATTGCTATCTTGCGGCGTGCACGCTCTCCGGCATCGACGCCGCGGTAGATTGCTGGGGCGGCAATGTCATTGTCGACAATCCGAAGGATCTCAACGACAAGCGGCCAGTCGCGCCGATCGATCTGACCGAGAAGCTGAATTGCCCGCTATTGGGCATTTTCGGCAATGATGACGCCAATCCGACCGCCGATCAGGTGAACAGGACCGAGGCCGTGCTCAAACGCCTTGGCAAAAACTACGAATTCCACCGCTACAATGACGCCGGGCACGCGTTCTTCAATACGTGGCGCGACGCCTACCGGCCCGAACAAGCGCTGGATGGCTGGAAAAAGGTCTTTGCTTTTTCCGGGCGCCATCTGGCGACTGCGGCAACAAGCGTCGCCGCCGAGTGAGCGTGCAGACAAGAGACAAGGATTTAGGGTTATCGTCATGTGCAGCTACATCGTAGAAAAGACCGCTCTCATCGGTAGCGCCAAAGGCCGTAAAGGGTGGATGCGGATCGACACCGCCAATGTCTATTTCGATCATCCGTATTATTCGACGCTTGACCACGTTCTTGCGATCGACTTCACCAACGAAGGCGAGGGCGGACGCGACCGCGTGGCGGTCGAACTGAGCGCCGATTCCGCCCGCGCATTGGTGGCGCGCATCCTTGCCGCGCTCGCCAGCGGCGAAGCGGCACATGGCGGGCCGACGCAAGCCGCCGCAGATTCAGCCGTCGCGGCTTAATGCGGCGGGAGCAACGCCGCTTTCGGGCGTCAGAAGGGGGGACTGGGATGAGACTGGTCGTTTATTTGCTGGCGATCGTCTGCGCGATCGCCGCTATCGTATATTTCACCAAGGAGGCCGGCTCGTTGCCGCCCTTCATGCCTGGTTATGCAGCCGGCTCCGCCCGGATCCACACGACCCATGGTCTTGCCGCCGCAATCGCGTCGGTGGTTCTCTTTATCATCGGATGGGCCGTTGGCCGGTCGCGGGCGTGAGGTTGGCGCCGTCGCTTTATTTGATCGCACCCTAACGGCGCGACCTATCGTTTGCCGCTATTTTTCTGCGCCAGCTTGCGTTGCACGCGCTCGTCGAAGCGCGAAACGCTGACGACGACACGCCTATGGGTCCCGCTGCCGATCGGCTCGAATTCGTCGCGCGCCGCCACCCGGAAAGTAATGGTGCGGCCTTGGACCTGCGAGACCTCCGCGGTTGCGGTGACTTGCAGTCCGACCGGCGTTGCCGCGGTATGCGTCACATCGAGCTGAATGCCCAAGCTCTGGTGCCCAGACGGAAGCAGGTGTTCGACCGCGGCGAGCGCCGCCGCTTCGATGAGATTGATCATTACCGGCGTCGCCAGTACCGCGATTCTGCCTGAGCCGACGAAGGGCGCGGTATGTTCCGGCCCGACCACGATTTCAGCTGTGCCGGTGAGGCCGGGAACGATCCGGTCGAGGAAGGCGCGGCCGCTGTCGGGCGAAGACATCCGGTTTTATAGCGCCATTTCGCGGGATCGTGCCAAGCGATTGCCCTGTTGTGCTATCATGGCGATGCAACAGTCCGGGGGTTAAAACATGTCTCGTTACGCGCTTTTGGCAGCCGCTCTGATCGTGTTCGTGCCAGCGGGGCCGTGTTTCGCGGTCGATGCGAAGCAGAAAATGGCAACGTGCAAATTCGGCGCGGACGACCAGCGACTGCAAGGCGCGGCGCGCAACGCTTTCCTCAAGAAGTGCATGGCGAATCGCGACGATCCGCGCGGCCCGGCTTCTGGAGGGGGCGTCGCGCCCAAGCAATGAAGCATGATCCCGAAAAAGCCTGCCCCGGACTTGATCCGGGGTGGATGCCGGTTTTCGGAAAGATCATGCGCAAACGACAATACTAAAGCAAAATTGCATAATGCCATTTTGCTTTAGCGCATGCACAATTAGCGTCTCCGCATGAACCTGCCGCCACTGCGCACGCTATTTTTCGAGGATCTATCGGTCGGCATGACCGAGACGCTGGAAAAGACCGTGTCGGCCTCGGACGTGGTCGGCTTTGCGCAGCTTACCGGCGATCGCAATCCCATCCATCTTTCCGAACACTTCGCGGCACGCACGTCATTCGGCAAGCGCATCGCGCACGGGCTTTATACGGCGAGTCTGATTTCCGCTGTGCTTGGTACGCGGCTTCCGGGGCCGGGCGCGATCTATAATATTTCGCAGACGCTGAATTTCCGCGCGCCGGTGAAGATCGGCGACACCGTCGTGGTCACGGTGACGGTGCGCGAGCTTATTGTGGAAAAATCGCGCGCGCGGCTGTCGTGCATTTGCGCCGTCGACGGCGAGGTGGTGCTGGACGGCGAGGCGCTGGTCAAAGTTCCGAGCGAGAAGACGGCCAAGGGCAAACGGCCGGTGATTAAGTTGTAGTGATCTTACATTTATCAGATCGTCGCCACCGGGCTTGACCCGGTGGCCCATGCTGAATCGATGAAAATTCGGGCACGCCGCATGGATTACCGGCATAGGCGAGCGAAGCGAAGCCGTTCTACGAACGGCTATGCCCGGCAATGACGACGTCAAGAAAAAATGTGGCGAGATTGAGCAGCACCTCTCATGAAACGCGCGAAACCAAAACTGCGAGCGAATCCGCCACTGCCGCGCGCACCGCGCCGGCCACTGCTGGTCATCGACGGCGATTCTTTCGCGCATCGCGCCTATCATGCGCTGCCAAAGAATATCCTGCGCGACGGCGGCCATCCCGCCGGCGCCATTCTCGGCTTTGCCAATCCTTAGTGCAGCTTTATCGCACCGAACGGCCGCGTGCGGTGCTGGTCGGCTGGGACACGCTTGAGGCGGCGACCTATCGCCACGACGCCTTTGCCGCTTATCAAAGCGGTCGCGAATTCGACGATGATCTGGTCGAGCAGCTTGCGCTCATTCCTAAATTCGTCGCCGCCTGCGGTTTCGCCAATGCCAAGCGTGCCGGCTATGAGGCCGACGATTTTCTCGCCGCCGCCGCGAGCGCCGAGGAGCGGCGTGGCGGCGCCGTGCTGGTGGCGAGCGGCGATCGCGACGCGTTTCAGCTTGCCTCGGCGCGGACGACGATCCTTTATCCGGTGCGCGCCGGCGAAATGGCGCGCATCGGTCCCGAGCAGGTGCGTGAACGCTACGGCGTCGAACCCCACCAGGTGCCGGATTTCATCGCGCTGCGCGGCGATCCATCCGACAAGTTGCCCGGCGCGCCGAGCGTCGGCGCGCTCGGGGCGGCGGCTTTGCTCCGCCGCCATGGCAGCCTCGCCGCAATCCTCAAAGCCGGACGCTTTGCGCGCATAGCCGATGATCTGCGGCTCTATCGCGCCATCGCCACCATGAACAAGAAAGCGCCACTGCCGAGCTTGGCCCGGCAGAGGCCGACCTTCGCCAAGGCCGCCGCACTGGCGCGCAAATGGCAGCTTCGGCAATTGGCGGGGAGGTTGGAGGAGATGGCAAAAACAGTCCCTACGGCGTAGGCCAGTCGCCGATATGATCAGCCTGCTATACTCGTCGGCCGGGAGGCCATCATGTTCGAACGGGATGAAGTGCTCCAAGACCTGCATGGACGTTTGGTCTCAGCGGGAATTAATCCGCGCGATCCGAAGGTGCAGGCAATCTGCGATGTCGTGAACACGTTCTACGCCGAGAAGACCCGCCAAGTGCTGGAGCAGATGCAGGCGGTGCTGAGCAAGATCGAGACGTAGAGTTTACTTCGTCGTCTCCTCGGCGATTGCGGCCAGCACCTTTGTCATCGCGGAAACGGCAGCTGCGCTCGCCGGGCCAAGCCCAGCCCGCGCCGCGATCCATTCGGGGGCGTTATAGCTAAGCCAAACCTTGCCCTCAGCATCCCGCCAGACCAGCGCTTTGAGTGGCAGGTCGATCCCGGCTCGCTGCTGGTCTTGCATCAGGACCGTGCCGCCCTTGGGATTGCCAAACAACACCACTTCGGTCGGACGCAACGGCATGCCCACCACTGCGGCATTGGCGGCGTGATCGATGCGGGCGAAGACCGTGAGGTCGCGCTTTTCGAGCGCGGCGAGAAGGCGCGCCATGGTTTCGGGCGCCGAATGGCGGCTGGCGACCGAGACGACTCCCTCTTGCGCCATGGCGCTATCCCGTTAGCCGTTTAGTTTGCCCTCTCCCCATTGGGGAGGGGAGGAAGAATCAGCGCGACTGCCGATGTTCCGCGAGCGCGCTCCCGAACGCTTCGAACAATTTGCGATTCACCGGATTGTGCTGCGCGTCGTATTCGGCGTGCCATTGCACGCCGAGCGCGAAACCCGGCGCCTCGGCGACGCGGATCGCCTCGATCGTGCCGTCATCGGCCACGCCTTCGACCACGATGCGGTTGCCCGGCTCGAGGATGCCCTGGCCGTGCAGCGAATTGACCCGGATGCACTCGGCGCCCAGTAACTTCGCAAATACCCCGCCGGGCGTCAGCCGCACATCGTGGCGTTCGGCAAAAACCACCTGCACGTCGGGGTGGAATTCGCCGTTCGGCAGCCGCGGCGCACGGTGATTGATGCGGCCGGGCAGTTCCCGGATTTCCGGATGCAGCGAGCCGCCATAGGCGACGTTCATCTCCTGAAAGCCGCGGCAGATGCCGAACAGCGGCACGCCGCGCGCAACACAGGCTTCGACCAGGGCAAGGGCCATCGCGTCGCGGGCATGGTCGTAGGGCTCGCTGCTCGGGTGGGCATCGTGGCCGAACAGGCTCGGATGCACATTGGCGCGCGCGCCGGTCAGCAGAATGCCGTCGACGGTGTCAAGAAGTGCGTCGATGTCGGTGATCTCGGGCGAGCCGGCAAACACCAGCGGCAGGGCGCCGGCGGCGTCGGCAACGGCGCGCAGATTGCGCTCGCCCACACGCTGGGCGGGGAACTTGCCCTCCATCAGATGCAAGCTGCCGATCACGCCGACGACGGGTTTTCTGCGGGTCACCTTACGGCCCTCAGCCCTGCGCTGCCACGATGACTTGGAATATCACCCGGGGGCAGGGGTTGAGAAGATCGTCTTTCGCAAGCGTGCCAAGTGCCCAGCCGCTTTGCGCTATCCTGCTTGGCTGGGCGCTGCTTGGCTGGGCGCTTCTTCGCTATCAGCGAAAGCGGTCGTCAGCTTTTTCCGGCCGCGGCTTTGATCCAAGCCCGTGCTGCCGCGGTGAAAGCGGCGCGTGTGGCGTCGTCGGCGAAGACGCGGGAGGGAAGAGTAAGTCCCTGCGCACCGAAACGGACAATGACTATTCTGCCCAGATCCTCGACAGCTTTTACTGCACGCCACGCCAGTTGGACCTCGATCGTCTCGCTTCGGTAACAAATCCCGGTCGGTGTGAACGAATAATTCCACGTTCCACCACGCTGATCCGTGCGAATAAACTTACGAAAATAGGCCCGCGTGACAAAATAGTAGCCGGACACGCCGGTCAGAAAGGCGAAGTACGCCGTGTACAGCACCGGGCGTACTGCCGAAGACTCGACCCAGCCGAGCTTGAAAGCTCCGAACACCACGAGGCCAAGGAGCAAAATCGCTGCGAGCAGAATGCCGAAGGCGGTGCCCTCGCTTTGGGCGCGCGCATATCGCCCGGCCATCATCTTGCTATAGGTCCGGAGCTCCTGATCGCGGTAACTGACAACAAAATAGAATTCTGCTTGGTTCGATGCGTCGTCCAAGGCGCGCTCTCAGCCGTCCGTGTGACCGTGCAACGATATCACAGATACATAAATCGATGCGACGAGAGTCTCCGGAGGGTGTTTCAATTTCTCCAATGAAATGAGCGACCAGCTGCGCTCTTTCAGGTCTTGATGCAATGCGGAATTGCTTGTTTCGGTCTCGGCCTCTGGTCCAGATCTGACCGAGGGCTCCATTCCAGAGGTAGGCAGCGCATTCACTCCGCCGCCTCGACGCGCTTATTCTTGCCGCCCCCGCGCGCGCGGCGAGCCAGTACTGGCTTCAAGAACGCGCCGGTATAACTAACGGGAGTCCGCGCGATGTCGTCGGGCGTGCCGACGGCGACAATCTCGCCGCCGCCGTCGCCGCCTTCGGGTCCGAGGTCGATGATCCAGTCCGCGGTCTTGATCACTTCCAGATTGTGCTCGATCACGACGACGGTGTTGCCGGTCTCGACCAGCTCGTGCAGCACGTCGAGCAGCTTTGCCACATCGTGAAAATGCAAACCGGTGGTCGGCTCATCGAGGATGTAAAGCGTGCGTCCGGTGGCGCGTTTCGACAATTCCTTGGCGAGCTTGACGCGCTGCGCCTCGCCGCCCGACAGCGTGGTCGCCTGCTGACCGACATGGATGTAATCGAGGCCGACACGGTGCAGGAGTTTTAGCGGTTCGCGCACCCGCGGCACCGCCTTGAAGAAGTCCAGCGCCTCCTCGACTGTCATGTCGAGCACGTCGGCGATCGATTTGCCGCGGAACAGGATTTCTAGCGTCTCGCGGTTGTAGCGCTTGCCCTTGCAGACGTCGCAAGTGACATAGACGTCGGGCAAAAAGTGCATCTCGATACGGATCACACCGTCGCCCTGACACGCCTCGCAGCGGCCGCCCTTGACGTTGAACGAGAAGCGGCCCGGTTCGTAGCCCCGGGCGCGCGATTCTGGCAGGCCGGCGAACCATTCGCGGATCGGCGTGAACGCGCCGGTATAGGTCGCCGGATTGGACCGCGGCGTGCGGCCGATCGGCGACTGGTCGATGTCGATGATCTTGTCGAGATGCTCGACGCCTTCGATGCGGTCGTACGGGGCAGGGGCCTCGTTGGCATTGTTGAGCCGCCGCGCCAGGGCCTTGTAAAGCGTATCGACCAACAGCGTGGATTTGCCGCCGCCGGACACGCCGGTGACGCAGGTGAAGAGACCAAGCGGTATTTCGGCGGTGATGTTTTTGAGATTGTTGCCGCGCGCGCCGATGATCTTCAGCGTGCGGCTCGGATTTCTCGGTCGCCGCTCGGGAATGGGCACGACCAGTTCGCCGGA
>Ga0187820_1000055_pt1 | contig 19282 bp, 16 predicted proteins | sample NC_wetland_sal_i_19_FD_132409 | JGI IMG/M metagenome (GOLD analysis project Ga0187820, IMG submission 132409) | Wetland sediment microbial communities from Neuse River Estuary, North Carolina, USA - SO4_5 | ecosystem: Environmental > Aquatic > Freshwater > Wetlands > Sediment | place: USA: North... | reverse complement strand
TCGGTCGAGATGACGGCATGGTTACCGCTGGAATGCTGATCGACGCCGATCAACTCCGCATTGGTGAGCGCGGACTGCGTCCAGTCGTCGCACAGAGTGAGATTGCCACCCATGATGAGTGGCGACCGAAAGATCGACCAGAGAGTGAGCAGGGTGCGCTGTTCGTCGTGAGTGAGGCGTGTTGCACGGGGCTTCTCCCATCCGGCGGCAGGCTCGAGGCGTCCGAGTGGGAGCATATCCGCGTCGGGCCAATGTCCCGGCCCAGAGAACTCCGCCCATTTTGCGGCGCGGGCGAATTGATTTTCGACGCCCTGCGGAAAGTCCTTGTCGCTGTGCCAGACATCCCAAACGTCATCCGAGATGCGCCACATCTGAGCGTAGCGGCGCAATTCGATGGCTTTATCGAGGGGAGCCGGGCCGGGGGAGAGGCTAAGCACGATGGGCCTGCGAACCTTGTGAAGCGCGCGGCTGATCATGCGAATCTCGTCGCCCTTGTAGGGATGGCTGGAAATGCAATCGACTTTGAGGAAGTCCACGCCCCAGCCGGCGTAGAGGCGGGCGATGGAATCGTAATAGGCTTGAGCGGCAGCAGAGCCTGCATTCATCCCGTAGTTGTAAGTATTCCATGGGCAGGAATCGGAAATGTCCGCGGCGGCTTTCGCGCGGTAAGGAGAGCCTGCAATCGGCAGATTCTTGCGCACGGCTTCCTTGGGAATGCCACGCAAAATGTGGATGCCGAATTTAAGGCCGAGAGAGTGGACATAATCCGCCAGCGGCTTGAAGCCGGCGCCTTTATCGGCGGAAGGAATCGTGTTTACGGCAGGAACGTAGCGGCCATTGGTGTCGAGGCTGAATTCGGGGGCGCCGCCGTTAGTTTCTGTGGCGTGATTCGTCACGTACCAGCCTTCATCCACGACGACATATTCCCAGCCGTAGGCTTTCAAATGCTCGGCCATCCAGGCCGCGTTTGCTCGGATATCGGATTCGCCGACGGTCTCGCCGTAGGAGTCCCAACTGTTCCAGCCCATCGGAGGCGTGGCCGCAAGCACGGTTTGCGCTTCGGCTTCCGATGAATTGCTCTCCAATTCGGCGGAAAGCATCCACAAACAAAGAATTGCGGACGAAACCGCAAGTAGAGCGGCGGCGCGGCGCATGAACCAAATCCATTGCATCGAAAAGACCTCTGGAGTGTCCGGCGGAGATTTTATGCGAGACGCTAGAAAAGCGGTAGCGGAGTTTGCGTGGCACCGGCGGCCCAGCAATTCGCGTCGCGAACGGGTGCAAAGGAATAACGGTGAAGCGGGGACGGACCGTGCTGGCGCAGAGCCTCCAGATGGTCCGGCGTGGCGTAGCCTTTGTGGCGGGCGAGACCGTATTGCGGATAGACGGCGTCCCATTTTTCCATGCAAGCGTCGCGATGAGTCTTAGCAAGGATGGAAGCAGCGGCGATCGAAACGCAGCGCGCGTCGCCCTTGATGAGAGATTTCTGCTCGATGAGAACGTCAAGCTGCATGGCGTCAATCAGCAAATAATCCGGCTGGATCGAGAGTTGTTGGAGAGCGGCGGTCATGGCCTGGCGGCTGGCTTGATAGATATTCCAGGCGTCGATGCGCTGCGCATCGACTTCCGCGACGGCCCAGGCGATGGCATGTTCGCGAATGCGCCCGGCAAGTTCCGTACGGCGCTCTGCGGCAAGTTTTTTCGAGTCGTCGAGGCCGACAATGCGGCGCTTGGGATTGAGAATCACCGCGGCAGCGACGACCGGACCGAAGAGCGCGCCGCGGCCGGCTTCATCGAGACCGGCAATGCGCATCCAGCCAAGTTGTCGCGCCGCTCGCTCGAAACGGGAAGAGCAGAGACGGCTCATTGCGCGGAGATTTTAGCACGGCGAGCGGAAGTCGCGAGGCTGCTCGTAACAACTATCGAAGTAAGATCGGATCGTCCTAGAAGCGGAGTCTGCGAGGACTTCTTTACGAGTTTCGTTGACCGGAGCGGGCCGCGGGACCTACGATGGCCGGGCAAATTCAGCAGCGAAAACGATCTTCAGGAGAATTACATGCATGCACGCACGCATTCCGCCGGGCCTCGCGCCGGCTTTTGCCTTTTGAGTCTTACGGCACTTCTTGCGTTGGCCCCGTTCGGCGGCGCGCAAGGCCTGACCAGCAGCGATCTCACGCGCTTCCGCTTTGTGGGAGACACTGTGTTATCGCCCGACAGCCATCACATTGCTTACACGGTGATCTTGCACGATCGGCCCGGCCGGCCGTCGCCCCAACTCTGGATCATGGATCTTGCCGCAAAAAAGTCGATTCTCATCGGCGGAGAAAAGGATGTTGCAGGCAATCCGCACTGGTCGCCCGACGGGAAATGGCTGGCGTTCCAGGGCAGCGTGGGAGAAAAGCACGGCTTGCTTCTTGCCCGCGCGGACGGCTCCGACGTTACGGAGCTCGCAACCATGCACGGCACGAACAGCCCCTTGCCGGGCGAAGGACAGGACATCACTTGGTCTCCTGACAGCAAGCAGATTGCGTTTATTTCCTCGACGCCCGACGAAAGAGCCGCCGAGGCCGACGGCGATCCCCGGGTCATCACCCGTTACTTGTACAAGCCCGACGCGGGCGAAGGCATGACTCGCTTCAACGACAATCAGCGCCTGCACATTTTCGTCGTGGACGTGGCAACCAAGCAAGTGCGCCAACTGACGCAGGGAATTTATGACGAACACTCCATCGACTGGTCGCCGGATGGCAGAGGGATTCTTTTCGTGTCGAACCGCGAACCGAACCAGGACGAGTTTTTCAATTACGACATTTTCACACTGAATGTTGCGGACAACAGCATCCGCCGCCTGACCGCCACGGAGTACAACGAATACGATCCGCTCTGGTCGCCCGACGGCAAGCACATCGCCTATCGCGGCACAAAGCGCGGATTAACCGACCGTGAGACAACCATGGAAGACACGCATGTCTGGATAATGAACGCCGACGGCAGCGATCGCCACGAGATTGGCGGCGTGATTGACGACCGCCAGGGCGCGCCGAAGTGGGCGCCCGACAGTAGCGCCGTTTATTTTACGGTTCAAGAGCGCGGGAGCAATTATCTGGTGCGTCTACCGATCTCAGGCGGCGCGCCACAATACGTGGTGAAAGATACGGGCGGCGTCGGCGGTTTTTCCGTGGGCAAGGACAGCACGCTAGCCTATGCCTTCACGTCCCCTCGCGACATGGCGGAGCTATTCGTTAAGAATGGCACCGGCGCTGCACGTCAACTCACGGACCTGAACGCCGAAGTTCTTGCGGGGAAACAGCTTGGCGAAGTCGAGTCCTTCACATTCGTCAGCAATGACAACAAATTCGAAGTCGAGGCATTTCTCACCAAGCCTTTCGGAATGACCGCGACTTCCAAACACCCGCTCATCGTGAATATTCATGGCGGTCCGCACGGGCAGAATGGCCCAGGCTTCAACTTTAAGAATCAGGTTTATGCCGCGCGCGCCTGGGCCACGCTCAACGTGAATTATCGCGGGTCCACGGGTTACGGGCAGAAGTTTGCCGACGCGGTCTTCGGCGATCAAGATGGAAACGAAGGTCAGGACGTTTTGTACGGCGTGAGCGCGGCGGTACGGCGCTACTTGTGGATTGACCGCGAACGCATGGGCATCGAGGGCGTGAGTTATGGCGGGCAGCTCACGGATTGGCTGATCACGCAGACCAACGAATTCAAGGCGGCCATCCCCACTGCCGGCATCTCCAATCTCGTGAGCTACAACTACATGACCTATTACAACCAATATGAGGAAATGGAATTCGGGCAATTCTTCCATCAAGGCACTTTGATGGACGAAGCCTGGAAGCGCTCCGCGCTGCGCTACGTGGCCCAGGCCCATACACCCACCATGCTGTGCCACGGCGAAAATGATAACGATGTGCCGATCGCCGAAGCGGAACAGTTCTTCATCGCGCTAAAGGATGTTGGGACGGAAGCCGTGTTCGTGCGTTATCCGCGCGAAGGCCACGGCATACGGGAAACGAAGCATGTGATCGACTGGACCGACCGGTCCATCGCGTGGTACGAGAAGCATTTTCCAAAGCTGGGCTCGGAAGGCGTGACCAATGTGCAGCCCTGATGGGCCGCAGCCGAGGAAAGCGGCGGCGTGACGGGCTATCGGGCACGCAACGCATTCCAACGCAGCACGAGCCCCGAATTAGCCGGGGCTCGTTGGTGAAGGTCGTTCGTATTTCGTATTTCGTATTTCGCGTTTCGAATGGCGAGTCGTGCTTAGGCCTTGGTCTCGGCCCCAGCGGTGGCAACGGCAGCCACTTCTTCTCGAGCGGCGCGCTTGATGCGGGCTGCCTTTCCGCGCAGGTCGCGCAGATAGTAGAGGCGCGCACGGCGGACCTTGCCCTTGCCGACTACCTCAATCGAGCTAATCGAGGGCGAATGCAGCGGGAAAATGCGCTCGATGCCCACGCCGAAGCTCACGCGGCGCACGGTAAACGTGGCGCCGGAGGCGCGGCCTTTCTTAGAGATCACGACTCCTTCGAACGCCTGGAGGCGTTCCTTTTCCTTCTCGCCCTCGCCTTCTTTCAGGCGGACGTTGACGCGCACCGTGTCGCCGGGGCGAAATTCGGGGAGGTCTTTGCGCAGTTGCGCTTCATGGAGTTTGGCTATAACCGGATTCATGTTCGTATTCCCTGCAGACCCACTCAGGCGGGGCCAGCTCTTCAAAGGCAAACAGCAATTATAGCCAAATATTCACAATTTACCTAGCGCAATCCGCTACACGGCGCGCCTGGGTTTGACTTTAATCACCCCTTGGAGCTATGAATGGGCAGGTCCGGTTCCCATCCGAGTTCGGCGTAAAGGGATGTATCCGCATCTTGATGAGATAGGGATCTCGAACTATGAACGTGGAAAAAATAGCAGGAACAAATGTGAAGCAAGCCGTTCCGTTTTTCCACGTCTCAAACATGGAAGAATCGCTGCGATTTTACCTCGAGGGTCTTGGCTTTGCGATGACCAAGAAATGGATCGACGAGGGCAAACTGCGCTGGTGCTGGCTGGAGATCGGCGACGCAGCCTTGATGCTGCAAGAGTTCCGGAAAGAAGGGCACGATTCCTGGAAGCCCAGCTGCAAAGTAGGAGAGGGCGTGTCCATCTGCTTCATGTGCGATGACGCGCTGGCGATCTATCACGAAGCGGCGGGGCGCGGAATCAAGGCCAAACGAAATCCATTCGTCGGGAACTCGTTGTGGGTTGTGTCTTTCTCGGACCCCGACGGATACCGAATTGATTTCGAAAGCCCCACGGATGTCCCGGAGGAGACGGAGTACTCACCTCAAGGCAAATAGTGAGCTGCTCTGGGTGACTAAGCGGGGGCAGATGCAGATACGTTTCGACGAATAACGCTTTCCGCGAAGCGCTCCATTTCCTCGAGTTGCGGGCTGAATTGGAGCAGGACGAGATCGACGCCAACAGCTTCGAATTTTGCGAGGCGTTCTGAAACCTGTTCGGGAGTGCCCACCAAGCCCGAACGCAACCCACGATTGGAAACCGAATAATCTTCAAGCGAAACGCGCTGCTCGAGCTGCGTTCCGGCAAGCCACTGCTGATAATTGGCGTAACCCGCCGCGGATTGTTGGACGTCCGTGATACGTTTCAATTCGTCCTGCGCTTCGCGCTCTGTTTCTCGCACGATGGCATAACCCGCGACGCCAAATTTCAAAGGCGGCAGATTGTGCCGCGCGCGACGCGTGCGCAAATCCGCGATCTTTACGCCGACGCGTTCCGGCGGATCGCCATGCATCAAGTAGGCGTCGCATTTTTCTGCGATGAGGTCTTTCGCCGCGGGTGATTCGCCTCCCGCGTAAAGAATCGGATGCGGCTGAGCCACTGGCTTGGGCTCGAGCACATTGTCTTCGACGCGGTAATACTTTCCCGCATAAGAAAAATGATCGCGCGACCACACGCCGTGCAACACGTCGAGCCATTCGCTGGTGCGCGCGTAACGGTCATCGTGCTGCTCGAATCCAACACCGTACTTCCGAGCTTCGTCCGCCCACCACGACGACACGACGTTGAGCGTAAGCCGCCCGTCGCTGATGTGGTCAATATTAGCGGCTTGCTTGGCGAGCAAAGCAGGCAGATGGAACGTCGGCCGCACGGCGACCATGAGCTCAATCCGCTCGGTGACCGCGGCCAGCGCGGCGGCCGTGGACCACGCGTCGAGCGAGGGCGCCTCCACACCCTTGATGTCGTTCAAATTCAATTCGGCGATCAGCATTAGGTCATAGCCGATCTGTTCGCTGCGTTGCGCGAGCTTTTTCACGTATGGCCAAGTGGCTTGCATGTTTTCGTCTGCGACGTTGCGAAGCCAGCCACCAAAAACAGGGAGCCAGTAGCCGTATCTCATCGGATGCTCCCCGTGGAAATGAGCCGTTCGCCACGGCTGGCCTCGTGAATCCGCGCTTCGCTGATCAAGTAGTCTGCCAGCCGCGAATACGGATTGAAGCCAATCATGCGCTCCGGATCGGACACAAAATTCGAGAGCGCGTTGATGTCGTAATAGAGCAGGCGTCCAGTGCGATCGTCGATGACGTACTCGATCCCGCCGACTTCGATGCCGGCAACTTCCATAATGCGCTCGACCTCATCGATAATTTGCCTCGGCGGCTCGTAAGCCTCGACCGTCAACCCCGATTTCGGAGCGTCGACCGGGCAAGCCAAACGAGTGAGTTCTTCGCCCTTCGTGTTCTTGCAGATGTCCGCGGGGCACAAATCAAAAGTGTCGCCGGTGATGTGAATCTGAATCGCGTAGAGATATTCGCCGCCGAGCACTTCGACTCGCGCGATCACCCCATTTCGCGCGGTAAAAAATTCCTGAACTAGCGCGGTATTGTCGATTCCAAACGACAAGCTGTTCTCTTCGACTGCCCCGCGCAATTCAGCCGGGGAGTTGAACTTCTTTATTCCCGCACCGCTGCCGCCAATATTCGGCTTGAAGATCAGCGGATATCCGATCGATTCCGCGGCGCTCAAAGCCTGCGATGGATGGTTGATCACCAGCGATCTCGGATATTGGAGACCAAGCGTTTCGAGGACTGTGTATTGCAGCGCCTTGGAAGTTTCATGCGTGAAGGCCCGCGAGCCGTTCACCACGCGAACGCCCTTTTCTTCCAGATGAGCCAAATAGTTGAGCGTGTAGAAGATTCCGTGGCCAACGCCGCGCTGCCACGCCGAAGGACTCATGCGATTGAAGAGCAGCGAATACTCGCGCTCCTTCGCAGCGACATCATATTGATGATTCCGTGCGTCCACCCTGACCCAATTCGCGCCCTTCGCGTCGAGTTGCTCAAAGAGCGGACGAAACCAGTGCTGCTGCTCGTAGTAAATGGCGATGGGTTTTCCCTCGCCGTGCTCCTTGCCGTTCCCGCTTGCCGCGTTGCTCATGGCAATGTGCTCCTCATTCACTTGACAATAAAAAAGGCCGCTTATTCCGAGCGGCCCTGGATTCCTTTTGGGTTTAGACTTGCGCTACACCGAAGGATTTCCCATGCCGCTGGCAGCGGTACACATACAAGCACTGCATGGACACGCGCAGGCCCGCTTGCGGTTGGAAAAGCCCTGGACCGCCCGCGAATAATCGGTCTGGATCGCTGGTCTCACAGAATCTTCAGTATACCGCCGCGAAATATCAGCGCAACAACAAATCCGGGCGGTTCCGCTGGGTCTTCTCGATCGCCGCGGCCCGCCGCCAGTTCGCGACTTCCGCATGATTGCCACCGATCAAGACGTCGGGCACCTTCCACCCGCGAAAATCGGCCGGCCTGGTGTAATGCGGAAAATCCAGTAGAACGCGATTCGTCAACCGAGAGCCGGCTTGTAGGGGCGGAACATGTTGCGCCACTACAGGAGAAGAATCCGGCGACACTGCAGGATTTGCGCTGAACGATTCGTTCTGCGATGACGCTTCGTTCCCCAGCGCGCCTGGGATCAACCGCGTCACTGCATCGATGATCAGCATCGCGGGCAGTTCCCCGCCGCTGAGAACATAATCGCCGATGGAGATTTCTTCGGTGGCGAGATAATCGGCCACACGTTCGTCCACACCTTCATACCGGCCGCAAATCAAAACGATGCGCTCGAGCTCCGCGTACCGCCGCGCCGTTTCCTGCCGGAAAAGTGTTCCCGCGGCCGACATCAAAATAATGGCCGTCTTCGGGTCAAGGGAGACCGGCTGCTCGGCGCTGCCCAAGTTGCAACCTAGCAGAGCTTCGGCAGCTTCAAAAAGCGGCTCCGGCTTGAGCACCATTCCCTCGCCGCCGCCAAACGGACGGTCATCGACGCTCCGATGGCGATCTTTGGTGAAAACCCGCAGGTCCTGTACCTGAACATCGACGAGTCCCGCTTCGCGCGCGCGCCGCAGGATGCCGTGATCGAGCGGCCCGGCAAAAAACTCGGGAAAAATCGTGATCAGGTCGAAGCGCATTGCTGCTGCCAGTCTAGCGTACCCACGGTCTTAAACCCCATCGTTCAGATCGCGCAGTCCTTCGGGGAGCACGACGTCGATCCGCCGGGCGGCGGTGTCAATGCGCGTGCAAATATCCTCAGCGAGCGGGACGAGCAGCTCGCCGGCGGAAGTGTCTACAACAAGTAGTGGCGTGCCCGCTATACCCTCACCGGTGAATTGGATGTCTCTCACTGCGCCCACCAATGCAGGAGCAGTTGCCAGCGAACATGGCGAGGAAGAAAGGACGGAAGGTTCCGCAAAATTTTCAAACACCGAACATCCAATGAGATCGTCCACAAAATATTGGCCTGCGGCAAGCGTCACCCGCTTTTCAATTGGCAAGAGCACGTCCAGCCCGCGAAACTTCTCCGCCTCGGAGATCGAATTGCTTCCTTCAAAATGAAAAACCGCCTGCCCTTTATGATTCTGGCTAAGCCAGCAGGACCTGAGTGCGATTGGCCGTGGCTCCGCTGCCCCAGCGCTTTCACTTGCGCCAAGAAAAACCTCCATCAGTCGTGTCAACCTTTCGGGAAAGTCCGTGAGGAGTTCAGCAGCCACTTCACCCTTATTGCCGCGGGGCCGGAGAATCCGCGCGACAATCACCCAACGATGGGCTTCGGGACTCAATCTTCCAGTATCTCGAGCGTGTAGCGCTTTTTTACTTTCATGCCCGCGGCGCCGAGAAGCGTGCGCACCGCCTTAGCTGTGCGCCCCTGCCTCCCAATCACCTTGCCCAAGTCCTCTGGGTGCACCCGTAGCTCAAGGACGGTTACCTGCGAGCCGTCGACCGGCCTGACCTGCACATCTTCGGGGTGGTCCACCAGAGCCTTGGCAATGGCTTCGACCAGCTCTTTCATCCTTCACCTCCTCGTGCTCCACTCTCCACTGGTCGTGGAAAAAACGTCCCCGCTCTGACCGGGGACGCGCAAGAGATGGGGATTTCGCTGGAATTACGCGATCTTTTGTTGCCGGATGAAGCTTCGCACGGTGTCGCTGGGTTGCGCACCAACCCCGAGCCAGTGCTTGATGCGCTCGGAGTCGAGCTTGATCTCCGCGGGCTTTTTCAGCGGATCATACGTCCCCACCGCTTCCACAACACGCCCATTGCGGGGCCGCGTCCTCTCAATCACCACGACGCGGTAAAACGGCTTCTTCTTCTTCCCAATCCTGGCCAAACGAATAGTGAGCACTAACCAATGCCTCCACCAGCTATCTTAGCCTGTCCGGGCGGCTTGCGGCAATCGGAGAGTCGCAGGTTCTCGATGCGTTCCGTGGAATGGACTCGAAATCGATCCACAGCGTGGACAGCTTGCCCGGACCAGGCAGGAAGGTAGGTCCGCTCCTGCTCCCCTGCCGTGTCTGTGCATCCTAAACTTAACAATCGCAATGTACCCTCGAGAGCGCGATAATGCCCGCAGTATACCGGAGCAGCCATGAGCGAAAAGAAAGAAGTCTCACGCCGCGAATTCTTGACCAACGTCGCCACGGGCGCCGCCACCTTCACTATCGTGCCAAGGCACGTCCTTGGGCGCGGCTTTACTCCCCCGAGCGACATGCTGAACGTTGCCGGAGTCGGCGTCGGCGGCATGGGCCGCACCAATCTGATCAATCTTTCCAGCCAAAATATTGTTGCTCTTTGCGACGTTGACTGGGGCTACGCCCAAAAAGGCTTCGACCATCTCGACACGGAAATCCCGAATCTCCAAAAGCGGCTCGACCAGCCTGATCCAGAGCCCGCTCCGGGCCAGCCTCCCGTCGAGTTTGATCGCGTAAAGGCCAAAGCTCGGCTCGATGGCATGGTCCGCCTGAAAACCGAGCATTTGCCAAAAGCCAAACGCTATCAGGATTATCGCGACATGCTTGAACACCAAAAGGACATCGACGCCGTCCTTGTCGCTACCTCCGATCACATGCATGCGCACATCGCCCTCGCCGCCATGGCTCTCGGCAAACACGTCTACGTGCAGAAGCCGCTCACCTGGTCGATTGCTGAAGCCCGGCAGTTGGCCCAGCGCGCCAAGGAAACAAAGGTTGCCACACAAATGGGCAATCAGGGTCATTCCTTCAACGACGCGCGTACCACGGTGGAATACATTCAAGCCGGCGCAATTGGCGAAGTGCGCGAAGTCCATGTCTGGACCAACCGGCCGCTCGGCTTCTGGCCGCAAGGCGTCCCGCGTCCCGAACCCCTCAAAGAGCCCGCCGACACGCTTCGCTGGAATGGCCCCGGCGTCAATGCCCGTCTCGCCGCCGCGATGGCTGGCGATTATCCTGTTCCAGACAAACTATCCTGGGATCTTTTTCTTGGCGTGGCCCCACACGTGGACTATCACCCTATCTACCACCCCTTCAATTGGCGCGGCTGGTCAGATTGGGGGATGGGCGCCATCGGCGATATGGGCGCCCACTTGATCGACCACTCCATGTGGGCGCTCGAGCTCGGCCTGCCGACAACAGTCGAGACCGTCTCGACCCCGTTCAACGGCGTCTCTTATCCGCACGCCACACAAACCTTTTATGAATTCCCCTCCCGCGGCTCCATGCCGCCCGTCAAAATGACTTGGTACGACGGCGGCCTCATGCCCGACAAGCCCGAAGAACTCGGCGACGAAGACCTCAACAAAGGCGGCGGCGCCCTGCTCATCGGCAGCAAAGGCAAGCTGCTCCACGATACCTACGGATTGAAGCCTCGCCTCCTGCCTAAGTCCCTTAACGATTCTTACGGCAAGCCGCCGCAAAAACTGCCGCGCATCGAAAACGAAGACCACGAAATGAACTGGGTCAACGCTGCCAAAGGCAAAACGGAAACTTCTTGCCCGTTCGAATACGCCGCCCGCCTTACTGAGGTCATGCTCCTCGGCGTCGTCGCTCTCCGCGCGGGAAAAAAGATCAACTACGATGGCGCCAACATGCGCGTCACCAACGTTTCGCAAGCCAACGACTTCCTCCGCCGCGAATACCGCCAGGGCTGGGCCTGACACATTCTCGCAAACGTCTTGCGATTCTCTTAGTGGGAGTCTGACTGCTCTCGGCAATACTCCATGGCTACACTTTACGTCCGAAACGTGCCCCGCGACCTTTACGCAGCCTTGCGCAACCAGGCCAAGAGGAATCACCGCTCTATTGCCGCGGAGGTGATCGCTCTCTTATATCAATCGTGTTCGACCGAAAAGGAACAGAAGCGCCGACGAGAATTCGCCTTGAATATGGACGTCCGCCTGCGCGATTCCGGAGCTAACTCAAGCGGTTGAGGCCGTTAAACGCCGCGGTCTTATAGCATTCCGCCAGCGTCGGATAATTGAACACCGTGTTGATGAAGTACGTGATCTTGCCCTTTAGTTTGAACACCGCTTGTCCGATATGCAGCAGCTCCGCCGCATCTTCACCAAAGATATGCACCCCCAGCAGCTCCAGCGTCTCCCGGTGAAAAAGTAGCTTCAGTCGTCCATCGGTGTGCCCGGTGATTTGTCCCCGCGCGATCTCGCGGTAATAGGCCACGCCAACCTCATAGGGAACGTCGGCATCTGTCAGTTGCTCTTCCGTTTTCCCGATGAAAGAAATCTGCGGAATGGTGTAGATCCCGTACGGATAGCTCGCTGGATCCGTCTGCACCTGCAGCCCGAACGCCCGCGCCGCCGCGATGCGCCCCTGCTCCATCGAGACCGATGCCAGGCTCGGGAAGCCGATGACGTCGCCAACCGCAAAAATGTGCGCTTGCGACGTATGGAAATCCGCGTCCACTTTGATGCGCCCGCGTTCGTCGGATTCGATACCCGCGGCGTCGAGATTAAGCTTGTCCACGTTCCCTTGCCGCCCCACCGCGTACAACAAAGCATCGCCATGAATCCGTTTTTTGCTGACCAGGTTCGCCGCCACTTTTCCGTCCGGCAATTCCTCCACGCTCTCGACTTCCTCATTCAGCCGCAACGTGGCCCGGTGGTCCCGCATATGGTAGGTCAGCGCCTCGACCATTTCCGTATCCGCAAATTCCAGCAGCCTCGGCCGCTTTTCCACGACAATCACGCGCACGCCGAGCGTCGCGAACATGCATGCGTACTCGACTCCGATCACTCCGCCGCCCACCACGATCAGCGTCCGCGGAATATGCGGCATGGTCAGAATCTGGTCGCTGTCAATGATGTTTCTTCCATTGACGGGCACTTTCGGGTTGAGCGCCGGCTTTGTGCCCGTGGCAACTACGAAGTATTGCCCTTCCAATTCCGCGTAACCGTTCCCGTTCTCCACGCGAAGGTGGTGCGCATCCAGGAACTTCCCGAATCCGTGGATGACGTCCACGCCGTTCCGTCTAAGCTGGTCCTGCGTAACCGCGACCTCATTTTCAATTACCCGCTGCACGCGGAAATTCAGGTCCGCCATCGTCACGTTATCTTTTACGTTGTAATTCGATCCGTAGAAGGTCTTCGAATAAAAGCCCGAAAGATGCAGCACGGCTTCGCGCATCGTTTTGCTTGGAATCGTGCCGGTGTTTACGGACACGCCGCCGACTGCAGCTTGCTTTTCGACTACCGCGACGCGCTTTCCGGCCTTCGCTCCCTGGATGGCGGCGCGCTGCCCGCCCGGTCCAGAGCCAATTACGATCAGTTCATACGGTTGCATTCGACGCGTCCAGCGAGTCTTCTTCTGAATTGCTGCAAGGCGGCCTATTCATCGCCACTGGAGTATAAACGACGCTCTAGATTCGGAGCGCGGGAATTTGCGGAGAGTCGCTTCCACTGGCCGCCATCCTCGGGAAATGTTCTTGCGCGGAAAAAACGTGGCCAATGTCCACCAGCGATTCCAGGTGCGGGTTGAGATAGAAGTGCGGGTCGTCAAGCGCAATGTGTTTCATAAGTTTTCTCGGGGGACCAGGACAAATAGCGCAGCTGTGTTACGGAGAGATGAACGCTTCAAGGGAATGGTATCCTCCCAGCGTCACTTTGAGGTGCGGTTTGCGACGCAAGATTCTTTGGATGCGTGTTTCCGTTCTGTGCGTGGCCCTCTTCTCCGCTGTGAAAAACCCGGCTCAAACCCAAGGGCCGGATAAGAGTTTGCTAGACTCCATCTTCGGAGGACTGGTGAAGCCCGATGCACCGGGTTTCGCACTCTTAATTCGTTACGGCGGTGTGAATGTCTATATACGAGCGGAAGGGGTGCGCGATCTGCGTTCGAAAGCGAAGATCGACGCGCATACCAATTTCCGTCTCGCCTCTTTCACAAAACAGTTTACCGCTATGGCCGTCATGCTCCTCGTCCACGACCAAAAGCTGCGCTACGACCAAACTCTCACGCAGATTTTCCCTGGCTTTCCCGCCTACGGCAAGAACATCACCCTCGGCAATCTGCTCAATCATACCGGCGGTTTGCCCGATTACGAAGATTTGATGACTGCTGCGGAGACTCCGCGAAATTTATGGATCTGGACACCGGAGCACCAGATTCAAGACGCGGAAGTCCTCAAGCTGTTAGAAGCACAGACGCAAAGCAAGTTTCCGCCAGGGACGAGTTGGTCTTACAGCAATTCCGGCTACGTCGTTCTCGGCCTAATCGTTGCAAAGGCATCGGGCCAATCTTACGGTAATTTTCTCCACGCCCGTATCTTCGCGCCGCTGCACATGGATCACACCATCGTCTATCAAAAAGGAAAAAATGAGGTTGAGAACCGCGCCTTTGGCCATTCAAAAGAAGGCGATGTGTTGAAGGAAACCGACCAAAGCTCCACCTCCGCCACACTTGGCGACGGCGGCATCTATTCCAATCTCGAAGATTTAGCCAAATGGGACGACGCGCCGCGCGACCACGCCCTTCTGAGCGCAAACGAAATGGCTCCCGCCCTAGCGCCCGCGAGACTCAAGGATGGCTCGCCAACGTTTTGGCCCAACGCGCCGAACGACGACAACCTTCATCCCGGCAAACCCGTCGCCTACGGCTTCGGCTGGTTCCTCGATCCCTATCAAAGCCACCCGCGCATGTGGCACACCGGAAGCACCATGGGCTTCCGCACCGTCATCGAGCGTTTCACCGACGAGAATCTCACCGTCATCATCCTGGCCAACCGCACCGACCTCGACCCCGAAGCCCTCGCTCTCAAAACCGCTGATTTTTATTTGAATTCAAAACCGAAGGAATAAACGCGCGTCTCAGGACAATCCCGCAAGCTTCCCCAACCCCTTCATCTTCGCCCGCGCCGCCATCGCCCCGTACTGCTTCATCATCGTGCGCATCTGCAGATACTGCTTCAAAACTTGATTTACATCCTGCACGGTCGTCCCGCTGCCCTTCGCAATCCTTTTTCGCCGCTTGCCATCAATAATATTGTGATCCTGCCGCTCCTGATTCGTCATCGAGTTGATGATCGCCTCAACCTGCTTCAGCTTCCCTTCATCGACTTTCGCATCCTTGGGGATATGCTGCAGCGGCCCCATCTTCGGCAGCATGTCCACAAGCTGCTCCAGCGGCCCCATCTTGCGAATCTGTTTCAGTTGATCGCGAAAATCTTCCAGCGTAAATCCCTCTTTGCGCAGCTTGCGTTCGAGCTCGATAGCCGCCTTCCGGTCAACCGTCTGCTCCGCCCGCTCGATCAGCGACATGATGTCGCCCATGCCCAGCACGCGCGAAACAATTCGCTCCGGATAAAATCCTTCCAGCGCGTCGTATTTCTCGCCGAGTCCCACGAACTTCACCGGCGCGCCCGACACTTTGGCAATGCTCAACGCCGCCCCGCCGCGCGCATCGCCGTCCAGTTTCGTCAGAATGACGCCCGTCAGCCCGAGCCGCTTGTGAAACTCTCCCGCCGACCGCACCGCATCCTGTCCAATCATCGCGTCTGCAATAAACAAAATCTCGCTCGGCTGCAGCTCTTTCTTCAGCATGCTCAATTCGCTCATCAAGTCGTCGTCGATGTGCAGCCGCCCAGCCGTGTCCACAAGGACCACGTCGCTCGCGGAAAGTTTCGCTTCCTTGATCGCGCCCTTCACAATTTCGAGCGGCTTGTCCGTCCCCGGCCCCGGCCACAGCGCCGTCCCCACCGCCTTCGCCACTTGCGCCAGCTGCTCCCGCGCCGCCGGCCGGTACACGTCCGTCGAAACCACCAGCGGCCGGTGCCCATGTTCCACCAGCCATTTCGCCAGCTTGCCTGTCGTTGTCGTCTTACCGGAACCCTGCAACCCCACAATCATCCACACCGAAGGCGGCCGCGAAGCAAACAGCGGCTTGGCGTGCTTCCCCAGCATCGCCGAAAGCTCGTCGCGCACCACTTTCACCACTTGCTGGTCCGGCGATAGTTGCAGCATCACCTCGCTGCCCAGCGACTTCGCGCGAATATTTGCCAGCAACTCGTCCGCCACGCCCACGTTCACGTCGCCCTCGAGCAGCGCCTCGCGAATCTCCGCCAGCGCCGCGTCCAGGTGCTCATCCGTGAGCTTCCCCTGCCCGCGCAAATTCTTAAATGTCCGCTGCAGCTTCTCTGTCAAGTTTTCAAACATGGCCTATCTCGAATCCCCGCTCCTAAATCCACACTCCTCAAGCATACCGCGCAAACCACGCGTATGCACTGTTGCGCCCCATTCCGTTCCTTTACTTCCTCTACCTCATTTACGTCCTTTACCTCATTTCATCAGTAATGCCACTGCTTCGTATCTTCTCCCCCCGCATTCTTCTCCACATGCTCTGCCATCCACCGCACCAGATTCGCCGTCGAAGTCGGCTGCCACCCATGCCCCTTCATCGGCCTTCCATACTGAAAATCGCAATCGCACGGCGGATTCTGCAAACTCTTCATCGCCTCTTCCAGCTTATACACCGCCAAATTCAAATAAAAATTGTCCATGTCCCCGACATACACATGAATCTTCCCGCGCAGCTTCGGCCCCAGCGTCGCCCAATTCGTCCGGATGTTGTAGCTCAAGTCATACCCGTGGTCCCGCATGTACAAAGCCACGCTGTGATCGATCTTCCCCGTCTCTTTATCCCACAGCGGCTTCGGATAGCCATCCTCCCCGATTGGCCCGTACGCCGCGTCCCATATTTCAAGCTGCTCCCCCGACCGGTTATGGCTTCCCAACACACTCTCCATCTGGCTGAACTGCTGGATCGTAATTTCCGGCTGTCCCTCCGATGTTCGCATGACGTACCGTGGCACCCGCACCCAGGTATGCCCCGGCTCGAAAAACGCGTTCTCATCTTCATACGCGTTCACCGTCCCATAGCTCCGAAAATCAATCGAGTCCGGATACAGCGTCCACGTCCCGCCAAAAAAATCCGGATAAAACACCTGCGCTCCCAGCGATTCCCATCCTCCCGTCGATCCACCAGTCAACACGCGCGCATAAGGCTTCGCAATCATTCGGAAATGCGCCTCCAGATAAGGAATCATCTCTTTCACCAGCGCATCTCCATAAGGCCCGTTGTTCACCGAATTCACCGCATACGAATCGTCGTAATACGGCGTCGGGTGCTGAAACGTCACCGCGATCATCCGCGGAAAATTCTCTGACGTCCAAGCTTCGTAAACCTCGTGCCCCGACTCGCGATTCAAATCCGCCATTCGCGCGCGCATCTCCGCGCTAATCGGCGGATCCTCCGGGTTGAATCCCAGCGGGTTCCGCAAACTGAAGTGGCTTTGCTCATAGATCACGGGATAATGCGCGGCCGGATGCTCGTCGTAACCCTTCGGCAGCAGCACGATGGCGCCGATATACATCGGATGTCCCCAAAATTTCGTCAGCATTTCGCTCTGAATCTTGATGTGCTTCACCCACGCCGTGTCCGCCGGCTCCTCAATCGGCGGAATCACTTTCGTCAAGCTCAGTTTCACGTCATACCCCGCCGCCGCATCCAAATGCACCTTCTGCACTTCGCTGTACAAATTCCCCGGCGACCGGTTGAAGTGCTGCCCCTCCCACTGATCCATGTGCAGCCACACCGTATGCCCGTCCGCGCGATGAAATTCCGTATAAATGTTCATAATCGCCTGCACGTAATAATCCCCCGCGGGAATCTCGCGCAAGCTCCGCACCGGCGACCCCGGCGTGCTCGCATCAATCACCGCCGCCTGCTCCGGCGCCAGCGCGTTCACATCCACGCCATACAACGGCCCAGAATCTCCCCAGCTTCCCGCAACAAGCCGTGGCTCCGGTTTGTCTTTCGCGCTGATCACCACAAACACGCGCCCCGTGATCGCGCCCGCATGCACCGCCGTCGGAAACGACACCTCAAATTTTTCCCCAGCCGCTTGCGGAATCGCCCGCGCGCACACGCCCGCACTCAGCGAAAATACCGCCGCGCAAATCGCTCCGCACAAAAATGTTCTCGGATTTATCTTCATGTCGCCCCCCGCAGGCGCGGAGAGCGTACTACACCAAGCATCCGCCATTCAAAAACTTCCACATGGGCCGCTCTGCTGTCCGACACCCCTCACGTTTCTTGATACAGACCCATCAAATTTCCCGCCGGGTCGCGAAATGTCGCAATCTTGCTCGTCCCGCCTGGCGAGTCCGCATGCGCAGTCTCAACAACTACGCCGCCCTCCGCCGTAATCTTCGCAAGCGTCGCATCAATATTGTCGACCCACACGTAAGCCAGCAGCTCCGCCTCCCGCGCACTCTCCCGCCCCACAACCCACGCTCCGCTCACGTTTCCCGTCGCATCATCGAAACTCGGCCTCTCGCTTTCCCGGTGCCGGATGTTCCACACAAACACTTTTTCGTAAAAGTCCGCCGACCGATGCACATCCTTTGCCGGAATCTCGACAAAACAAAAGCGCGGCCGTGCCAAAAATGCCAGCCGGTAAGCTACTTTCGTAATCGTCGCTCCCCAAGCATCCGGACTCAAGTCCCGCGCATGCCTAGAAAACAGCCAATGATGCCCATCCAAATCTTCCGCCGCGTATTGAAATTCCCCATAAACCGTTTCATGCGGCTCTTCCAAAATCTTCGCTCCCGCCGCCTTGGCCCTCCGATAGTGACCCTCCACGTCGTCCACAAACACCGTCAAGCTCTGCGTCCCATATCCCAGTTTCGCCGGGCTCGCGCAGCCCGCCTTCGCCTGCTTCACCATGATCCACGCATTCCCCAAATGCACCTGCGCCCCGCTCAGCGGCTCCCCATACCGGTAGTGCTCTTCGAATCCAAACGCCTTCCCCAGCCAGTCAATCGCCCCGCCCAAATCCTGATACTCCACATGCGGCAAAACCGTGTCCGTAGGCAAAGACCGATTCCCAATCATGGCGTCCCCCCTTGTGATTTTATTCGAAAAAAGCCCGCCAAATTGGCCGTTATTTACGTTTGGCCGCACCAGGCATCCCATCGCGTCTCACAACGCGCACCTCACCGTCACTTCGTCTATAACGACGTCGGTCGATGCATTTTTCTTTCATCATCGTTCCGGCGATGATGTCGGCCCACGAAGCGAGAACCGCTGCCTCATCGCTCACGTTTCCTTGTGGGCGGTGAAATCTCTCTTCCTCGTCGCCGCCGCTCACCGCAAAGCCTCCTCCGTCATCCGCGACTCTTCTATGCAAGAGAGGAATCGTGGATAATAGCCGCAGCCAATGCACGTAGCTGCCAAGAGCAAGTTTCAACAAGATGTGCCAGCGAGTGAGGGTGCGGACCTTTCTCGTTATGTCCCTGAGGAGCTCGCCCAGCTCGGCGACGCCGTGAGCTGTCGCGTCGAGGAGCGGCCGGAGGGGTTTCCGCGCTTCCCGGCGACGGCGATCCGGCCGGAGGGGCGCGACGAGGGCGTCCGCTACGACGGCCTGCCGTGGGGGTACGAGCT
>Ga0187820_1000054_pt1 | contig 19580 bp, 15 predicted proteins | sample NC_wetland_sal_i_19_FD_132409 | JGI IMG/M metagenome (GOLD analysis project Ga0187820, IMG submission 132409) | Wetland sediment microbial communities from Neuse River Estuary, North Carolina, USA - SO4_5 | ecosystem: Environmental > Aquatic > Freshwater > Wetlands > Sediment | place: USA: North... | reverse complement strand
GCGCTGCCCGAGCAAATCCATCTTGATCAGCCCGAGCGCTTCGATGGCGTTCATGTCGTACTGCGTCACGACAATTCCTTTTGTCGCGCGCTCCAGCGACGTGAGCCGCGTCAACGGCTGCGCCGAAATCACCGTTCCACAGGGATGAATCCCCATGTGCCGCGGAGCATCGTCGAGCCGCAGAGCCACTTGCAGAATCGTTTTCCACGGCTCATCGTCCACTGGCAAATTGCGGCACTCCGGCAAATCGCGAATGGCTTGCAAAATCTCGCGCACGGGCCGGTGCGGCAGCCGCTTCGTAAAATGATTCACTTCGCCCGGCGGCACACCAAACACTTTCGCGATTTCGCGGATGGCCAGCCGCGCGTGCATGGTCACAAAACTTCCGATCATGGCTACGTGCTCTTCGCCCCAGCGCTCGTAGACGTAGTCGAGCAATTCGTCGCGCCGCGCGCCGCAGATATCAATGTCAATGTCGGGGCAATCGCCGCGCTGCTCGTTCAAGAATCGCTCGAAATAGAGTCCCCAGCGCAGCGGACACACGCAAGAAATTCCCAGGCAATAGGTCACCATCGAGCTGGCCGCCGAACCGCGCGCCACCGCCGGAATCCCTCGCCGCTTGGCCTCCTCGACGATTTCCCAAACCAGCAAAAAATACGGCGCGAGGTGCAGCTTTTCGATTACGCCCAATTCGTGCGTCAGCCGCGAGAGCACTTCGGGACGCAGTGGGCGGTAGCGTTTCTGCGCACCCGCAAAACACAGCTTCCACAAATAGGAAAACGCGGATTCGCCTTCCGGCACGGGAAATTCCGGGAAGATGGTCTTGTGCAGCGTGAGCTCGAGATTGCAGCGCTCCGCGATGTCGAGAGTCGCACGCAGAAGTTCCGGATGATCGGGGAACAGCTTTTGCATTGCCGACGCCGGCTTGAACCATGCTTCGCCGGTCGTGATTTCCGGAGCGGCGACCGTCGTCAGCAGCCCGCCCGTGCGCACCGCATTTACCGCGCGGTGATGCAGATGCTCCTCCGGCCGCAAAAAATAAACATTGTTCGTCGCCACGAGCGGCACGCCGAGTTCGCGCCCGATTCGTTCCGCTTCGCGAAGCATGCGCCCGTCTCCCGGCGACAAATACTGCACTTTGATCCACAGCCGATCGCCAAAAATCTCCTTGAATGCCGCGATACATTCTGTAGGGGCACGGCACGCCGTGCCCATTTTGTATGCCGTGTCCATCCTGCATGCCATGCCGGTCTCGCCCGGCTCGTCAATTTCCGGAAGGGCACGGCGTGCCGTGCCCCTACGATCGTCTGTATCGTGCATTCGCAAGGGCAAGGGACACAGCGCAATCACGCCTCTCGAATGCTTCGCCAGATTCTCCAATGTCACCGGCCGCCCGTCATCCTTGCCAAAACCTTTGCTTTTCGCCAATTCCGTCGTTCCCAAATGGCGCAGCGTTATCAACTGGCACAAATTGCTGTACCCCTCCATATCCGCCGCCAGCAGCACCATCGCCACACTCCGCGAATTTCGATTTTCGTCTTTCGAGTTTCGATTCTCGAAATGCGAAACGCGAAACTCGACGTCAATCACCACTCCCACAATCGGCTTGATCCCTGCCGCTTTCGCCGCCTGATAAAACGGCACTGCCGCATACAGCCCATGCGTATCCGGCAGCGCCACGGCAGGCAGCCTCTGCTCGACCGCCGCCGCAATGATTTGCTCGGGAGACGCTACGCCCCGCAAAAACGAATAATGGCTGTGACAATGCAAATGTACGAACACGGAAGCCCCGATCCCAGAGGGAAGAAGCCGATGCCCGCCGTGAGGCAGGCATTTTGTATCTTCAAATCAGGGTAGGGAACAGGAAGGGAAACTCAGCAACACTTGGTCATTCTTGCTTTGTAGTGGCGCAGCATGCTGCGCCACTACAAAGCGTGATGCAAAAACTCCGCAGCTCAGGCCTCAGGCCTGAAGGTCTTTCTTCACCGCGATAAGCATGGCGTGGAGAGGACGAGGCCGCCGGGCTTGGTGGCGTAATGTTCGCGGAGTTCGAGGCCGTTGCCGTAGAAGACGGCGTTCCAGCCGTAGCGGCCGCGGACGGAATCGAGGCCGCGATTTAAATACCAGCGGCGGTTGGCGTCGGTGTCGAAGAGTTCGTGCTGGCGGCGGTCGGCTTCGAGATTGGTTACGTTTACGCCGACCAGGCGCACGGCTACGCGGCGTGTGAATAGTTTTGCAAAAAGTTCTTTGGCTTCGGCGAGGAGTTCGCGCTCGTCATTGCTCGGGCGCGTCAATCGTACAGTCTGGTGTGCTGAAAAGTGGTCCACATAGCGGATCCGCAGGCCGATCGTTCGTGCTTGCCGGCCGTATTCGCGCAGCGTTGAGCCGATGCGTTCGCTCAGATACTCGATCAGGCCGCCGAGAAATTCCGTGTCGATCGTTCCGCCTTCGATGGTGGTCTCGCGCGAGACCGATTTCGGCGTCGAGGGCAGCATCACTTCTCGCCCATCGAGGCCGCGGGCGCGTTCCCAGATTTGCCGGCCAATCACTTCGCCAAACGCGGCTTCGAGAGCGGGGCGCGGGACCTGCCGCAATTCTCCGATGGTGGCGATGCCGCGCTCCGCCAGCATGCCGGCGTGGACATGGCCAATCCCGTGCAGTTTCTCGACCGGCAGCGGCGTTAAAAAGCTTTTTTCCGTTCCCGGCGTAATCATGCGGAAGCCGCGCGGCCGCTCGAGACGCGACGCAATCGACGCCACGACTTTTGTGCGCGCCGCGCCGACGCTCACGCTCAATCCGGTTTGTTCGAGCACGTCCGACTGCACGCGCCGCAGCGCGGCCTCATAATCCGGGTACAACCGCTCCGTGCCCGCGAAGTCCAGATAAAAATCGTCGAGCGCCGCCGTTTCGACCGCGGGCGTGTATGTCTCCAGAATGCGCCGCACGCGCTCTGCATAATCGGCATAGTGCTCGTATTGCCCTGGCACGACCACGGCCTTGGGGCAAATGCGCAGCGCCTCGCGAAATGTCATTGCGGTTTTCACGCCGCACGCTTTTGCTTCGTAGCTGGCCGAGGCCACCACGCCGCGCCCTACCATCACAGGCTTCCCGCGCAACGGCGGGTTCAGCACCTGCTCGACGGACGCAAAAAACGCATCCACATCCACGTGCACGATGTTCGGAATGGCCCCGTTACACGGGTTGTAGCGCGGGGCGTCCGTCCCGCGACCTTTCTCTTCGCGCGCGTCTTCGTGAAAAGGGTTAAACGGCATCGCCACTGCGGGAAATACGTTTTCGATACAGACGTCCATAGCGGCTCCTGGCAGGGAAGCGAATCATCTAAACTGTCATCCGAGCGATCCAGGCGAAGCGCGTTCTTTGCGTCCCGGATGGTTCTCGGGATTGAGGGATCGCTTTTTCAAGCGGACCCCTCACCCCGCTTAGGGCTCGGAATTTTCAACGGGTGGCGCCCAGTTCGTGAGAGCCATGAAAGGCAATGGAGCCGAACGCCACCCGTTTCCCGTTTCCTCTACCGCCCCGCACTATAGGCGAATAAAAAGCGAAAGTCAATAGGTTTTTCGTGCACAAGAGTTTTGGCGCCGCTTGTTCCAGCTACAACTGCATCTCTTCCGCGTCAATTTTTGATTTGCTTCGGCCGCCGCATTTCCGCCATGATTTCACCTCGGTCGCTGGCTCACTCCATGGACTTGAATCTCTTTTTCGCGCTGCTCGGCGGCTTGCTTGTTCTGGCCTTCGTCGCCAACCGCCTCGTGCGCTTCACGGGCGTGCCGGACGTCATCATCCTCATGGCCACGGGCGTCCTCATCGGCCCCGTCCTTCATTGGGTCAACCCAGACGTTTTTCGCGGTGTCAGCCAGGGTTTTGGATCCCTGGCGCTCATTCTCATCCTTTTTGAAGGCGGCCTGGAGCTAAAACTTCGCGAAATCCTCGAGCACTTCGCAGGCGGCTTCTTTCTTGCCCTTTTCAGTTATGTTCTCAGCTCTTTAGCCGTTGTTCTCGTCTGCCGCCACGCCCTTCATTTCACTTGGATTCCCGCTCTTCTTGTCGGAGCCGTGTTCGGTTGCATCAGCAGCTCGATCGTTCTCACCGTACTTCAGCAGGTCAATCTTCGCCGCGAACTTAAAGTCACCCTGCTCGTGGAAGCCTCCTTCGGAGACGCCCTCGGAGTCCTGGCGGTCACCACGCTTCTTGATATAGCTGCCGGCGGCAGCGCCTCGGCAAGAGTCGCCGCCTGGAGCCTTCTTTCCAGCATTATCCTCGCCGTCGCGTCTGGCGTCCTGGTCGGCATTCTGTGGTCTTATCTGCTCCCATTTCTCTCCGAAGAGCGCTTCTGGCATGTTCTGACATTCGCCGCCGTCTTACTCATCTACTCCGGCGTTCACGCTTTGCATGGCAACGACCTCGTCGCGGTCCTGGTATTTGGTCTCATGCTTTCCAATTATCCGGCGGCGCAAAAACGATTCCGTCTCGGCGACGCCCCCGAAAGCATGGATTGGTTTTCCGAAATGCCCGTCAAGCAAGAGCTCGGCCCCTCGTCCTCGCAACAACACGGCCGGATGCTCACGTTCCACGGTGAGCTCGCTTTCTTGATTCGCACTTTTTTCTTTGTTTTGCTCGGTGCGCTCGTTGAATTCAAAGGTTTACGCGAGCACGCCGCCCTCGCGCTTGAGTGCTTTGGAGCGCTGTTCATCGCCCGCTGGCTCGCTGTGCAGACCGGCCGCTTCGCTTGGCGCGCCTTCACGTCTCACGAGCGCGAGCTCATGACCTGGTTTTTGCCCCGCGGGCTGATCACCGCCGTGCTAGGCATCGAGGTTGTGGATGCTCGCGGCGCCGACTTTGCGTTTCTTCCCTCGCTGGCTTTTGCCGTCATCGTGATCACCAATCTCGCACTGCTGATTGGCACGCTTCGCGCTCGACGGCTTTTTCCAGAGCCTGTCCCACCGGCTGCTGAGCTCGCCGAATCGGAAATCACTTCCTAACTGGCCCCGCGTTCCAATTCCTGGCGGTTCCACTTTCCCAGGTCCGCTCCCGCGTCGTACGTGCTTTGCAAAAACGCCAGCAACGCTTCTCTGGGCGAAGCCGCTCGACGCACGTCGTCGTACATGAGAATGAACTCCTTCAGTTGCGGATGGTAAAAGGCTTCCGCCGGCCGTACCGGATGCTTTGCAAAACCTGCGGGTTCGGGCGCCGCATAGGCATAGAAGGCAGCTCCTTTGACGTCACCGCCTCCCGGCCAGAATCCGGCACTGATTACTTCGTGCGAATACGCTTCCCGCGTGATGGAGTCCGCACCTTCGCGCGGCGGCGCGCGCCGTCCCGAGAAGCGCGTGGCTGCCAGATCGAAGCTGCCCCAGAAGAAATGAACGGGGCTCGCTTTTCCGATAAACCCGGCACGGAATTCTTTGAAGATCGCATCGCAGGCTAAGAGAATCCGCCAAAATCTGTTTGCGTATTCGGGATCGTACGCCGCGTGCAGTGTGTCCTGATCGAAAGGGATCGGATTTGGAATCTCGACTGGCATCTTCCAGATCTTTACGGCAATCCCCAGCGCGGCCAAAGCCGCCATGAACTCGCCGTAGAAATCGGCTACCGAGCGCGGCACCAGGACAAGGGAGAGAATCGCGTCGTTGCTCGTGCGAATAACGAGCTGATGGTGGAGGAAATCGAATTGCACCTCGAAATTTCCGCCGGCGTAGGGGATCGCCGAGGTTGTCAGTCCCAAAGCATTCACGTAAAGCGGCACGCCCCACCAGTGGTTAATGTTCGGCGTCAGCGCCAGCCGCACTTTGCCGACAATTTGCGTCCACATGTGCAGCGTAGCGTAGGTATCTTGCCAGGCTTCCAGAGGCAGTTCAGGCCAAGGATCCTGCTCGGCACGAGCCGTACTTGCGTTCATAGTTCCTCCACGAGGGTTGGTGGTTTTCCCCGAAGACCTTTCGGCGCCGTGTGAAGCTACCACGACTCCGAACGTTTCAACCGTGGCAGAGATTATAAGCCCCGGAATAGCGCCAGCAACGGGCGGGTCGTTGGCTACTCTTGCGAAACAGGGAAGGAGAAGAAGCTGGCAGCCCGCGGTTGGATTAGCTACAAGTGAATACGGGCCTTAGCTGACCCATACGGCGAACGGGAAGCCAGGCAAGTCTGGAGAGGTTTCAAGGAGGCGCCATGAGAAAGGCGTACCTGCTGGTGGCAGCGGCGATGTGGATCTCAATCCCGGCGGCGGCCAAGGAGGTTCAGACGGGGACCATTGTTTCCGAAAACTCGGTGGCTTGCGGGTCGCAGATCAAAAACAAGAAACAAACTGCGGAAGTGCTTTGCCAGGAATATGTGGTCCGCACGGAGACCACTGAGTACCACATTCGGCAAGAGAAGCCCGTTGAAAAGGCGCTGATTCCGGTGAACACCGCCATCGAGTTCACGCTGGAGAAAGACAAGATGAAGTTCCACGCAAACGGCAAGAAATACGAATACCTGGTAGTTTCCGAGACCGCTGTGCCCGCGCCGAGGCCGTAGCTGCTGCTAGCCTGTTGCCAGCCTCGTCTATTTTACGTGTTAGTGCCCCGCGTCCTGCAATCCCCGGTACTTCAGCATCGGCTCGACACTCGGGGCCTTGCCGCTCCAAGCTTCGTACATCTTTTCCAATTCCTCGGTATTGCCGCGCGACAGCACCATCTTCCGGAACCTATCGCCGTTGGCGCGCGTCAGGCCGCCATGGTCCTCGAACCACTGGTAGGCGTCGTCATCGAGCATTTCTGCCCATAGATAGGCGTAGTAGCCGGCGGAGTAGTCTCCGCCCCAGATGTGGCTGAAATAGCTTGAACGATAGCGTGGCGGAACAGCAGGGATCAACACATGCTTCCTTTCGAGTGCCTCTTTCTCGAACGTGTCCGGCTGCTGTAGCGTTGCACTGGCAGGTAGCGTGTGCCACTGCATATCCAGTTCGGCGGCAGCCACCAACTCCGTCAGCATGTATCCCTGGTTGAAGGTCGCCGCTTTCCGGATCTTGGCAACCAGTTCGGCGGGCATGGGCGCGCCGGTCTTGTAGTGCTTGGCGTAGTGCGCGAAGACGGCAGGATACAAGGCCCAGTGCTCATTGAATTGCGAGGGAAACTCGACGAAGTCCCTGGCGGTTGCGGTTCCCGAAAGGCTCGGATACTCCGTATTCGCGAACATACCGTTCAGTGCGTGGCCAAACTCGTGGAACATGGTGGTTACATCCGTAAAGCTGATGAGCGCCGGCTGGCCCGGCGCGGGCTTCGGCAGATTCGCGACGTTGTAGACGACCGGTAGCATGCCCAGAAGCTTGGACTGGGTCACCAGGCTATCCATCCAGGCGCCACCATTCTTGTTGTCGCGTTTGAAGTAGTCGCAGTAGAAAAGCGCCAGCGGCTTGCCATCCACATCCGAAACTTCGAAGACGCGAACATCCTGCTGGTAGACGGGAATGTCTTTGCGTTCCTTGAATGTGATTCCATACAGCTCGTGAGCGGCGTAGAACACGCCGTTTTCGAGCACATTGTTCAGCTCGAAGTACGGCTTGACTTCGGCGTCATTCAGATCGTATTTCGCCTTGCGCACCTGTTCGGAATAGAAGTTCCAATCCCAGGGCTCAAGCGTGAAGCCACCCTTCTGCGCGTCGATGACCTCCTGAATATCTTTGGCCTCGCGCGCGGCCTTCGCGGTCGCCCCCGGCACCAGGGCATCCATAAACTTAATGGCGGCTTCCGGAGTTCTGGCCATCTGGTCTCCCAGCTTCCAAGCCGCGTGGTTTGGATAGCCAAGGAGCTGTGCACGCCGCGCCCGAAGCTGTGCCATCCGAGAAATTACGTCGCGCGTATCGTTGGCATCGCCGCGCTCGGCGCGGTTCCAGGAATTCTTGAAAATCGCTTCGCGTGTCGCCCGGACGCTGAGAGCCGCCAGATCCGGCTGCTGCGTGGTGTTTTGCAGCGGCAGCAAAAAGCCTTGCTGTTTGCGGCCTTCGGCCGCCTGCGCGGCCGCGGCCAACTGCGAGTCGCTCAGACCGGCCAGGGCGCTCTTCTCCGTCGTGAAGTAAGCCGCATCTTTCGTGGCGGCGAGAAGCTTTGTCGAAAAGTCATTCGAGAGCGTCGAGATTTGCTCGTTCAGGTTCTTCAACTCGGCTTTGTCTTTGTCCGCGAGGTTCGCACCGGCACGGACGAACCCGTCGTACGTTACTTCTAGAAGACGCCGCGATTCCGGGTCAAGCTTCAGCGATTCGCGCTCTTTGTAGACGGCAGACACGCGCGCAAAAAGCTTTGGGTTCAGATAAATGGCATCAAAGTGCGCTGCGAGCTTTGGCGCCTCTTCGGCCTGAACTTTCTGCAGGACGTCATCTGTATTCGCCCCGGTGACTGCGCTGAACGCCCACATCGCTCGTTGGAACAGTTGGCCGGTCTTCTCCATGGCGACGAGCGTGTTCTCGAACGTCGGCGCCGCCGGATTGTCCGCGATTGCTTGGATCTCCGAAAGCTCCTCGGCCATGCCTGCCTCGATGGCCGGCTGATAGTCCTCGTCCTTGATCTTGTCGAAGGGCGGCGCATGGAAAGGCAGTGTGCTGGGTGCGTAGAACGGGTTCGACGGTCCGAACTTTGTATCGGCGGCCGTTGCAGGCGCGTTCATTGCGCCCAGTGCGATGGCGCCAGTCGTAATGATAGTAGTCATGAGTTTCAGCATAACCTTCCTCAGGCGTGGCGGGATCGCACGCATCCAGATGGGAAGCCCACGCGCCTTGATTGTAAGAGAATTGCGGCGTCTGCCACAAGAAATCGCAAAAGTTGGCCTATTCGTGTAGCACGACGCTCAAGAGAGAAGTGTTGATCTGCAGTCCGCCGTTGTACTCGATGAAACCCATCTTCCGGAATTTGTTCATGAAAAAATTGACGCGCGAGCGTGTCGTGCCGATCATCTCCGCCAGCGTTTCTTGAGACATCTTGGGGAGAACCCCATGCGGTCTGTCTTCCTTGCCGTAACGCGCAAGCAAAAGAAGAGTGCGGGCAAGCCGCTTCTCGCTCGAATTGAAGAGCTGGTCGATCAAGTCCTCTTCGATTCGGATATTCCGGGCCAGCATGAACCGGATGAACCGGTCGGAGAGAGCATGCTCCTCGTGAAGCACCTTGAACATTTCGCTCTTCTCAATCACCAGCACCGTGGTAGGCGTAATCGCGGTGGCCGTTGACATGCGGACGGACTGGCCGGCCAGACAGCCTTCACCAAAAAAGTCCCCCGGTCCCAGAATCGCTACAACCGCCTCTTTGCCGACTTCATTAACGACGGTCAACTTTACGCCGCCGCTTTGTAAATACATTACGGCCGTGGCGGCATCGCCTTGCGCGTATATGGCCTCCGCGCTCTTATGCTCTTTAACTTTTCTCGCGACGCCGGAGGAATCGAGAAAATTCTCGGCATCGAAAACGGACTTCTGTTTGGCTTTTATCCTGGGTTTCTTCTTTCGAGGGGTCGTGGATGTCCGCATAGAGACACCTACTAACTACATTTAGCACAACCATTTCTTTCCAAGCAACAGGTTCTTGTTTGATTTGCGCCGGGCCGGCTTGATTCGGTTCTTTCGATCATCGTGTCGCAAGCAGGGTGTTGCTACTTCTTTGAAAGCTCGCTCTTGAAACGGCTTTCAACATCTTCACGGCTCAGGGGATTTCTTGCTCTCGCCAATACGATCGAATAGACGACCTCATTCCCTGCGGTCTGCGCCGTGATAAATGCCCCGTCATTCGGCAGTTCTTGGTAAATGAACTTCACTTTTCTGCCGTCGGCAATTGTTGTGATCCACTCTTCGTCCGGCATCGTGGTAGCTCCGCAGGCGAGGCGCGTCTCGCAAGTATTGGCTCTTCACTTCTGAAAATTGTGCACCCAGGATTAGAACTCTAGCCCGTTACCGGAGCGCCGATGAAGACGCCATGAATTCCAACGACGGAATGTAATCCGGTTTCTGTCCCGTGGGGGGTGTTTAGCTGCCTTTCATGATTTTCGCGGTGGACGTCTTGCCCTCGGCTGCCACGGTAACCTCAACGTGAGCACCCTTTTTGAGCTTCACTTCGTCGCCAAGTTCGTTCGTGAGCGAATTTTCAATACGGAGCTTCCGATAACGGCGGCCCGCCCCATCAACGCCAATTTGTGCCTTTTCAGGTTTTCTCCGGGTTCGAGACGCGAAGATTTTATCGACCGTTCCCGGCATGGTGGTACTTGGCCGTTCCGCAATCCGGCTTGTATCTAGTTCCCAGTCCGCGATTCTTGCGGACTTGGCCATCCGCGGCTTCGCCATTTCTTTCCTGACGCTGGCCTGAGTGACGTCATCGAGCATTTTCTTGGCTTTCTTCTGCTGCACATGCTTAGTTTCGCACCGAGAAGGAGTCCATGCAGTCCCATTTCGCACAGTTGCGCACCACGTAGTCGATTCCACTTCTTTGATTTGAGTGTTCGGGGGGGTTACAAAAGAGAACGGCGAGAGGAGGGATACCGACCGCTCATCCCTGCTTCTCGGCCGATGTCGCTCTTTCTCGCCGTACAGTAGGGCACATTAAGGATTCTTAATGGTCCGCGCTGTTCAATTTTATACAGTCCTGGGGAGATTCCCCTGATAGGGTGTTTTTCTCCCGCCTGACGGCCCTCGGGCCGGTCACTGGAGTTTAGTCTTTCCTTTGCAGCCCCTTCCGGGCGGAGCGAAAAGAGTCTATCGGAACGAGACAGCACGGGGTCGCACTCATCGCGGCTCTTTTCTTCGAACCCTCTGAAGGAAAGGAAGAAGACATGGCTAGCGTCAATCAGGTATTGGTCATCTCTCCCGAGCAGGAAGATCACGAAAAGATCAACGCAGCGATGAACAAATGTGGTCTTAGCTCCATCTGCTGCCAGAAACTAGGCGAAGCGCGAAGCTTCATGACCGAACAGAAGTTTGGAGTGGTTTTCTGCCATGACACTCTGCCCGATGGCGATTTCCGCAGCGTGGTCTCCGCAGTAAAACCCACCCCCGTCGTCGTGCTGTCGCGATTCGCCGAATGGGATCGTTATCTCGCCGCTCTAAGCGCCGGTGCTTTCGATTACATTGCGTGCCCGCCTGATACTGCCGAAACGGAGCGCATCCTGTGGTCTGCGATCACGAGCGCGCGCGAATTCTCGGCCGCCAGCGCGCACTGAGGAACAGTCTTCGGGCTAATGCGCAGCCACGGTCCGCGTTTGAAATTATCCGGATGCGCCGGGAGTCGCGGCGAACCCGAGAGGGGGTGACGAATGCCTGCAACAACGCGTAAGCCGTCGTTCAGTGCTGCTATACACATCCGCAAAGGCGCCTTTCACAAGTGGCTGGGCAAGAAGCCAGACTCTCAGATCACCGCTGCCGACATCGCGAAGGGAAGAGCCTCAGGTGATCGCCATGTCGTCAAGACGGCCAACTTCGCGGTCAACCCCGAGAAGTGGCGCCGATGAATGAAATACTCCTACCCCGACCAGGTTCGAAGTTCATCTATCTCCTCGGGTTCTCATCAAAATAGACCTGTTCTTATTCGCACAGACGCACAACTCTCAAGGCGTTAATCTATTCTCGGATCCAGACGCTCACAGGTTTCTGCCTATATTCGTGCTCGGGCCAAACATGGAAATCCTGACCAAATCCCGAATCTCAGTCCTCTTAGTCGCGGTTGCGGCTTCCTCCTCGCTCTTCGCTCAAAAGAATGGAGTGGACAAACTTGGGGCCCAGACGGCTAGTCTCGACGCCCGCCAGATCGTGAGTCAATCGCTTGCGGCCACCGATCATAGTTGGCAAGCGCGTAACGACTACATTTACATCGAGCGCGATGAGGATCGCCGCTTGGACTCGACAGGGAAGCTGCAATCGGAAAACATCGACGTCACCAAAATGAACCTCGTTAACGGCATTCGCTACGAGCAACTGATTGAACATAACGGTCAGCTTCCATCGGCCGAAGATCAGAAAAAACTTGACCAAGCCCTCGAAAAACTGAAGCATGAGACCTCACAGGAACAGGCCGATCGGCTCCGCAAGGATGAGGAGAACAGATCTTTTCTCCATGTCCTCCTCCAGGCTTTCGACTTCCGACTTTTGGGCGAAGAAACGCTGGCCGACAGGCCAACCTATGTGCTCGAAGCCACGCCGCATCCGGGCTATCACGGTTCCGGCAAATATGCCAAGCTGCTCTCCAGAGTGCAGGGCAAGCTCTGGGTCGACAAGCAGAGCTTCGGCTGGGTCAAAGTTGACGGCGAGGTAACGCAGTCATTCTCGATGGGTTTGTTCGTGGCTCGCGTGCAGCGTGGCTCGCACATCGTTTTGGAGCAAACCTCTCTCGGTGACGCGGTCTGGGTGCCTAAACGCCTCGAAGTGCGCGCCAGCGCCAGAATCCTTTTTCTAAAGAGTCTTGAACTCGACAGGATTCTCACCTATTCGGACTATCGGGCAGCGGTCGACGGTCAATACTCTGTGAAAAAATAGTGGCGTTCTGCGATGCTGCCCGGCACTTGGTTGTAGACACAGGATGTCCCGGCAATTCGTGAAGTAGCGGATGCCCTTCCGTTCACCGCAGGGGATGCTCTCGCTGGCACCCTTTTCGTGATGGGATTAACTCTAGCTGAGGCGCTTCTAACCAGCGTTTCTAATAAATTTCGCCAACCGAATCTCTAAAATCCTCACCGGCGCGAATCGCTATCCAACGCGGCGGTTCGCCCTCTTGGTCTCTTTGCGCTGGGCCTTGGCAAGCTTCTTCATGGCTTTCCGCTGTTTCTTGATGGCCTTCTTCATCAACTTTCGCTGTTGCTTGGCCGCTTTTTTTGCTTCGATCTGGGCCCTCCGCCCATATTCTGCGCCAGTCATGCCTTCTTGCGCTTTGGCTGGCCTCGACCAGGCCAAACTCAAACACACCAGCAGCGCGAATGCAGCAATTCGTTTCACCACGATTTTCCTTTTCAGCTCCCAATGCGGCATCTAGTTTACACGGGTCTCTGTCACCCGGGAGGGTGTGAAGTAATTTTCATCACTAGCACTTCGCATCCCCTGCGAGGTGCTCTGAACTGACAGAATCAGAAATGAACGCCCACTTCGCCGGTTGCGCCCGCACAAGTAACTGGAAACTGACCCGCCTCTTCCCAAACGCACGAGCTCGCGAGTCGCGTTTTAGAACACCCGGCCGAGCTGAAAAAACCACTTATGATGGCCGGTGTCGCCGACGCTGCCCCCGACAAACAGCGGCCCAATCACCGTTTCGGCCAGGACTCCGGCGGCGAAATCGTTCGGGAACTTGCTTTCGTTGGGATCGCCATACATTTTTGCGAATTCGTAGGATCCAATCACAAAAACTCTTTTCCCAACAAGCGGAGGCAAAATCCACAAGTCGTGCAAATAACCTCCCCGGAACAAGTAATACTGATTTCCTTGCAACTCATTCAACCCATACGCACTTAGCGACAGCGGTCCGCCTAGAAAAAATTGTGGAATCCCTGTGTTGGAATACCCAAAGGTTGTTCCTCCTTGGCCTTCCACGAATACCGAACCCATCGCCGAGACCGGCTGAAAATATTCGAGACTCGACTGCAAAGAGGGGAAAGCCCCCAGCGCACCAGGACTCGTGTCAAACCACCGGAACGTGGTTTCGGAGCGCACGCCGGTGCGTGGAGTCACGGGGCTATCCGTATGGTCGAACAAATAATGCAATTTCGCATCGCTGACGCGCCCATCAACGGGATTAAACACCGCCGTGCCCAGCCGCAGATTTGCGTCGAGATAACCTTCCTCATAGCCGAAGCGCAATTCGCTGAAGCGGTCGAAGCCATAGCCCACGTCCAGGCCAATGTTCGCCAGGCCCATTTTGTAGTCCGCCAGCGGATTGCCCTTCTCATAAATCTTGAAGACCCGCGTGCTGGCTCCTCCATGCGGTGCGATGAACCATTTGCTGAGCGGCGTGATGGGCCGGTAAAGCTCGCTGTCCAGCCCGTAGGTATTTCCAAACAGAATATCGGACCGCCACTCGGAGCGGAATCCCGCCGCATCCAAAAACGTCAGCCGCGCTCCCATGGTAAAGCCCACTTCTTCGCTGGCCGATCCATCCACCTCAAATGCTGGCTGAACAGTTGGCGGAGCGTAGTTCTTCTCGCTCACCTTAACCTGCAGTCCCACCTGTCCGCCTTGCTCGATATAGCGAAATCCTGCAGTGTCATAACGCCCCAGTCCTGTGAGCCGTGTGAGCGCTTGATCCAATTTTTGCGTGTTCAACGGCTTGCCTGCCAGCGGGGCCAGGAAGTGTTCGATATTCTCCCTCTGCTGCGCGGTGTCCGCCCCCTCCACCCTGATGAATTGCGGCGTCGGCGCGAGCGTTTTCCTTCGAGCTTCGCGTTCCTGCATGTATTCCTGCCACTGCGCATCGCTCAGCTCGAACTTTTCGAGCAAGCGTGACTTCTCCCCGGCGGCGGCGTAACCCTTCTGCATGATCGGGCCGTGCTCTTTGTAATCCGTCGACGTAAATCCGCCCAGCGGAACGCTGACAATGGCGTCCGCGCGCGCCAGGCCGCGCACTTCGTTCTCGGCCACCACCACGTGAACTGATTGGTCGAGCACACTGAAAAGTGATTTGATGTCTTTTGCTTCGACCGGCGCCGTCTCCAAATGCACGGCGATCACGATGTCCGCGCCCATCTCTTTCACGACGTCGGTCGGCAAATTGTTCACCAGCCCGCCGTCCACGAGAACTCGGTCCTTGTCGAAGACCGGCTTGAACGCGCCTGGAATAGACATTGTCGAACGCAATGCTTCCGCGAGAGAGCCCTTCTTAAAGACGACTTCTTTGCCGTTTACCAGATCCGTTGCCACGCAGCGAAATGGGGTGGGCAAATCCTCGAAGGATTCGAGGCCGTAATACGGTAAGGTTATGCTGTCGATGAGCAATCCAATCTGCTGGCCGGAGTTCAATCCGCTGGGCAGCGAAAGTCCATTCCGCAGCCCCAGAATCAGCGCATTGGGATACGCCCGCTGGTCCTCTTTTCTCCGATAAGAAAGATCCTCGTAAGGCGTTGTGTCCCCGAGGACTTTGTTCCAATCCACTCCATCGATTAGTGTCTTTAGCTCCGCGGGGTTCATTCCCGTGGCATAGAATCCTCCGACAAGCCCTCCCATGCTCGTTCCCGCAACGTAGTCCACGGGGATGTGGTGCTCCTCGAACCATTTCAGCACGCCGATGTGCGCGAGACCGAGCGCCCCACCGCCCTCCAATGCCACGCCAATCCGCAACCGCCCTCTCGGTCCTTGCTCCACAGACGCCGCTTGTGGCCCCCTGCCAGCTTCGCTCCTTACGAACGGCGAGCTTGGTGCGCTCGTCCCAGCCATGACGTTAGAGCCCCGGTCAGTTCCCAGCGCGCTTGCAGGGGTCGCTTCCTGTGCAACGGTGGATAATGGGAGCAAGAGTACGAGGAGATAGCAGAAGGTGCGCGGCATGGTCGCCTCCTCGAAGAGAGTAAAGCCGTTACCGGGCATGGACAAGCGGTCAGGTGCCTAGTTTGGTTCCTGGGTACGTTAGTTCTCTTGCCGCAACCAAAACCAGGCCTTAGGGTTACAGAAAGTCAGAAAAGCCCGTCTACAGGGATGGGAGCGCGCGTTGCCCCCCGGCTAGGACGCTGAAAAGGCGTAACTTAAACACTCCAGCGAACATCTTAAAAGGGGAGCAAGAGTAGGAGCAAGTCATGCCAAACAACACATACCCCCCCGGTAGAAATCTTGCGGCTGATGCCCATGTTTCAAGAATGAGTCTGCTGACACTGATCTTCCGGATTGTGCGCTGGACAGTGTATGCCTGCGCCCTCATCTTGCTGATTCTGTTGCTGCATAAGACGGCGCCGCCGCCGGTTGTCGCCACACCCGAAGCCGCCGCTCGCGCGGAACAAAAAGTACAAGATGTCCAGCAGGCCGTGTCGCAGGGCCAGCCCGCGACTCTTCGGATGAACGAGACCGAACTGAATTCCTACTTGGCGTCCCATCTAAACTTGGGCGCAACGAAGCCAGTAGCTCCCTCAGCCAACGCGGCTCCTGCGAATGATCCCGACGCAACACCGAGCCTGGACCAGCCGTCGGCGGATGATGTCGAGCAGATGCGCTCAAATGTGAAAGACGTGAAGGTGCAGTTGATCGACGACCGCGTGCGAGCTTACGTGGTGTTCAACGTCCACGGAAAGGACATGACGCTGCAGCTTGAGGGCAAGCTGGGCGCCGAAGATGGCTTCCTGCATTTCGAGCCGGTAAGCGGGCAGATTGGTGCACTGCCAATCCCGCAGGCGACGCTGGAAGCGGCGGTGCGCAAGATGATGGAGTCTCCAGAAAACCGCGAGAAGCTGAAACTGCCGTCGGATATTTCGGATTTGAAGATTCAGAATGGAGAAGTGGTCGCCAAGTATCAATGAATCCAGCCCCACAACGGGTTACTCGGCCCTCCAAGTAGACGGCCAATCTCCGGTGGCACCCTCATCCAGCCGCATCCCTGCAGTGCAATCCACGGTCGGACCGAATCGTCCGTCCTGCCCGAATCCTCTCGAGTACCACTGGTGTGCCAAGCCGCTCAAACTTGGAGGCCGAAGCGCGCCAGAAGTTCGCGGCGGCCCAGAGTTGTGAGACTAAGGGCTCTGCTGTCGAGTTCCTCGACGAGCCATTTTCGTTTTAGGACGATCTTCAGAAAGGCTGCACCCAGCGCCCCGCCGACGTGGAAGCGCCGCTCGCTCCAGTCCAGGCATGCGCAGGCGAAGCGGCGCCGGAGCGCGCGAGTTGCCGCGAGGTCGATGCCGAGTGCCTCGAACGCTTTCATGCCAGCCTGCGTGAGCTCATAAGAACTTTCGGTCCCCTGGGAATTGGCCGAGAGCCAATGGAGCGCTGCAAACCGATCGTGGAGCGCCACTCCCACAGTTCCCGCCAGGTGATCGTAGCAAGTACGTGCGGCGCGCAGCCGGGAGGGAGTGCTTGGCACAAACTTGGTTCGCGCGCCGCCGAGAATACTTAGCCCTTCCAGAACGCTTGCAACGTCTAAACCTCCCAAACTGTAGTAACGATGTTTGCCCTGAACCAGAACTTTTACCAGGCACGCGGTCTTCAGACGATGCAAGTGCACACTCGCAGTGGATGGACTGACATCCGCCACCACAGCCAGTTCGGTGCTCGTTCGCGCATGGCCATCCATCAAGCAATAAAGCATGCGAGCCCGCGCCGGTTCGCCGATGGCCGCGGCAATTCTGGAGGCTGCCGTGTCCGCATGGGGCTTGACATTCATAGTTTGATGATAAACGAAGTGTTGATGTGGGGCAACAAGCAAACTGGTGCCGATGAATCCTTCCGTGCCCTGCGCCGGGCAGATCAAGCGCCGGGAAGCTATTTCTCTGATCGCCACGCTAGGCGCGGTTCTCACGCTGGGCCGAGGCGCGGTCTAGGCTAATCCAGCACCGGAGAGCATTTATGACAATCACCTGTTTCATCCGCTACCAGATTGACCCGTTTCAGCGGGACGAGTTTCAGAAATACGCCGAAAATTGGGGAAGGATCATTCCGCGCTGTGGCGGCCATCTGGTGGGGTATTTTCTTCCACACGAAGGGACTAACGACATCGCGTGGGGATTGATTTCTTTCGATAGCCTCGCCTCTTATGAGACCTACCGGGAGCGATTGAAGACGGACAAGGAAGCGCGCATGAATTTTGTAATGGCGCAAAGCAAACGCATCATTCTGCGCGAAGAGAGAACCTTCGTCGAAGTGGTCGAGGGAACGTTCAATCTTCCCTCCACGCTTGCCTGACCGTGGAACACGCCAAGTCGGGCCAGGTGTGCCTTCACATGGCGCGGCGCCGCAGGACCATGGTTTATTCGTAGCGCAGGGCAACCATGGGGTCTACGCGCATGGCGCGGCGTGCCGGAATGTATCCGGCCATTCCGGCTACCCCGACGAGACAGAATGCAACGGCGGCGAGCGTCGCGGGGTCGTTCGAGGAGACGTTGAAGAGCAGGTGGCCGAGCAGGTGAGACGCAGCGAGTGCGCACGGGAGCCCAACGGCCAGGCCCGCAGTCGTCAGGAGAAGAGTTTCACGCAAGATTATTCCCAGAATGGTCTTACGCGACGCGCCGAGTGCGACGCGGATACCGATTTCATTCGTTCGGCGCGACACGGAATAGGAAATCACACCAAAAATTCCGGTAGCGGCGAGTACCAGCGCCATGGCGGCAAAGAGACCAAGCAAAAGCGTGCGGAACCTGGGCTGATCCAGTGAAGCATCGAGAATATCCGGCATCTTCGCGACATCCGTCACAGGCAGGTCTTTGTCTATTTTTTGCACCTGCCCCCGAATCGCAGCGGCCACGTTGGATGCGTTCATGGTGCTCTTGACAACCACATTCGCGCCCCATAAAGGCGCCTGGTCATAGGGCACGTACATCATCGGCCCGGGGTTCTTACCCAAGCTCTCATCGCGAACATCACCCACGATTCCCACGATTTCGTGCGCGACTCCGGCATCGTAGGCAAATCCAAAGAAGAGCTGTTTTCCGAGCGGATCCTGATTCGGAAAATAGAGCCGTGCCATCTCTTTGCTGATGACCGTGACGCGCGGCGACGACAAGATGTCGCGGTGGTCGAAGAGGCGGCCGGACAGCAGCGGAATCTTCATGACGTGAAAATAATTGGGACTGACCGAAACAAAGTCCGCCGTCCTCGATACGCCGGCGGATGGTGGAGGGCTACCCACGATTTCGAATCCGATGTTGGCGCAGCCGTCGGCAATCGGCCTGGGCACAGCGATCGCCGAATCCTGCATTCCGGGCTGCGACTGGAGGCTTGTCAGGAATTCGTCGGAGAATGCGATCCATTGTTGGGGCTTCGAATATTCAAACTGGGGAAGCGAAATATCTGCCTTCACGATGTGCTGCACGTCAAAGCCCGGACTGACCGACATGAGATTCGAAAAGCTGCGCAGTAGCAAGCCTGCCGCTACCAACAGCACCATCGCGAGCGCAATTTCTCCTGCCGCCAGGAAACTGCGCGCGTGGCGGCTGTTGCGGCTTTCGCCCGAACGGCCGCCCCCTTCGCGAAGGCTCGATTGCAGGTTGGCATTGGCCGCGAACAGCGCTGGTGCCAAACCAAAGGCGCAGCTTGCTATCGCGGAAAGCAGAAGCGCGAAACCCAAGACAAAATTGTCCACGCGAATGACATTTATTCGAGGCAAACTTGGCGGGAGCAGGAAGCTCAGCCCTCGAACACCCCAGTAAGCGAGCGCTATGCCGGCCACTCCGCCAAGCAGACCGAGCACCGCGGACTCGCTCAATAACTGGCGAACAATCCGCGCTCGCCCAGCGCCGAGCGTCGCCCGAACGGCAATCTCTCGCGCGCGAGAAGTCGCGCGTGTAAGAAGTAGATTGGCGATATTGGCGCAGGCGATGAGCAGCACAAGGCCCACGGCGGCCAGCAACACAAGCAGAGGAGACCTGGCATCTCCGACGATATCCTGCTGGAGCGGGTTCATGCGGATCGTCCACCCGTTGTTTTCCGCGGGAAACTCTTTGGC
>Ga0187820_1000053_pt1 | contig 19683 bp, 23 predicted proteins | sample NC_wetland_sal_i_19_FD_132409 | JGI IMG/M metagenome (GOLD analysis project Ga0187820, IMG submission 132409) | Wetland sediment microbial communities from Neuse River Estuary, North Carolina, USA - SO4_5 | ecosystem: Environmental > Aquatic > Freshwater > Wetlands > Sediment | place: USA: North... | reverse complement strand
CGGAAAGCGCGCGAGTGGACGATGCGGTCGCGATCTCGCGCGTACATGCTACGGTAAGGATGCGGGGATTGAGGATAGCGGCGGCCGCGTGAAAGTTCCACGCGCATCGCCCACGGCGCGCTTGTGGGGAGTGGTTCGATGAACGGCTCCGGCAATAGGCGGTACTACCCGACCGCGCTCCTAAAGGTACTCAGGCCTCTCAAGGCGTCCGAACTGGGGCCCCCAGGATGGTTCGCAAGGAGCAGAAGTTCAGGACTTTGGCGCAAGAGTTTGCAGGCCGCGGTCCGCTTCGTCCGAGACCGCCGTGTTGGGAAATTCTTTTTTGAGCTGTTCGTAGACGCCAGCGGCTTCCTTAGGATCGGTCTGGCGCAAGGCTTCAGCCAATTCAAGAAGAGCCACGGGACGAGGCACAAAAACCGAAGAGTGCTCCGCCAGCGTGCGAAAAACTTTCACGGCCTCGGCCGGTTTTCCGGTACGCTCGTAAACCACCCCCATTTGATACTGGGCCATGGCCACAAGTTCCTTGTCATTACCGGAGCTGATCTTTTTTAATTCTTCGAGAGCCTGATTTTGGTGATCGAGGTCTTCATAGCAAAGCGCCGCATAATATCTGGCAAGCCTGCCGGGGTTTGTGCCCGGATAGGTGTTAGCCACGGCGGAGAACTTCTGCGCGGCGTCTTCCGCGCGTGCCTGCTCCGTGGGATAAAGCAGTTCGCCGGGATCGGAAGGATCGGGAGTCGCGCCGATTCGCGCCGTATACGCTTTCATGGCCTGGTCCAGCGCGGCGGAGGCCTGCACCGTTTTTCTGTCCGTGTAGAAACGCCAGCCCGCGTAACTGGCCGCGACGATCACCGCAATAAGAACGGCCGCAGCGAGAAGCGCGGTGTGGGAAAAAACGGCCTCCGCGCCGTGCTCAATTGCATCATGGATCTTGTCCTGCTTTAGTTCCTTGCGCGAAAGATGTTCCGCCACACACAGTCTCCTGGTTAGATTGGAATCCTTAATCCTAGCACAGGATGCGGGCATGCTGCCTCTGCGCTTTGTGATGCAGCGTCGCCCGGGGCACAATTACACCCTCGCAACACGGAGAGGAAGAGATCGCAACTCCACGGCTGCGCCGGTGTTAAATTTGATAGATGCAAGCCAAGTGTGTTCATTGCGGAACCGAGCACAATCTCAAGGATGCCGACTCAAGCGTTCATCCAAAGGTGCAGTTTAAATGCTCGAAATGCGGAAAAACGACAGTGGTAGAGCTCAAACGCCGGCCAGATCAAACCGTGGTGATCAGCCCGCTTCCATCCTTTGCGCGCGCGGATGCTTCCAGCTCCAATTTGCAACTCCCGCCTGCAGATGAAGGATTGAAACTTCCCGCGGATGGCGTATTCGTGCTTGCGATCACCTCAGGGCCGGCCAGTGGCGAAGTCTTCCGATTGTCACAACCTCGCGTGGTTGTGGGGCGGCAGGGTGCGGATATTCCGCTGAATGACCCCGAAATCTCCCGGCACCATTGCCTGCTGGAAGTCCGGGACAAATACATCAACCTAAAGGATCTTAATTCGACCAACGGCACGTTCTATGACGAAGAGCGCGTGCGAGCGGCGATGCTGCAAGACGGCTCGGAGTTCCGCATCGGCGAGAGCCGGATTCGTGTAAGTCTCCAGAAAAAATGAATCGGTGTTGTGACCCTGAACCCCCGCCATTTACGGCCTGGCCCCGGTGCATCGTGAGTGTAAGATATTGAGGAAGGTATTCCGCATCCCACACACCCGATGAACCGCCTTTCTGTTTGCCTGATCACGCTCAACGAAGAACATAATCTGCCACGCGCCCTCGCGTCGCTGCATGAAATTGCTGACGAAATCATTGTGGTCGACTCCGGGAGCACAGACCGGACTGAAGCGATCGCTCGGGAGCATGGTGCGGCGTTTTTTGAGAGGGCATGGACAAATTACGCAGAACAAAAGAACTTCGCGGCGGAGTGCGCGCAAAACGATTGGATTTTGTCGCTCGACGCGGATGAAGAGCTGAGCAGTCCGCTGCAAACTTCGCTGCTGGATTGGAAGAAGCACGAGCCCAAATTCAGCGTTTATGAGATGGCCCGAAAAACGTGGTATTTGGGAGCGTGGATCGAGCATTCCGGCTGGTATCCAGATTTTCAGCGGCGCGTCTACCGGCGGGAGACCGCGCATTTTTCGGGAATAATCCACGAAGCGCTGCGATTCGAGGGTCAGGCGGGACGGCTTCTGGGCGACCTTCTGCACTATACGGTGCGGTCGTTTGCCGACCACGAGACGAAGGTCGAACGGTACACCACGCTCGCCGCCCAACAAATGTTTGACTCCGGGAAGCGTAGCTGGAAGAGCGCGATGTGGCTGGCAACCCCGTGGAGCTGGTTTCAGAATTATTTTCTGCGCGGCGGATTTTTGGATGGATACCGCGGGGCGCTGATTTCGCAAATGGCGGCACGCTCGGTGCGATTGAAATACGCGAAGCTGGGCAAGCTGGTTAGAGATGCGGGCCAAGTGAATCCCGAATGAGGATACTTTTCGCCGATCTCGATCGCGAATGGCGTGGCGGGCAAAGCCAAGCGCTCTTAACATTGCGCGGAATCTTGCAGGCAGGTCACCGAGTGGCGCTGGTGGCGGCAGAACAATCTCCGATCGCACAACGGGCCGCTGCTCTTGGAATCGAAGTCCATTCGTCGCCCCGGTTCGGCTTACGCGGCCGGGCGGCAAGGTCGATGGCCCGACTCTCGGCCAGGGAAGAATTCACGGTGGCGCATCTCAATGAACCGCATGCTTTGACGGCAGCCTGGCTGGCCGGATTGCACCGTCGCATGCCACTCCTCTTGTCACGGCGAATCGGGTTCCCGCTTCAGAAAAATTGGGTGTCGCAAGCGAGATTCCGCGCCGTTGCACGTTTCGTGGCCAACAGTGAAGACGTGGCTAAGAGCCTTGTTGATTCCGGAATTGCACGGGAACGAATTTCCATTGTGAACGAAGGCGTTGACATTCCAGAGTTGCCGGACGCCGCAACGCGTGCTCGGGCTCGAAAACGTTGGGCCATTGGAGACACCGAATTTTTATTCGGCTGTGTAAGCGTACTTGTACCCGAGAAAGGGCAGCGGCATGTAATCGAAGCGCTTTCGCTCGTGCGAAGAAAATATCCTCATGCCAGGCTAATTCTGGCAGGCGACGGAGCCTGCCGCAAGGACTTGGAGTCCCTGGCCAGCAATCTGCGGCAGCGCGATGCGGTTCTTTTTCCCGGCTTTGTAAAGGACGTAGACGAGGTATATGCCGCTCTGGATGCTTTTGTATTCCCGTCCGAGTTCGAAGGGCTGGGGACCGCGCTGCAAACCGCGATGGCGCTGGCGCTGCCTTCCATTTCCACAGCGCGTGGCGCTTTGCGGGAGGTCGTGGACCACCAGCGCACCGCGCTGGTCGTTGAGCCAAACGCCCAGGAATTTGAGGAGGCGATGCTGCTGTTGATGGATGCTCCCGAGCTTCGGGCCAGATTGGGCCAGGCCGGGAGACAAGAGATCATGGAGCGGTTTTCCGCAGACCGCATGGTGGCAAATACGATTCATGTGTACGAGGACGTGCTGAACAGGGGAATATAAGCGCAGATGCGTTCCTCCTCGAAGCCTCGAACAGGAAGAGCGGAAACGCGGAGCAAGTTCTCAGCGAGGAATCGTGGCAGGACCAACCTCACAAGATGAGCACAAAAAAGGCGAAGCGCCGGGCGGCTCCTTCTGCTTCCGCACGGCGCTTTACCTACTTTTAATTTTGCGCAAGTTTTCTGACTTCTCTTGTTCCAGGCGTTCCCTCCTATCCGCTTGCCGTTTTACGTCAAGCTTTCTTGGGGATTAAACAACCCATCGCCCCTCGGGATCGAGAAACTCCACGCCAATCGCAAAGCCGTCGCCTTGCAGAGGATGGCAGTAAGCAACCCGAGCCGGGGAACGAAATTCTCCAGTGCGCGAAACAAACGTCAGGCGTTCGCCTTGTTCCCAGCGGCGGGTGCTCACCACCCGCGCGCCGCGCGCACTCACATTCTCTGTAAAAGTCGATTCCGTGCCGGGCATCTGCCGGTGGCCGTCGAGCACGACGGGAATTTCCATCGGGATGCGGCGCTCGACGCGGTGGAAAGTAAAAACATGCCTGTTGGATTTGACCGGCATTCATCCTCACAAGCACGCTGCAATCCGCGTGAGATTTTTGACATTGCTGCTCGTTCGGCGCTTCATGCCGTAGAGCGCGCGGTCGGCAGCGCCCAGAAGCTTTTCCGGCGTATCGCCATCTTCGGGAAAGGCGGCAACCCCGGCGCTGACAGAAAGCGCGGGAGGCTCAGCTTCCGCGGAGAGACGCTCACGGATGCGCGAAACCACACGTGTGGCAATATCCGGGCCGGCTTCGGGAAGCACGAGAGCGAATTCGTCTCCGCCATAACGCGCGGCAGTATCGATGGCGCGCGAATGGCTGCGAAGAATCTTCGAGAGGCGAACGATGGCCCGGCTTCCGGTGAGATGGCCGTAATGATCGTTGATGGTCTTGAGGCCATCCATGTCCAAAAGCACGACGCTGAATGGGCGCTGCGTGCGGCGCGAGCGGTCCAGCTCCGCCTCCAACACACTGATGAGACGGCGATAATTGGCTAGGCCTGTCAGCGGATCGGTGACGGCCATCGAACGAACTTGATCAAACAGGCGCGCCTGATCCAGCAGCGCGCCGGAAAGCATGACCACGTAGCTGGCAGTCTTGCTCAGCTCCGCGAGGAAGAATGGGCCATCGAACAGATGGCGAGAAAATGCAGCGCTGAGGTGACAAACCACATTAAGGGAGGCCACGGCGAAGACCGCGTAGTCGTAAAGACTCGCCGCGTTCTTATTGTTCTTACTATCCCGGAGACGCTGCCCGAAGCAAATGGCAGCGAGGAGGAACAGTGAACCTGGAAGCAAATCCCAAGGACGCGAGATAAAACTGGATACGTGAGCAACTGGCGCCGAAGGCGCAGCGAGGAAAGAAAGGCTTGTAAGATATGCGGCGATGACGACCACCAGCACGGCACCTGCTGTTTCTTTGCTAGGCTGCCGTGCAGTGGGGATATAGCGCTCGACAGCGATGGCGGCTAGCAGTAGAACGGCAAGGATTGTCCGTCCCACCATCCAGCCCATCGGGATTCTCGTCAGGGCGGCAGGCCCGGATTGCAACATATCATTCAGGCCGAAGTAGCCTACGGTCTCGATGATTCCCGAGAGCACAAAACCGAACGCCAAAATCAGCGCGGTACGATCATGCGTGCCGCGAAACCTTACGAGCGCGTTTGCCGCATAGCAGAAGCTGACCAGCGTTCCGCCCACTTCCAGATAGAGGTAGGCCTCGGGGGAGCCGGAGACTGCCGCCTGCCGTAGGTAGAATAGGACGCCGAAGAAAAGAAACGTCGCAGCGGCGGCGGCGGCGATCAGGACGCGCGACCGCTCCTCCCGGAGAAACCCGACGATTTGGCCCCAACCACCCACGAAACCCCCCAAATGCCGAAGAAACAACTACAACGACGGGAGAATGCAAGTTTGTGCCCTTTCCAAACGTAAAATTCATGTCCGCAAGTAATTGATTTAAAATCGGTTACAGAACTGATTTCCGACGAGAATGAGAGAGTTGTTTAAACGAGACGGGACGGACGGCTTAGAAAGCGGAAACTAAGAGATCTATCATCTTTGTTCCCTGAGAGTTACCGATATTTCATACAGTATCAGCAATGAATTCAGGACCGTCTCAGTATGAGACTGTCTCAGTGGGTAATACGTCACGATCGGGCCGTATTTCGCAGCCTAGAGTTTAGGCGTTGGCGGAAGGAGATCGCGAGCAACAACGGGGTCGCTGAAGCCTGAAGCTTTGTGGGAGCCATCGCAAAACGGCTTATTCGCTGAATGGCCGCAACGGCAGAGGCCGATGGAAGTGCGTCCCGCCAGACCAAAGGGCCGACCCGTGGGATCGACAATTTCGAAGTCCCCCTCCACGCGAATGGAACCGTTGTTGTTGATGGTAATTTTGGCAGCAGCCATTCAGGCCTCCGAAAAATTTGAAAACGCGTCCGACGTTGAACGTTGAACGCGCTTTCAAGCTTACGCAGAGTTTCACGCGAACTCAAGGACACGGCTCAATATTTGGGAACGGTGGGATCTACCTCATCCGACCACGCAAGTATTCCGCCCTTGAGATTGAGAATTTTGCGGAAACCGGCCTTGCGCAAGAAATCCACGGCTTCCGCTGAGCGCTTTCCGCTGCGGCAGTGCGCCACGATTTCGCGGGAAGAGTCCAGTTCGTGAACGCGCCGCGGCAACTCGCCGAGGGGAATCAAATGGCCGTCTAGATTGCAGATCTGAAATTCGTGGGGTTCGCGGACATCCAGGATGAAAAGATCATCTCCACGGTCGAGGCGCGATTTCAGCTCGCGCGGAGTAATTTCCGGAACCTGGACATCGGGCGCGGGAGCTTCTTCGCCGCGCACGCCGCAAAATTCGTAGTAGTCGATGAGTTTGTGGATAGTGCGATGCTCGCCGCACATGGGGCAATTGGGATTTTTGCGCAGCCTGAGTTCGCGGAATTTCATTCCAAGCGCGTCGAAGAGCAGCAGGCGCCCAATGAGATTTTCACCACGGCCGATAATCAATTTGATAGTTTCCATGGCCTGAATGGAGCCAACGATGCCCGGCAAAACTCCAAGCACGCCGCCTTCGGCGCAGGACGGGACCAGTCCCGGCGGAGGCGGCTCCGGATAGAGGCAGCGGTAGCACGGCCCTTCCAGCATTCCGAACACCGTGGCCTGCCCTTCAAAGCGGAAGATCGAGCCGTAGACGTTTGGCTTGCCGAGAAGGATGCAGGCGTCATTGACGAGATAGCGCGTGGGGAAATTGTCGGTGCCATCCACGATGACGTCGAAATCCTTGAAAAGCTCCAGCGCATTTTCGCTGGTGAGTTTTGTTTCAAAGATATCGATCCTAATGTCCGGATTCAGATTGGCAAGCCGTGCTTGAGCTGCTTGTGCCTTTGGTTTGCCGACATCACTCGAACCAAAGGTGACTTGCCGCTGAAGGTTTGTGAAATCCACGACATCGAAATCGACAAGCCCAAGCCGTCCAACGCCTGCGGCAGCAAGATAGAGGCCGAGCGGAGCGCCAAGACCGCCGGTACCTATGAGCAGGACTTTGGCGTTCTTGAGTTTGAGCTGACCCTCCATGCCCACTTCCGGCATGATCAGGTGGCGGCTGTAGCGAAGTATCTCTTCGTTGGAAAGACTCGTGACCGGCTTCGTTCCGGTTTGAGGCTGCAGTGTCGTGGCCATTGCGAAAGCTCCCCGTCTACCAAGAATCAATGAGCGTTATCGGAAGAACCGCCCGCGATAGACGGAATGATGCTTATGGTGTCGCCGTCTTTTGTAGGCGTGTTTTCCTTCGCCAAATAGCGAATGTCTTCGTCGTTGAGATACACGTTTACGAATGCGCGCAGCTTGCCTTCTTCCGTAAAAAGATGCTTGCGCAACTCAGCGAATTCGCTGGTGAGTCCGCTGAGCGCTTCGCCGACCGTCGCGGCGCTGAACTCCGCGGAATGTCGCTTCCCGGCGTAAACCCGAAGCGGCGCCGGAATCATAACCTTCACTGCCATTTTCTAACTCCTCCGAATCCTTGAAATCCCCAGCCCGGCACAAAGAACGGCCGTGCGCGGAAGCTCACTTATCTGAGGATCGCTGCATGTTGCCGAATCTCGATTTCTTCCGATGAAAATTCCTGGCGGTCGTCGTTCAACCTCCACGAAGTCATATCTTCGGCTACGCCATGATTTACGCTTACGATGATGTAGCTGTACCACGGCCAGGCGTGGACGCGATCGTATTCACTGGGGCGCGCCGGATGATCGGGATGCGAATGATACCAGCCGATGATCTCCAGGCCCTGCTTTTGCGCCGCCAGCTCTGCTGTGCGCACGTCCTCTGCCGTAACCATAAATCGATTGCGTGGCGAATCTCCATTGCGATTGGCTAAAGGAAAAAGCCCCAACACTTCACGCGGTGGAGCAATCTTCTTTTCAGCGTCAGGCTCATCTTCTAAAACTTCCGAATCGCGCCCCAAAAGCGCGCCACAGCATTCGTGAGGGTACGTTTCTACACCATGTTCACGAATCTTTTCCGCGAGGTGGCTGCTGATCCAAAGTGCGGTGTCACTCGGCATGGTCAGTCTTCATCCCAGAAGCGTTCGGTCAGGTACTTTGACGCGGAATCCGCAAAAACGGTCACAATTACAGCGCGTTCATTCGGCGCAAGATCCTTTGCCACCTGGAAGCAGCCTAGCAAGGCGGCGCCTGCGCTGGGACTCACCAGCAAGCCTTCTTCGCGCGCGATCCGCTTCACCATTCGATAGGCTTCTTCAGTGCCGATCGCAAGATTCTTATCCGCGAGCGTCTCGTCATAAATGGCGGGGCGCAGGGCAGTCTCCATGTGCTTCCATCCTTCCAAGCCATGAAACGCGGCGTCTGGCTGGAGGCTGACGCACCGAATCGATGGATTCAATTCCTTCAACCGGCGCGCTGTGCCTACAAATGTTCCACTCGTGCCCAGAGCCGCTACAAAATGTGTGATGTTGCCACGGGTCTGCTCCCAAATTTCCTTTGCAGTGGTTCGGTAGTGGGCCTGCCAATTGGCCGGATTACTGTACTGATCTGGATAGAAATACTCCTCTGGATTGGCTGCAACGATTTCCTGAACTCGCCGTATCGCGCCGTCCGTGCCCTCGTCGCCTGAAGTCATCACGAGTTCCGCACCCAAAGCGTGAAGAATTCGCTTGCGCTCGTGCGAGGCACTCTCGGGCAAGCAAAGCTTCACGGGGTAACTAAGGGCCGCGCCGATCATGGCGTACGCAATTCCTGTATTCCCGCTGGTGGCATCAATGATGGTCTTGCCCGGCCGCAGTGAACCGCTGGCCAGGCCAGCCTGGATCATGCTCAACGCTGCGCGGTCCTTGACCGAGCCTCCGGGGTTGAACCACTCGGCTTTCGCACAAAATTCCACATGGGGAAATTCGCCTCCTACCCGCGAGAGACGCAAGAGCGGGGTATTGCCGACCAACTCAAACACAGACTTCCCCGCGCTCCCCGACCGCACTTCTGCCAGGTTGGAGGGTGATTGGTCTAAAGCAACAACGGGGTTCAAAGTAGCCATGCTTGTAAATTGCCTCACAACCGTCTCGATATGCGACCAGTTTACTCCGAATTAGATGCGTCTCGCCAGTTTGATGGTATAGCCTGATTTTAGCACGAGTTAGAGGGAATCACCCTAAGATGAGTCGAGAATAGCTTTTGTTTCCAATCGCTGGCTGAGTTCGAGAACCTGAAACTTTGTCTCGATCCTCGTTAACGCCCAGGTAGCTCTTAGCGTCTTGCTCTCCGAAATGATCTCCGCACTCCGAAGCGTAGGGAGTGGAACCTTAGTTGACTCGCGGCTTACAATCAGGGACTGTCGAGCGGTGAGTACTTCGCCTCCTCCTCAAGCTTCCGACGATTCTTCGCTCGTGCTGGCTGCACGCGAGGGCGACCGTGCGGCTTTCGGTGCGCTCTACGCAAGGTACGCACGCATGGTTCACGGTATTTTGCTCTCGAGGGTTCCCCCAAACGATGTCGATGACCTGGTTCAGGACGTTTTTCTGCGTGCGCTACCAAAGCTAGGTGATCTGCGCGACGTCACTCGGTTCGGAGCGTGGCTGGCGGCTATCACTCGCAACCGAGCCAATGATCATTACCGGCAGTCCAGATCCGTGGCTTCCCTAACCGATAGCCTCTCCGAAGAAGAAGTAGAATTACCTGCGCCGAGCAGTGTTCCCGAGGCAGAGGCGACTGTGATCTTGGCGTTCGTTCGCAAGCTACCGGAAGCCTATAGCGAAACGCTGATACTACGCTTAGTGGAAGGCATGACGGGACTGGAAATTGCCGCCCGCACCGGCCTGACTCCCGGGTCTGTGCGCGTTAATTTGCACCGAGGCATGCAGCAGCTACGCGAGAAGCTAAACCAGGTGGCGCCTGGCGGTTCGATTCCGCAGAGTGGCCGCGCCGCCCGAACTTCAGCCGCACAGGATAAGAACGCACTGCACAAGAGGAATCAGACATGAACGACGATTATCTCTGGGACGGTTCCGGCGCGCCCGACCCGGAAATTCAAAAATTAGAAAAGAGCCTCAGCACATTCCGCCATCGGGGCCAGGCTCCGGAGTTTCCTGAGATCTCTCCAGCTCCGGCGCAGCGATCGTGGTGGCGATTTCTGCCCGTGCCTTCTTCCCTCAGATTCGGCCTCGCAGTCGCAACGGCGATCATCATGTTGATTGGCGCGTTCGGGATTCTTCGATGGAGCCAGAAGTCGAGCACAACTCCCGGCGCCGGATGGGACATTGAACGCATCGCAGGTACGCCGGAAGTAGAATCGAACGGGATCGGAAAAATTGCAACGAACAACAGGCTGGGCATCGGCGAAACACTTGTCACGGATAGCCATTCGCAAGCCATGATTTCAGTGGCAGATATCGGCACGGTGGACGTGGAACCGAATACGCAATTGAGTTTGGTGTCTGGTGGAAAAGGACACAATCAGCTTTCGCTCCAACACGGAACGATTCAGGCGTTCATCTGGGCTTCTCCAGGCGAGTTTACCGTGGACACGCCCTCCGCCATCGCCGTGGACTTGGGCTGCCGGTATACGCTGCATGTGGACGATTCCGGAGCCGGTCTTCTCCGCACGACGTTGGGATGGGTCGGCTTTAAGCTGAATGGCCGCGAAGCCTTCATCCCCGCGGGCGCAGTTTGCGCAACACGGCCCAAAATTGGCCCGGGCACGCCATATTTTGAAGATGCTTCCACATCGTTTCGCGAAGCGTTGTCCAGGTTTGATTTTGGCACCCTGACTCCGCAAGAGCGGAGCGCCGAACTTAGCCAGGTCCTTGCGGAATCTCGCCAGCGCGACGCGCTCACCGTGTGGCACCTTCTCGCTCGTGTCGACGATTCGGACCGCGGCCGCGTTTACGAGCGTTTGGCAACGCTCGTTCCGCCCCCCACCGGCGTAACGCGGGAAGGCATTCTGCGCCTCGATCAAAAAATGCTGGATCTCTGGTGGAATCAACTCGGCCTCGGCGACGTTTCCTTGTGGCGCACCTGGGAACGCTCCTGGTCTCAAAACAAGACCTGAGGAAATCTCCGCGGCCACCGGGGGATTTCCCATCCTCGCCTCTCAGCGATCGGTAACGCTACTCGGCTTTACAGAAAGCTTCGCATTTACTAGGCTAGGAGTCCCATGTGGAATGTCGAAGAACGGTTTACACCCAAGCAAATCGAAAGCCTGGCGGCGCTCGGCTTTGCCGTCGGCAGCACGCGCGGCGTTGTGCGCGTGGAAAAATATGGCAGTGGCGCAGAGTTCCGTAAAGGCACGGATGACATGTATCAGATGACGGTCGTGCCAACCATTATGCTGAAGGGGCGGTTTACGCGGCTTTGGGATGCAGGCTACCAAAAATTCTTGCTCACCGACGACGGCTTGAAATTGCCCGCGTTAGCCACGCATCTTGAAAATCTGCGGAGGTTCAACGAAGAATTGCGCACCGCGTTGGGCGTCCCGACTTTCTACAACGAAGCGCTCGGCTCCGTCAGCCAAATCAGCGTCTACGACCGCGTAAAGGGTCGAAAAGGCGACATACCTGACAAAACGGTGGGCGCCCACGAACCGGCCAACGGGCATTAATAAAACCGTTTTATCCCAAGGTTTTGCTTATTCAGATTTGCTCTCGCGAAGATGACGCCGGAACTGCTCCACATCGACGCGATGTTTGGCTGCTTTGCGTGCACCGATGAAGATCACCGGGATGTCCAATCCATAGCGCTCTTCGAGAACCGCGTCCTTTTCGATATTCACTTCGCGAAGCGAGGCCCCGAATTCGCGCAATAGCGGCGCGATAGCTGTTTTCGCTTCTTCGCAAAGATGGCAGCCCGGCCGCGAATACAAAGTCACCTCGCGCGGACCGGCGGCGGACAATCGCGCATCCTCAGGGTGTTCCTTCACGGTTTCGGATTGGAATATTTTTGGAAGGGTCCGGCATACGGATGAAACGCACGCGCGCGGTACAGCTCCGCGACCTGCCGCAGATGCCCTAAGTCATGCGACGCCCACTCGCTGAGCATCTGATGCAGCGTGAAGATGCCGAGCTCGGCGTGAGTCGCCTCGCGCTCGCCAGCGTCCGCCGGAATGCTCCGAAGCAATATGATGGTGGCGCGCCGCGTCCTGGCGAACAACGTCAAATTCTCCAGGGCTGACCCACGTGTGTAATCCCCCGTTACGACTGTGCCCGTTGCGTCGTACTTTTGCAGCATCGGATTGTCTTCGGTCACGATGCGCCGCGTCCGGTCGGCATACACCTCTTCCAAATCCGCAAGATGGCCAATAACTTCCGCAATCGACCAGCGTTCTGGCGCGGGCTTCCAGCGCAGCAGATCTTCCGGCAAATCGCGAAGCATCGTTTCGAGCAAAATCGGCGTCTTTTCAAGGAGCAACAAGGCAGGCTGTATAGTTCGAGTGCTGGCAAGTTCGATGGTTCGGGCTACACCTTGGTGCATGCGGCGCCTCCCAAGCGATGAAAGAATCTTACTCGAAAAGGCAACGAAAAGTGGAAGTAGCGCATAATGAGTAACACGAGCGGAGGAGACGCTGGCATGGCGAGAGTCGTGGCGCTGATGGACGATCTGTTCTTTCAAATGAAGGTCGCGGAGACGGCGAAGCATCTCGGCCTCGAGTTGAAAGTGGCCACAAACGGCGACGCTCTACTGGAATTGCTGGAACCCGCGCCTAACCTCGTCATCGTGGACTTGAACGCTCGGAGCCAGCCGCTTACGGCTATCGAGCGTCTGCGCGCCGCTCAAAAAGATTTGCGCGTCGTCGGTTTCCTTTCTCATATGCAACGGGATCTAGCCGCCCAGGCGCAAGCTGCCGGTTGCAGTGAAGTGATGCCGCGCTCCGCCTTTACGCAAAACATGGCCGCCATTCTGAGCGCGGCAAAGGACTGAAGTGAACCTTCAAAAACGCATTTTGGCTGCAGGGGCTTTGCTGCTGGCGGCGTCGCTTCTGCCGCTTGCCGATAGTCTCTCAGCGCAGGAATCCACTTCCAATCCCGCAGCGGAACCCACGGCGCTCAACGGACCAACCGCCGCTCTTCGCGATGTTCTAACCGCGGCTTGCTCGCAAAGCCAAACCGACTTCGAGCGGTTTCTCACCGTGCGCAACAGAGAGTCGTTTACCCGCATGACCCCCGCCGCGCGCGTCGCCTTCATGAAACGCTTCGTGCTGCTCAACGAGCCTGGCAAGCCCTCGGTCACCGCCAATCCCTCCGGCAGGCCCATCGTGCGCTGCGACACACCTGCTGGCGCCGCGGAGATCCAGATTGGCGGAGCTGACACGCGCGACAACGTTTCGTTTCTCCCCGTGAAGTTGCGAGACGCCACGGATACAACGGGCGCCGACGCCATCCAAGTCAACATGGGCCTGGTGCGCGAGAACGGCCAGTGGAAAATTCTTTCGCTGGGCTTGGTACTTCTTGACTTGCCTTCCTTGGAATTTGAATGGGACTCCGCCGAAGCCGACAAAAATGAGCAGGCCGCGATCGATTCGCTGAAAGATATTGCCGAAGCGATTGAAAGATACCGCCGCAAATACCTGCGGCTCCCCGATGCTCTATCGAACCTGGGGCCCTCGCTGCATGGCCCCGCCAGCGCGGAATCCGCAGGGCTCGTCGATTCTGACTTGTCCACCGGCATGAAAGACGGCTATTCGTTTCGCTACGTGATTGTGGGCGCCGGCACTTTGGGCGCGCCCGCCAAGTATGCTCTCGCAGCCACGCCGATCATCTATGGCCGCACCGGGCACCGCTCCTTTTTCCGCGATGATGCCGGAGCGCTTCGCGGCGCGGATCACAAAGGCGCGGTGGGTTCCGCGGACGATCCGAAATTGCCCTAGCGCCGGGTCCTCTATTTTGAATACGGACCGGCGCGGTTAACCCATGAGTCCGAGCTTCCAAAAACCTTAAGGCTGCGTTCTGATGGTTGGATACTGGATCCCCAACTGCTCCAAATAGGTTTTATAGCGCGTGGGATCGTAATAATATTTTTTCAATTGCGGCGCGAACTTTTCCATTTTTTCCTTGTTCATCTCAATCGCGGGCTTGTCATCGGGGCCTAAAAACGATTCATAGTGAACGTCCTTCGTCTGGACATTCCGAAAATAATCCCACGCTTGCTGCACAAGTTCCGGCTGAAGCAAAAAGTCGAGAGCGGTCATGGCTTGCACCTTGGCGCCCGCGGTCGAACCTTTGTGGGCGATGGGCGTGGCCATGGCTACGCCGTTTGCCCAGCTATGTCCCGGCAGATTCGGAATATTCGCCGGATACATGAGGTACACCATGGGCACGTTCCAGGAAATATCGCCAATGTCGTCGGAGCCTCCTCCAGTCGGATTTTTCACCGGCTCCGTGAGCGGATCGACCTTCTCCTTCAAGCCCTCCACCTTGGCGCCAATTTCCTTTTGCAGAGCCTTCGCCAGCGTCTGATCCGCCTCGCTCCACTTCGGCATGCCTACGGCCTCGATGTTCTTCTGCTGCGTTTCCGCGATCACCTTATTCAAAAACGGAGGCCACGCTGATCCCACCAGTTTGTGATCAACGGTGGTCTCGGTCATTTTCGCCGCTGCGTCCGCGATGGTATTTCCCAGGTCATACAGTCCTTTGATGTGCTTATAATCCAGCTCGCGGAAGTAATACCAGACCGCTGCTTCCGGCGGAACGACGTTGGGCTGATCCCCGCCATTGATGATGACGCGATGCGATCGCTGCGCGGGCCGCAGATGTTCACGGCGAAAGTCCCAGCCCGTGTCCATTAACTCGACGGCGTCCAGCGCGCTGCGGCCTTCCCACGGAGCCGCCGCCGCATGGGCCGCCTTGCCGTGGAAAAAATATTGCACGGAGACGAGTCCGCTCCACTCCCCGTTGCCCGTCCCATACGAAGTGGAAAACTCGGATTCCACGTGCGCACCCAAAACTATATCCACGTCCTTAAAAACGCCGGCGCGGACATAAAACGCCTTCGTTCCAAGCAACTCCTCCGCTACCCCGGGAATAACTTTGATCGTGCCGGCGATGTGGTGTTCATCCATCAGCTTTTTCAAAACCAGCGCCGCAGTGACGTTCACCGCCATCCCGGAGTTATGGCCCTCTCCATGGCCCGGCGCGCCCTCAATGATCGGGTCGTGATACGCGACTCCGGGTTTCTGCGAAGCTCGCGGAATGCAATCGAGGTCGGTGATGAACGCGATGACCGGCTTGCCGCTGCCGTATGTCGCTACCCATGCCGTGGGAATCCCCGCGATGCCTTTCTCGACTTGAAATCCGTTTTTCGCGAGGATGCCGGTGACGTAGCGCGACGTTTCGTGTTCCTGAAACCCCAGTTCGCTATAACTGAAAATCTCGTCCACCATCTGCTGCGTCAGCGTCTGCAGTTTATCCACTTCCGCGGTGGCTTCTTGTTTGAGAGCGGGAAGCTCCTGCGTCTGCCGCGCGGATATTCCGCAAGGCGCGAGCAATATCGCCGCAAGGCCGCAAAACATTTGAAATTTTCTCATTCGATTCTCCGCTCCTGAAAGGATCGGGAATATTACATCGGCTATTGCAAATTAGGGGAAAGAAAGAATCCTGCGTTTGTGCCCCGCCGGAGTTGGCGCTACTATCGTGCGATTCATCATGCGCCCAGCGTCCGCCCGAATCTTCTTGCTGCTCTTGGCCTTTGTACTATTAGGGCCCACAGCCGCGATGGCTCAAGAGTACAGTTCCACCTACGGGCCCCTGCCTGTCTTCGAGTTCCACAGCGGATTCTGGGTCAACCTACATCACACGCTCTACTATGAGGCCAAGCAGCGCCTGGCTCCCCCCGTTGCCGTCCAAAAAAACAATTCGGCGTCGCAGCTAAGATTGAAAACCATGAAAGATTCCACCACGGCTCTCTCTCAGCCCGAGCAAATCGCCTGGAGCACTGCCGTGGCCTATTACGCCGGGAACCTCGCGGGCAAAGATCTCCTCTTTAATAACGACCTGGTTCTATTAAAAAATCAATTAGAGGATTTTGAAGAATGCGATGATCTCTCCGGCGCTCACAAGAAATCTTGCGACGCAGGCTTGCCTCCCGATCTCACTCGCGTGCTGGATTCTGCCGCTCCCGTCTATCGAGCCCATCTATGGCCCGCCCAGGATCTCGACAATCGCCGGTGGATCGCTCGGGTCGCGCCACTCGTCATCGAACAAGGCGTGGGGGTTTCTCAGCGCCTGGCGGACATCTATCAAACCAAATGGCCCAAGGAAAAAATTCGCGTCGACGTTTCCGCTTATGCCAATTCGACCGGGGCTTACACCACGCTCGACCCTCTTCGCGTCACCATCTCCAGCACCGATCCGCGCAACCAGGGCGACGCTGCGTTTGAAGTGCTCTTTCACGATGCTTCCCACGGGATCGCCGAGCCGGTGCAACAAGCCATTATTCGCGAATGCCGCCAGCGCGGCAAAGCCATTCCCCGCGACCTCTGGCCCGCGCTCATCCTGTACACCACCAGCGAAGTGATCCAGCCCTTGCTCACAACGTCCGCCAAAGGGCCGCAGGACAAACCGGGTTCCGGCGATTCCCTTTCCAAGGGCCCTCCCGCCGCTCCGGGAGATACCTACGAGCCCGACCTCATCCGACAGAGCCTCTATCGGCGCGGCTGGAACGACTACTACGAACTTCTTATCCGCTTCTGGCAGCCTTACCTCGACAGCAAATCCACCTTTGACGATGCCATCGCCCGCATTGTTTCTGCGCTGTAGAGCCCGCGAGCAAATGAATCGCGAGTCCGTTTCGCGCTTATACTAGAACTCTCCATTCCGGAGCCATTCCCGACCTCCGCTTCGACCGAGAAATAGTGAGAAGGATCTCTCGTGATTCGAGCATCGAATATGTACGCTTGTTCTTCGTAGGGCACCACCATCCAAAGGCCGGACTCATTCAAAGTTCAGAAATAACCACTCATCATTCTCTCGATTCCAACGGCGGCAAATTGCGCGACGAGTACAAGCATGGGGAACGCCGTTCGCAACGTCAGTTGATGGTTGAAAAACGCCACACCGAGGAAAGGATTCGCCGTCATCTGCGTCGCAGCCGGCACGACGCGCGCCTCCGTCGCGGACCCGCTCATAAGAAGGTGGGTGCGGTATGGTTCCGCCGGTCTTGGATATATCTTTTATCCTCAGATAATCCAAGATCTCTGCTGAAAAAAACGGGCGGAACTCGACTCTTATCGCTTCCGACCGTGGATGGCTGGCAGGGTGGTATTTGTCGCGCTGCTGCTGCATCCACGCTACAGCTTCACAAACTAATCCAGCTGTCTCCGCCGAGGTGAACTTCGGAGGCTCCATGGAAACGTGCATTCCAGCACCTTTTTCTGCTTCTGCTTCAAGAATGGCACTGGGAACTCATTCTGATTCCCACATTTATCCTCGCATGGGGCAGCGCCCAAGCAAACCGCATTTGATTTGCGGTACCGTTTGTCGAGCAACCTTGGTTGTGCTAGGCTTTGCGGTGCGGAATAAAGCCTGGCCACCGCGCCACGCAAGTCCCAGCGTCGCTTACGTTCTCTCCTCACCGTTCCTCAGCAGAGCTTTCCCGAGCGGGAAGACTCTCCCCGGAGAAACCGAACGAACGGCTCGGGCGATTCTTTAGCCGGCTCACGATGAGCCGTGCAGTAAAAGGAACTGGATAAGCCCATGTCCGGTACGCAGACAGCCTCAAAGCCCGAACACGAAACCCTCGAGATCAAGCTTGCGCATTCGCCAGATTCCGACGATGCTTTTATGTTCTACGCGCTAGCGACTCACAAGCTCGCCACTCCCGGTTACAAATACACCCACGTTCTCTCTGATATTCAATCCCTGAACGACGCGGCTCTCACTGAGACGTACGACGTCACAGCATTAAGCTTCGCAGCCTATCCCAGTTTGCGGGATAAATACGTCCTGCTAGATTGCGGCGCCAGCTTTGGAGAAAACTACGGCCCCATCGTCGTCGCCTCCAACTCTATGAAACGCGAGGATTTAGCTGGAAAACGCATTGGTGTTCCAGGCTTGAAGACGACCGCTTATCTAACCCTGAAGTTGTTTGAACCAGACTTTGAGCCCGTAGTCATGGCTTTCGACAAGATTCTGGACGCCGTGAAGAACAACGTCGTCGAAGCAGGCCTTCTCATCCACGAAGGGCAACTTCTCTTCCCCCAATTGGGCTTGCATCGCGTCGTGGACCTGGGAATTTGGTGGCACGAACAAACTGGATTGCCTCTCCCCCTCGGCGGAAATGCTGTTCGGCGCGCGCTCGGTCCCGCACTGGGCTTGCAAATTGCTAAAACGATTAAGGATAGCGTCGAGTATGGCCTCGAACACCGCGAAGAAGCCCTGAACTACGCCATGCAGTTTGCCCGCGATATGGAGACCGAAATTGCTGACAAGTTCGTGGGCATGTACGTCAACCGCTGGACGCTCGGCTATGGCGAGCGCGGAAAGCAAGCCGTCAGAGCCCTGATCGAGCGAGGGACCGCCGCCGGTCTGCTTCCCGGCCCACCCGACGTGGAGTTTCTCAGCGAAGCGTGATATCGAAAGAACCTGGCAAGGACCGCACAAACCCAGTTGAAATTTCCCGATTATCCGCCAATCCGCAAACTCCGTGGTTTGGACCAGAGAGTGGCGCGGAGGCTCCAGGCCCGTCTACGGGCCAGTCTTGACGCTTTCCCACTAATCACTTAGTGTTTCTTGTTTGCGAGGGAGCCTCACATGATGAAGTCTGCGCGAATTCTTTCCACGACGGCTGCGCTTCTCGCGCTGCTTGCGCCTGTTTCGCGCGGACAAGCCGCAGCCGAATATCAGCTCTCCAACGACTCCAACGGTTCTTGGCCACAACAAGCCGTGCGCTCCACGCATGGCATGGTCGCGACGGACGAAGAGTTAGGCTCGCAGGCCGGTATAGAAATCCTCAAGCGCGGTGGCAACGCCGTGGATGCCGGAGTAGCCGTAGCTTTTGCTTTGGCCGTCGTCGAGCCCGCTGCAGGGAACATCGGCGGCGGCGGCTTTATGCTCGTGCGCCTTGCGGACGGCCGTACCACCTTCTTTGACTACCGGGAGGTCGCCCCCGGCAAAGCCACTCGCGACATGTACGTCGGCCCCGACGGAAAGCTCGTCAAGAACCTCTCGGTCATCGGCTACAAGTCCGTCGCCGTGCCTGGCACGGTCGCAGGCCTGGATCTGGCCCTGAAGACTTACGGCAAACTGAAGTTGGCCGATGTGATGGCCCCTGCCATTCGTCTCGCGGAGGATGGCTACCCCATCAGCGAAAAGATGGCGAAGCAGCTAGAAGACCAGCGCGATTATTTGCAGGAGTTCGCCGAAAGCCGTCGCATCTTCCTGAACGACGCAAAAATGTTTAAGGCCGGCGACATCTTCAAGCAACCCGAACTGGCTGCAACTCTCAAACGAATTGCGAAAAACGGCGCCGCCGAATTTTATCGCGGCGAAACTGCCCACAGGATCGCAGACGACATGCAGCG
>Ga0187820_1000052_pt1 | contig 19718 bp, 17 predicted proteins | sample NC_wetland_sal_i_19_FD_132409 | JGI IMG/M metagenome (GOLD analysis project Ga0187820, IMG submission 132409) | Wetland sediment microbial communities from Neuse River Estuary, North Carolina, USA - SO4_5 | ecosystem: Environmental > Aquatic > Freshwater > Wetlands > Sediment | place: USA: North... | reverse complement strand
GCTGCGCCCGAAGCATGTTTTCCAAATGGATGCGGTTGAAGGGCGTGTCGCGGACGCAAAGTACGAGCTTGCGGCCTTCCTTGAGCATCACGTCCGCAGCGCGCGAAACGAGATCGTCGCTCACTCCGGTGGCGATGGCCGCCAGCGTTCCCATGGAGCACGGCACGACGATCATCGCATCCACTGCGTAGCTGCCGGAAGCGATGGCCGCGCCAATGTCCTTGTTCGGGATGACTTCGATTTTTGTGGCGGGACGGGAGAGTAGCCGATGGGGAAGCTGCTTCAGGTCGCCTGAAGCGATTCCAAGCTCTTCGGCGAATAAACGCTGGCCTGCTTCGGTGACGACGAGGTGGATGTGCGCAACGCGCGAGTCCGCTTCAAGTAGCGACAAGGTTTTCTGCGCGAGAACCGCGCCGCTTGCCCCGGTCACACCTACGGTGACGACTTGTTTTTGCGTGTCCGTCATGCTTTCCGTGCGGATAGAATCAGTCTCGCAGCCGCACTGTGGCAAGTCAAGCGGAGCCGACATCCCCGTGCAATGGTAGAATTTGTCGCGGTCACAAAATATGAATCAGCAGGAATTGCTGAAAATTTTGGAATTGGTGAAGCTTGGCGCATTTTCTCCGGAAAAGGCCGCCGAGCGCATGAAACATTTGCCTTTCGAGGATCTCGGATTCGCCAAGGTGGACCACCATCGTTCGCTTCGACAGGGATTTGCTGAAGTCATCTTTGGAAAGGGCAAAACTCCGAAGCAAGTCGCGGGGATTGTCCGCGCTATGCTCCGGAAAAATGATTCGCACCACAACATTCTTGTCACTCGGACCGATGCGAAGACTTTCGCCGCCATTAGGCGTGCCAACGGAAAACTAGCGCGCGCAGCCAAGTTTCACGATAATTCCGGCGTCATCACTATCGAGCGAAACCGCGAGATCACCGGCAAGGGAATCATCCTGGTGGTCTCCGCGGGCACAAGCGACATTCCCGTGGCCGAAGAGGCGTTGCTCACTGCGCAGATGATGGGAAACCGCGCTGAACACTTGTATGACGTGGGGGTGGCCGGAATTCACCGGCTGCTCGATCATCGTGAAAAATTAACCCAGGCGCGAGTGATTGTCTGCGTTGCGGGCATGGAAGGCGCACTCCCGAGTGTCGTGGGCGGATTAGTCGGAGCGCCGGTGATTGCCGTGCCGACGAGCACGGGTTATGGCGCGAGCTTTGGTGGTGTGGCCGCATTGCTCGGCATGCTTAATTCCTGCGCCTCGAATGTGACCGTCGTCAACATCGACAACGGCTTTGGCGCCGCCTGCGTGGCCTCTTGCATCAACCGGCTGTAACAACGCGCACGCAAACCGGCCGTGCCTTCAAGCTCCCCTCGAGGCCCGATTTAGGGCGCGGACTGCGAGATTTGAATCGCGCAACCACTGCTTCCGCCCGATGTCGTGCATGCCTGGTTCGCGAGCGCAGAAAAATAGATGTTCGATTCGCCCGTCGCTGCCCCCGAGTTGTCCACCACGATTCCGCTCGCGCCCCCAGCGGCAGGCGATGATCCGGTTGGAGCCGTCGAACCGGAAATGGAGCCGCTCGTCACATTGAATCCCACCACGCAGCCGATACTGATGCTTGGCGTCGTGCCGCATCCCGAGTAATTGCTGAACGCGATTGTTCCCAAAAAAATGTAATCGGTCGTGTTATTGAAGAATTCCGTCACGCCAAGTCCCGCGGCGTAATAACCATTCGTGTAGTTCAGAGCGACTACCGGCCCAGCAACAGAGGTCGTGCTCATCACGTTCGACGCGATAGATATTTGATAAAGGGCATTGTTCGCCGGACCTGTGTTTCCGACGACGTAGATGTGCCCGGTCGGGCTCGAAGCATTTGCGGACGACAAATACGCGTTATCAAACGTGCCGGACAGCAGAAAGTCGTAGCCAGGCCCGACAGTTGCCTCCGTGCCGGCTGCCCCGCTCGTAAAACTCGTCGACAGTTGAAAGATGGCCGCGCAGGGCGTACCAGTTCCACATTTCGTCGAAGAGCCGGTTTCCCCATCCGAACCCACTGGCACATAAAGGCGGCCAGCAAACTGATCCAGGATCGGCGCATCCATAATCCCAAAGTTGTAATCCAATTGCGCGGATTTTGCCCTCAACGTTCCTGTCGATGAATTATAGGAATAGAGAAATCCGCAGGGTCCGCTGGAGGTGGAAGACGACGGCGTGCATGCGGAATCCGCCGTCAAATTGTAATCCCCCACAAACACGTTTCCCGTGACGGGATCGAGCACTGGACTGTTCAGCGGCGACGCGCTCACAGCCGCGGGCCAGCCGCTGGTCGTCACTTCCGCCGGGGAACCCGCAAAAATCCCCGTGAACTTGTGAAGGTTGCCCTTATCGTCGCCGACCCACACTGCATCCGACCCGTAGTCGTACCAAGCCAATGACCCACTGTCGCTTGCCCCGCCATTGAAGTTCATGCTGAACATGCAGGGTGCTGCGCAGGAGCGATACGCGCTTCCGGATGCTTGATTCGAAAGCGCGGTTGGCGCCGTGAGTGTACCGCCTGCGGACCACTTCAAGACGACAAGGCTGGCCGCGCCGCTTGAACTGTTTTGCACGAAAATAATCTGCGTTCCATCGAGCGAAAGGACAGGCGAGGTGAGAACCGTGCTGCCGCTGCCCGTGTTATACGCCCAATTCACATTTGGGACGCTGCCCGTGCACGTGGCAGTATAAAGATTCGTGTAGGCCAGGATCGTAGCTTGCGTGGCGCTGCCGGCCGCGCCTGTGCCATACGCGACCCAATCCGTACAGCTTGCGCTCGACGTCGAGAACGAATATTTTGCGGGATAATTTCCCAGGCCGAGACTCCCGCCACTTCCAAGCGTTTCGCTCCAGTCCACTTTTTCGCCGTTGTGGCGCCGACGGACTCTTTCCGGCGGAAAGTTGGGCCAGCGGTCCAATTCGCGGTTACCATCTGTGCCCGGCTGCGGAGGAGCGATGAATGCTTTCGTCAGTCCTCGTGGAATTTTCCCATGCATCTCCGTGACGATACTTGCGTCGGCATTCTCACCCGTCGGTGCTTCGCTTGGTTCCTCGTCATCGTAAGCGCTCAAATTGTTATGTTGAACGTGCGGCGATTGCGCCCGCGCGGCCGCAATTCGTTTTGCTCGTTGCAATTGGTAACGCTGATCGTTGATGGTTTTTAGCCATTGCTCGTATTTTCCATCCTGGATGGCCTGCTCCGCCGTGCCAGCATCTCCAAACGCTGCGTGATGGTGGGTCCAATCCTCTGGGATGCCGTCACGCTGAGTCGGGCTATTCTGCGCAAGGTTCGCTGTGGCCACCGCAAGCGTGAGAGCCGCGAACATGAGGAACCCTCGGCGATGCCGGTCGTATGCGCAATTCAGGATGTTCTTCATCGCATCAGCCTCAACCCAGCAGGATTCTCCCGCACGGTTTTTGTGGCAAACAGCAGCCATCGAAGCACCTACCAGGCACTGCTGAAAACGAGGTTATATGCATTAACGCTGCCGATGCCGGTTGCAAAGTCCCATCCCGGCGTTGCACCGTACGCAGGCTGATACCCCCCCGCGATGGTGCCCATCACGGGTGACACCGAGCACGTGGCTCCTGTTCCTCCTCCGCCCGTCAGCGTACAAGACGCTCCCCCTGCGTAACCTGCTCCGGTTGCGGTGATGGAGATGGAAGTCACCATGTGCGTGCCCGCATTGATGCTCGCAGTGCACGTCGCTTGCGTTCCGCCCCCCCAAAGCGTCCCTCCGCTCGGCGATAGGTACTGATTCAGATTGCTAGGCGCGCCGATCATACATGTGGGCGCGGTGGTATAGCCGGAACCTTCTGCTATGACTGTTCCAGTGGTCAGCGCCTGTGTGCTGAGAGATCCATTGGGAACCGAAGGCCTGTAGCAGCCGACTCCATTTACGTCACCACCTCCGTTATAACGGCAATTCACAACCGTATCTCCCTGGGTGATGTCATAGAACACGCATGATGAGGCCAATCCCTTTGGTGGCGGCTGATTGATCGAGTAGCATGCCGTATTGCCGGTGGATCCATACTCCGTCTTGGCAATCGAATAATAAGTGGGGTTGGGGTTGCCCACGCGGATTCCCCATTTCTCGTTCACCAATGCCTGTATCGAGGCCATCACCGGCGCGGCAACTGAAGTTCCGCCGAAGCCGCTCCATGTGCTGGGCGCCCCTGCGCACGATGTGCCTCCGTTCGCCGTGTCGGAGTAGCAGATTGTGACGTAGTGCCCCCAGAGGCCATTGGCGGCAAAGAGCGACACATCCGGAATATCCCGGACTCCATCGGCCGGATTTCCGAAAATCCCGGACTGCCACGCAGGCTTGGCATATCCTGTGCAACTTCCGTCCACAACGGCAAAGCTCGTCTGATCCGTTCCGCCTCCGCCGGTGGCGCAGCTGCTCGGGCCGCCGGATCCCGCTGCGGTACTTAAAAACGTGCCAGCCGCCAACGAGCACAGCCCCGCCGAGCCATAACCGCTTGGGTAGCCAAGGTAGTTGTAAAGTAAGTAGCCGGCGCACGAGTCGTTCCACGGAATCTCAGGAATGTAGGACTTCGCCGAACTGTCAGTGATGGTATTGCCAGAATTCCAATACGTGCTCACCGGCGTTGCTGGCGATCCCTTGCTTGCGTTGTACGTGTCCTCGAAATCAGTTCCTCCCACCGAAACGTTGTACGCAGTTTCGCCCCATCCGGTCACTCCCACGCCCGGATACGCGTAGCTGCTTCCCGTGGTATAGAAAGGTGCGCAGGTGGAGGGGCCTGAATCCCCAGCAGAAGCGAATATGGATACCCCCGCTGCAGCCGCCGTCTGAAATGCAGAACTAAAAGCTGCGTTGGAGGCTGCACCGTTGAAGGCTTCGCATTCGCCGTAGCTCATGCTTATGATTGACGGAGGCGTGCCGCTGTTGACGAGATTTTCGATCGCCAGCAGTCCTCCGAACGTCGCTGTGTCAGCGCAGCTCGCGACTTCAATCGTCGCATTGGGCGCAATCGCGCTCGCGACTTCTGCGTCGAGGTCTGTCTCACTATCATCACTATTAGTCCCAGGATCGGTGCAGGCATTGCTTCCGCTTGGATGAACCGTCGTAACGGTGCCCGTATAATTGCTAAGAAATGTGCTGTGATACTTCGCGACATCGGTGCTGTATGTGTCGCTATCCTCGACCACCACGATAGTCTGGCCCGTGCCAGTAAGCCCGAGTCGATAAAGCGGATTCAAATTGTAAATCACCTGGAAATCAGCGGGTGCCAGCGAATAGCAGTTTCCGCCGCATCCGGAGAACGTGTAGTCGACTCGGGGTTCGTTCATCGCCTTGGGCTTGAAGTTGTGCATCGAGACGAAGCCCACCACAATGGGCGCGAGCGCCGCCGGTATCTTTGGGTCGCTCATATTGGCGTAGTGGGATTCCCCGCGAACCTCGAGCTTGTGAATTTCGGTATGGAAAGCTTGGCGGATCTCCCCGGCCGTGCCAGACACGTCCATCACCATCCCATTCGAATAAACGTAGTCCACTGTAAAGCCGTAGGATTCCAGCCATGCCTCAACCAGATCCAGGTCGGCTTGGGCGGGTCCATATAGCTGACCTTGTTGGTCTGGCATGATCCACTGGCGAAAATTCGGAGACGTCTTGTCTGTGAGCTGCTCGATCAGCCCTTCGAACTCCTGTTCGAGCTCCGCCGGGCGCCTCAACTGCAGGAGCATGTGATTCATCGGGAACTCGTCGTCCACGCGGCCGCGGTCATTTCTGGGATCTCGCGCTTCTGGCCGCGTGTTGCCCCGGAGTGGGACGAGCTTGTTCTCGTCAATCTTTTCCGTAATTAGAATTCGTGCGCGCTGGCCGATATCTCCGTGGCGCATATGTGCAGAGAATTGATGGACGAATACGAAGGTGAAGATTGCAAGCGCTGCGCCGAAAAGTCCCAGCTTTCGCATCATTCAGCTCCTGTCGTGGAGCAAACTGCCTTTTCGGGCGTGCATAGCTTTTCGCGTTTGTAGGAACCTAGCCACAACGTCGCACAGGCCCAGTCAGGTGGGCGCGAACCTCAAACAATATATGGCGTTGGTTAGCCGTGCCCGACACACCCCACGCGCCGCCACTCGGGACTCCAAATCTGCGCTTATGATAGCCAGAAATTCTCGATGGGCACAATCGGAAACAAAAACTGCGTGCTTAGAGCACGCGTCGTCCCCATGGCCAACCACGACGCGATTCAAATGAGTGCGACCAGCTTATTCATAAGGGTGAAGGGAAACACGACCTTATGCTTGCAAAAATGTCGATGAAGAGGCGGGAGTCAATTGTGAACTTTCTGCCGAAAGGCTCAATGTCTCTTTCTATCGAACACGAACAGAATTGCTCCCGCTGGCTGCAGTGTTGATTTCATTCAAGAGAAAATATGGCTCCCCGGGCTAGATTCGAACTAGCAACCCTTCGGTTAACAGCCGAATGCTCTACCATTGAGCTACCGGGGAACGGCAAGTAGACTTTCAATTTACAACAACTCAGGAACTCGCGCCACCCCCGGACAGCGCCACGATCTTTCCTCCCATATTTTGCAATGAAAGCGGATAAACAACCGGCTGGAGGCAGTGCGCCGATCTTCCATTTCCAAGTGCAGTTCAGTTCGGATCTACGGCTGGAGGAATCGGGAGGGCAGGCGATCATCTCGGTCAAAGTGTAGTTCATCGAAGGAAGCCGCAACTCCATACCAACCCGGCATCGCAGCGGGTTCGATGCGGCTGACTTGCGCCCTCGTAGCGATGACGACGCTGCCGTGGCCCAACGGCCGGCTGACCAGCACGATTTCCAGTTCGATCAGCGCTCCCACCGCAATCTCCTTGGGGCAAAGGAAAAAGACGCCCGTGGAGCTGATGTCTCGAGTCACCAGCGTGACAGGGAAATCTTCGGCAACCGAATCTACGCTTCGCAACCGCAAGGGAAGTTTCAACGTGGCCCGCGGATATTCGCGCTGTTCGTGGTTTACTCCCACAGCGTGCGTCGGCACCCGCACAAAACAACGCGGCCGCCCCGGCGCAAGCAGAGGCGTAACGCGCAGAGCAGGCACACGCGCGGATTCACTCGCCGCTCCCTGCAACGGAATCGGCGCTACCGGCTTGCCACTGCTCGCTTCTTTTTCCCCCGACTGAATGGGTCTTGCGCGGTTTGTCGCGCCCATCTCACCCTCAGAGATGCCACTTCGTCGCTGCCAAAACTGGCCCAACTGCGCTTGCTATCGAACTTGCACCCGGATCCCCGATCTTGCTGAGTGGGTGCATAAAATGCCATCTATAGCACTGCACGTCAACCTGTGGGAATCTCCCGAAGTGTCCTAAACTGAAACACTTGGTTATAGTACTGCGAACATTCAATCGGTCTCTCCATACGCTGTGAATATCTTCGTCCAAAATGGTGCTCGACACTCCGTTGCTCTCCCTCTACCTTGATTTCTTCAGGCTCCGCAGAATGCCCACACCTTTGGCCGGCCGATCTACAACTATAATGGTTCCTGCCTCCATGCCGCAGGATCCAGCTAAACGCGATTCGATGCTCATCATCGTCGCTTTTGCAGCCATCTATCTCATTTGGGGATCGACCTACCTTGCCATCGCCATTGGAATTCAGTCTTTTCCGCCGCTCTTGCTTGCCGCTTCGCGCCACCTCACCGCTGGCCTTATTCTTTTTCCGCTGTTGCGTTGGAAAACGGGTATTCGGCCGACGCTTGCGCAGTGGCGCACCGCAGGGATCACCGGTCTCCTGCTCCTCTTGATCGGGAACGGTGGAGTCTGTTTGTCCGAGCGCACCGTGCCGACGGGAGTGGCGGCCTTGATCGTGGCTCTCGTATCCTTTTGGATGGTATTGCTCGAATGGCTTCGTCCGGGGGGATTGCGGCCCCTCCCCAGAGTTGTGGCTAGCCTTGTCTTAGGATTCGGTGGCTTGGCCGTGCTGGTAGGCCCGGCGCATTTAGGAGGCTCGGAGCGCGTCGATCTCGCTGGGGCGGGAATTCTGGTCGTCTCCTCGTTCGCATGGGCCTGTGGCTCCATCTACTCGAAGCATAAGGATCTTCCAAGTTCGCCGATGTTAAGCGTCGCCATGCAAAGCCTCGTCGGCGGGGCGGCCCTTTGGATTGTCAGTCTGCTTTCAGGCGAAGGCCACGATTTGCATTTCATGGCCATCTCGGGACGTTCCTGGATAGCACTCGCATATCTCATCGTATTTGGATCGGGCATCGGCTTTACGGCGTATGTCTATCTATTGAAAAACACTTCCGCGGCGCGCGTGGGAACTTACCCGTTCGTCAATCCCGTCGTGGCGCTCTTTCTTGGGTGGCTTTGGGCAAGTGAAAAGATCACTCTGCGAACGGGCCTGGCTGCCGCAGTCATCCTCACCGCTGTATTGTTGGTGATCACTGCTCCGCACAAGAATGCCATCGAAGCCGCTGAGGCCCTGCCCAACCCGGGCGAAGCCTGAGTCATCCGCTCAACTACCTGTCGCAGGTCTTCTACGCCATCTCGTTTAAATCTACTTTGCCGCACCTTTCCGGATAGATTTGAATTGAGCCGTGCGCTATTTTCGTAGCATGCAGACGATGAACAATGCGCACCGGGACACGTCAGGGCAAATTTCTCATCGCAAGGCCGCGCAATTCTGGCGCGCGACTTTGAAACGCGACGCTCGCGCCGATGGCACCTTTGTGCTGGCGGTGCGTTCGACGCACATTTATTGCCGGCCGTCCTGCCCGGCGCGCCGTCCTCTGCGCCGCAACGTCATTTTCTTCCGCACGCGCGAAGAGGCGGAAAAACAAGGCTTTCGCCCCTGTCTTCGCTGCCGCCCCAACGAAATAGCGGCCTCGGCTTCGCTCGTTGCGCGAGCGGCCAAAATTCTTGCGCAATCCAGCGAAGAGGGCATGCGGCTCTCCGCACTCGCCATGGAGTTGGGGTCGAACGCCACTACTCTTCGCCGCGCCTTTCGCCAAGTCACAGGGCTTGCGCCTCGAGAACTGGCTGAAGCTATACGCGTCATGCGTTTCAAGGGTTTGCTTCGTGCGGGGAGGAACATTACCGACGCGCTTTACGAGACCGGATACGGTTCGTCCAGCCGCGTCTATGAACGCAGCAACGCGCAACTGGGCATGACGCCCGCAACTTATCAAAAGGGAGGAAAAGGCATGAAAATCGAATACACGATCGCGCAGTCACCGCTTGGGAAAGTTTTGGTTGCCGCCACGGAGCGCGGTGTGTCGGCTGTTTACCTAGGAGATGCACAAAACAAACTCGTGGCCGAATTACGAGACGAATATCCGCGCGCGGACATCTCTCCCGCGACCGACAGAGCGCAGCGATGGGTCCGCGAAATTGTCCAGCGCATTGGTGGCAAGCCCGCTCAAGTGGATCTTCCGCTCGACTTGCAAGCTACGGCATTCCAGCGGCGCGTGTGGCAGGAACTGCAGCGCATTCCGCTCGGAAAGACGCGCACGTACTCGCAAGTGGCCCGCGCGCTCGGACGGCCAAAGGCCGTTCGGGCGGTGGCCCGGGCTTGCGCCACCAATCCCGTTTCGATCGTGGTGCCATGCCACCGCGTCATTCGCGAAGATGGCAGCCTGGCAGGCTACCGCTGGGGGCTGGCGCGCAAAGAGCGGTTGTTGGCCACGGAGCGCGCCGCAGCGAGCTGATTGAAGCGCATCCGATGGATTGTTTGATACTTATCTAAGTATGTAAAAATATAGTAATTAGCAAGAGACTCGCCCGTTTCTCAGATCGGTTCGGACCGATTGTCAACCAAACTGAAGGGTTGAGCCGAGCAAATCGGGGATCTGCGTATTTAGCAAGTGGGCTAAATAAGGAGATATCTTAATGTGTAAGCGAGCGGAGGGGTTTGCCGAGAAGGAAACTCTCCGCTTTGAGCGGTTTGCACGAATCTCCCGGCAAGCGCGGGTGGTGACGAGTCGCCGGTCTCTCTCAAACGTGGGGTTTTTCGCGGGTGGCGTCTTTCGGCCAGTCTTGCTTGAACTTGGAATCGCTGATTTTGAGATTCTCTAGAAGATTCGAGTAGTGGAATAAAATGTAGTCATCCGAACCTGTTTCATAGAATTTCTGTTGCAGTGGCAGCCAGGAAGCTTCGTCGATCCACATCTGGATGCGCGAAATCTGGCTGCGAATCTGGTCGGATTTGGGTGTGAATTCCACCACGACTGTCTTCCTGTGGTCAAATTCTTCTTCGCCAGTGACGGTTACCAGGTAGCTTTTCTTGATGTCTTCGCTCTTAGTGCCGAAGCCGAGGCGGATGTATTGATCCACCACCGAGCGATTTTTGCCGAGGTCGTATTCTTCCACGCGATTAATCTTGGGATTGTAGATAAACAGAGAGTCGCCAGTGCGTAATATCGCGCGCGGCTCGGGCTTGGTAATTTCAATCCGCATCTTCTGGTCGTGCCGCACCCAAATCTGTCCCGTCTCTTTCGAGGTATCCTTCACGACGGCCGTATATTTTACGTTCTCAATGTCAGCGGTGAGGCTGCGGAATTCTTTCGCGGACCGATCCATCATTTCGAGAACTTGCGCGGTTTTCCACTGCGTGCCACTCTGGCCCGCGCTCGCGCCCGCCGCGATGACGGCCGCGCCCAAGCCCAGAATCAACGGAACGAAATGCCTTCTAATCAATGGATACCCCTGTAGATGCTCGATCCTGCGGCTGGCTATGCTCATTCAAATCCTAGCATATAGAGAGAGATGCGCGAACTTTGAGCTAAGTTACGCAAGAGCGCTCGTTGGCTAGCCTGGGATTCGATAATTAGCGGTGAATTTCAACCTGATAGGCGATTACCGCGCCCTGGTCGTCGCGGATGGATTCAATTTTGGCGATCGTAAAGCGCTTGTCGCTCAGTTCGGGGAGCGCCTTCTGCAGCGCGTTGTGCAGTTCATTTTCCAGCGCCGGAGTTTGCTGGGGTGGCGCGAGGATGCGCGCGTCGACCCTGTAGGTTTTGGTCTCGCCTTCGTCCTTCAGCAGCAGCACCTGGCCGGGTGCATTCGCAGGAAGGCCCATCTGGGGCTGGTCGTGGAACCAGCCTCGCGGGGTAGCCAAAACAAAGATCAAAATGAGGATGACGGCGGCGTCGTACTGCCAAGTGCCGCGCTCGTAGGCCCAAAAAAAAGTCTTCGAAAGAATTTGACCGAGGCTGGCCATCTCAGTCCGCCGGAATTCCGTCTACAATCACGCCATCCCGCATGTGCACGACGCGGTCAAAGTACGCAGTGGCTTCGGGATTGTGAGTGATCATGACAATCGTTTGGCCGAGGTCTTTGTTCAGTTGCCGAAGCATCTGTAGCACGGCCTCGGAATTTTTGGAATCCAGATTGCCCGTGGGTTCGTCGGCCAGCAGAATTTTGGGTTCATTGATAATCGCCCGCGCAATGGCCACACGCTGCTGCTCACCGCCGGAAAGTTCTGAAGGCTTATGCTTCAGGCGCCCAGCCAGACCCAGAAGGTTCGTGACGACCTCAAAGCGGTGCGGATCAAAGCCATCGCCGTGAATGAACTGCGCGATGGCGATATTGCCTTTCGCAGTGAGCGTAGGCAGCAGATTAAATCGCTGGAAGACAAACCCAATCTTATGACGCCGCAGCTTGGTGCGCTCGGCATCACTCATGGCCGTTAAATCGTTGCCGTCCACGAGGACGCGGCCCCTGGAGGCTTTCGCCAGACCACCTATCACATAGAGCAGGGAAGATTTCCCGCAGCCGGAGGGGCCCATGACGGCCACGGATTCTCCCGGCTCGACGTCAAAATTGACGCCACGGAGGGCGGGGACTTCCACTTTCCCAGCGTGGTAGAGCTTCCACAAATTTTCTGTTTTAAGTATCGGTTCCAAGCTCTTTTTTCCTGGGACAATCAGCCCTTCGGCAGGTGTTCGTATTGTAGCTGCGATTCGCATGTCTGCCTAGCAGCGGCCTGCAATTGCGGGCCTCTCTCGCTTTCTGGCATCGTCAGTCGTCCGAGTTTCAGGTGTCATTCGCACTTTGCCTGTTCTCAATCGTACGAGAGGGCCTCGACGGCATCCTTGCGGCTGGCCAGCCAGGCTGGATAGCATGCACCGAGCACGGCTCCTGCCAAGGAGATGCCCCCCGCGCGAACAATCCAATCGGTCGTTATGTCTATGGGTAGTGTGGGGAACCCCACATGAAACACGGCGCGACCCAAATAGCTCAGCCCGATTCCTGCCAGGACGCCCAGCAGGCAAAGCCCTGCGGACTCCGTCAGGAGCGCCCGGATGATGAATGTCCGGCCTGCACCAAGCGACTTTAGAACCCCGATGTCGCGCGTCCGCTCGAGCACGGTCGTGTACATCGTCAAAAAAATCATCATCAAGCCGATGGCCACCGCCAGGCCAATCATGGCGCTGATAAACGTCTGCAACCCGGGAATGTTCGTCGAAGTCATCAGCGACAGCAAGGAGCTAAGCGGCCGAACTGTATAGCCCGGCAAGAGATGGCGGATCTCGTCCATCACGTCTTCGGTATGCTCGGGCCGCGTGCATTTCAGCCAAAAGACGGAAGCCTTATCGGGCGCGCCGACCAGATCCTGCAAGGCCGTCAACGGAACAAACAGCCGCGCACCCTTTCCGTGTTCGACGATTCCCGCCACTTGCCAGTCATGGTTCAGCAGCTTATAAGTACTTCCGACCTTGATGTGTTTCGCAGCTGCCGCCAGATCGTCAACCAGAAGATCGTCCGGACCCTCCATGTCATGTCCTTCGAGAAATACAAATCCTCCAGACACGGCCCGGAAGCTTTCCGGATCGATGCCGTAGACCACGTCCACGCCGCCTTGGGAGTTGAATTGAAAGAGAGTCGGGGCAACGGCTTGCACATATTTCAATTCCGCAAGCTTTTCGCCGATCTTTATAGGCATGGGCGCGCCGGTCAGAGCTATCAAGAAAGAAGCTGCGGGTGGCTGGACCATGATGTCTGCTCCGATGCCTTCAATCCGTCTGGCGGTTTCCGCTAGCATTCCCGAGGTCAGCCCCACGATCAGGACGATTAATGCGACTTCCACGGCGACGGCGAGGATTCCGATCAAGGTTCGCAGCGGCCGGTGTAGCAAATTGCGGAGGATGAGCTCGAACATCATGGCTGTTTCACCCCGCCATCCTCGCCCACGCGCACGAGTTCCGAGCCTACGGGCTGTTCGAGCTGGAAGCGATCGGCGGGAACGTCCGCATTGAGCATCAGTTTGGTGACCTGAAGGCTCAGACGGTAGTCATCATGCGGCCGATCAATTTGAATCACGCGAGGGAACGCGCTGACCGCGGACGATGTTCCGCCTGGCGTCTGCTCCGTGGCAGCAAGGGGCTCCCAGTCCGAATAGCGCACATCGGAGAGGAGTATGCCGTTCGGCCCAAAGCTCTCCAACCGCGCGATCTGCAGGTCGGCCCGGTCAAACCAGATCTTGCGTAAGATTTCCATTTGATAGCCGCCCCGCAAAACAGTCAGCACATAGTACCGCGCCGTTTCGCCGTCGAACTCTTCAAACAGAACGGACTCTTCCTTGCGGAGTTCGGTCCAAAGCAGGGCGTCCAGCAAATGCTGCGGCCTGAGGTTTTCGATGGGCTTGCTGCTGGTGCGCTCCAGCGCTACCGGGCCTACGAGAAATTTATTTTTCGAAGGGATCCAGACTTGGAAAGTGTCGCCGTCGCTGGTCATGTCGAAAACCGTCTTTCCAATTACGGGGGCTTGCCCAATTACGCGAATATTGGCCGGCCGCTCCGCCAAAAGGAACGCTTTGACGTCGTGATATTCCTCGATCACGCCGCTGTATTTTGAGCCGGCCGTGGGTTTTAATTGCACGGTGGCATCGAGGCTCTTCACGCCACCTGCGAAGGCGTTGTACTTATCAATTAGTTCCGCGCGCTTAGCCACCTTTGCGACGACGATCTGCGTGGCTGGGACGGCCTGTTTATGACTGACCGCGCCGCCGCAACTGTAGGAAAACCCCGCCAGTGTCGCCATTAATATGCACGCCAACGCACGCTGCATCAGTCTTTCACGTCCCTCTCACACAAACGAAGCAATTTAACAACCATGTCGGCACGCGTCAATCAAGGGCCTCTGCTCTGGCGTCCATGACCTTCTGGTAGTAACCATTATGAACGAATCCGCGGAAAGACCGTGAATCGCTGGGGAGGGAGGCCCTATTGCGGCCGCGCGATGTAGATGTCGAATGGCAGCACCGCGGGGCGGATGCGGCGGATGACCTCGCTGGCCCAGAGCGTTGCACTGAGAAGAGTGATCCAACCGTCCTCTGGTTCGCAGATGGCGCAGAAGAAATAGCGTTCGTAGGCGGGCTGGTAGGCGTCAACGCCGCGCCTGGAAAGTTCGCCTTCGACAGCGGCATCGGGTGATTGCGCAGCGGTCCCGGCGCGGATTCCAAAGGTTTCGCCCGCGAAGCGTTCGAAAAGCTGGAAGAGTTGTCCCTGACGAGGTTGCGGCAGCACCAAACAGCGCGCGCCAGCACCGCGAAATTCGATCTTTCGCGCCTCACAAAATTCTTGAACGCGATCGATGTGGCTGAAAAAATCCACGGCGTAGAATTCATCGCCCGCCAGGGCAGGGAACAGCGCGGACCAAATCTCCGCCGCTTGCTTGCCGCGAACCGGCTCGCGATTCTCCGTTTCGACCAGTTCGAGGCCGACGGCTTTCACGCCGGGGCCCAGGTCCAGGGACTCCACATCGAGCGAAAAGGGGGGCAAATCGAGCGCGCCCGGCGGCGCGCCGGGAGGAAGACTCATTCCAAGGACTCCGCTTCCGGGAATCGGCTGCGAAAATCGGGAGATTGCTTGCGCACGTCCAGCCAATCGAAAAATGCATCAGGAGTTTCGAGCCAGATGCGAAACCAGCTGGCGATCTCCTCTTTTTCGGAGCGCTTGTGCGGCTCGACTTTGTGATTGTGAGAAATCATTTCCGCGCGGCGTTTGCCGAGGCGGGCGATGCCCAGAACGCGCTCGACGGCGGCATGTTCGCCGTGCGCCTGGAATTTCCGCATCAGCTCGTCCAGACGCATGATGCTCACTTCAGCGTCTTCGAGAGTCTTGAAGTGAAGCAGGTCTTCAAATTCTTCTTCGTACTGTTCCTCCGCCTCTTCTTGCAGTGTGAGGAGCACTTTCCAGCCGGCCGTTTTCAGCACGTCCGCGATGTACTCCGAGCTGGTCTTTCCTGCCTCACCGTGTTCGGCATGGATGCGGCGGCGCAATTGATCGATTTCTGCGAGGGTCCATCTGGAAGCGCCGATCGCCCGTGCCGTTTCGAGGATCAGATCTTTCTTTGATTTTTGCGAGTCGGTCATCAAGCTCTGCTTCTGCGCGACTTCGCGCGCGATTTCGCGTGCGCCTTTTGTTTGGTGTGCGCGTGCTTCTGCGGCGGGGGAGCCGGCGGATCAGCTGGGAGCCCCGCGAGCAGACGGCGGTACTTTGTCACATTTTTATTGTGTTCGGCCAGTGTCGAGCCAAAAAAATGTCCGCCCTGGGTGTTGGCCACAAAATAGAGATAGTCGGTGTTCGCGGGATCGAGTGCGGCGCGCAGAGAAGTTTCGCCCGGATTACCGATGGGACCCGGCGGCAATCCCGTGTGCTCATAGGTGTTGTAGGGCGAGTGGAAGTGCAGGTCGGCTCCAGTCAGCGTGCCGTTGTACTGGCCTTCCTGCTGCAATGCGTAGATTACGGTCGGGTCGCATTGCAGCATCATGTCTTTGCGCAGTCGATTTTCGAAGACACCCGCGACGAGCGGGCGCTCATCTTTTTTGGGCGTCTCGCGCTCGACCAGTGAGGCCATGGTTACGATCGAGCCAATCGGGTAGCCGGAGGCCAGCCGTGTTTTATCGCCGTTGGCCATCGGCGGAGCGATGCGCGCCCATTCTGACTTGAACTTTTTCACCATCAGGACCGTCAGATCGTTGGGCACGGGATGGCGCGGCAATTGATAGGTCGCGGGGAAGAGAAAGCCTTCGAGCGTCAGCGCTTGAGGAAAAATATCGCGGACGAGCGTGGGATCGCTCGCGGCTTTTATAAATTCGTCGGCGGACATAAAATGGCCGGCTTCGAGGTCGTGCGCGATATCGTAGAGAGTCTCGCCTTCGCGGACGGTGAAGGGAACTTCATAAACTTCGCCCTTGGCGAGCTTCCAGAAAACGTCGCGGCCCGTTGCGGGCTTGTTGAAGAAATATTCGCCGGCTTCGAGTGTGCGCTTGGGATGCCGGCGGGCGTAAATCTCAAACGCGATTGCGCTGCGCACCACGCCATTTTGTTCGAGCAGGCGCGCCACGCCGCGCCGCGAAGCACCGTGCGGCACCGTCACGAACACGCCTTCCGAGCCGAATGCCTGGTACGGATGCGTCATGGTGTACCACATCCAGGCGCCCGTGCCTGCTGCGCCGAGCAGTACCAGCACAACGACTATGAGAACTCTCTTCAAATCGACCTCGCGACCCGCCTTGCCAACTCTGTACTCTCCCGTCTCACTTCGTCTCCTGCTCCGCGTGTCCTCGGTCCAGATATTCCTTCAAGATCAGGGCCGCAGCCAGGGCGTCGACGCCAAGCTTTGCGGTTTCTTTCTTGCGCTTTTTACTCGCGGCGGCGTGGATCGTCCTGCCTTGCTGTTCTTCAAGCAAACGCTCGGCTTCCCAGCTCGTCAAGCGCTCGTCGACCATTTCGACTGGCAAACCAAACTGCTTATGCACGCGTTCGCCGAATCGTGCTGCTTCTTCAGCCATGTCCCCGCGGGTGCCATCCAGACGCAGTGGCAGCCCAACGACAATTTGCTTCACGCCATGCTCGCGGACCAGTTCGCGCAATCGCCGCATGTCTTCATTGCGGTTGATGCGCTCCAGAGTTCCCAGCGGCTGTGCCAACGCGGCTTCCGTGCAAGCAATCGCCAAGCCGATTCGGGCGCGCCCGTAATCCAACGCCAGAATGCGCGCCGGCTTCGATTCTTTCGCGTTGAGGGAGGTGCCCCGCACACTTACAGTATACCGGGAAGCAATTCGCAAGACCCGCGGTGCTGCCCAAGAGTGGACTATCTTCTAGGGCACCGCGCGGCTCTAATTTTGAGCCATAAAACAACGCTAGGGCGTTCTTCCTCGGGCACCGCTTTGCCAGGCGTCCCAGTAGCCGAGGGTTTTCAATCGCTGCTCGAGGCCGGTTTTCTTGAGGAGGACGTCGAGTTCGGGGCGCGTCAGGCGCTTGCCGAGGGGCTCGGTGCGGTCCGCGATGCCCCAGGCGGTCAGCGCAGCGATGGCGGTGTTGAGCTTTAGCTCGCGGATGTCCACTTTGTCGAAGGTGTCGGACGCCGCGTGATAGTTGGGCAGATAATTTGCTTCTTCCTGATTGGCCACGAGATTTGGCACGCCTTCCAGCAGGAAATCCAGATTATCCGTTTTGAACGGAGCATCGTACGTGTCGTTGTTCGCACCCCAGGATTCGAACGGCTTCAACACCTGCCGCACAGCGGGTTCGATGTCGCGCCGCCCGCCGAGCGAATAGCCGGTGACACGGCCTGTACCGGCGTCAAAGGTGATCATCGCGCGAATTTTGTCCATCTCGGCCCGGTGTGCCTGTACGTACGCAAGAGAGCCGATCGTGCCTTGTTCTTCGCCGCTGAAGAGCACGAAGCGAATCGTCCGCCGCGGCAGCAGACCGGTCGCTTTGATGGCACGCGCCGCTTCAATGACCAGCGCCGCGTTGCAGCCGTCGTCCAGAGCGCCGGTGCCTAAGTCCCATGAATCTAGATGCGCCGCGAGAATCACCGCTTCATCGGGTTTTTCGTAGCCACGAATTTCGCCGACGACATTTTGCTGCTGGATGGGGCCGCCGATTTTGTTGGGCACGATGAGTCGGGCGCGCACTTTCCCTGGATTTGCGGCTGCCGTCCGCGCCAACCGCATGGCGTCTTCGCGGGCCACGATTGCCTGCGGGATTTTATCGATCTGCCCGCCAAGCACGTTCGTGTGCCGGTAAAGTAGCAGCCGTTCGCGTGCGCCCATCCAAAGAATCGCGGATGCGCCGCCGTCCAGTGCCTGACGGATGATTTCGGGGGGTCGCAGATATTCGTTGAAGAGATCGGCCCACGTCGAGTCGACATCGCTGTCCACCAGGAGAATCGCCCCTTTGATTGACGAGCCAGCCCTCGCAAAATCCTCTCCGGTTCCATAGCCGACGTCGACAAGCTTAGCCTCAATGCCTGCCGCCGGTGTCGCGGGCGACCAGCCCTCAGCCACGAGGCGCACGGGAAAATTCACGGGTCCTAGCAGTTCGAGCCGTGTATTCCCCTCGCTCCACGTAACCGGCAGGGTGTACTTCTCCGTGTGGACCTCCACGCCCTCGGCATGAAAGGCGGCCAAGGCCCAGTCGACGGCTTTGGCCATTTCCGGAGAGCCGGTTACGCGTCCGCCGATGTCATCCGTCAAGCGCCGCAGATTTTCTTCCAGGGGCGAAGAGCCAAGCACCTGCGGCAGAATTTTTGCAGCGGCTTGCGCGCAGCTCGAGGCGTCCGTCGCGGAACAGGCAGAGGCGTTCTGGCCGGATTGCGCGGAGCTGAGAGAATCCGGCACGGAAGGCAGTTGCGCCGACGCAGAGATCGAAGCAGAGAAGTACAGAAGTAATGAGGCAAAGAAAGTCTTCGAGTTGCGCATCGGTTTACACCCTGCAGCAAAACTTCATTGGGCCACCTTTTTCCAGCGGCAAACCCGTGCATCCTGGCGGTGAGTAGTATAAGCTCGCGGCGTTTCGGCGAGAAATTCGTGAGAGAAATAGTCCTGTTGAGAGAATCTGTGATGACAAATGCGGTGAGGAAGAAATCGCTTATTGTTCTTACGCTGGCTCTGGGCTTCGCCGCCACAGCACTTGCGCAGTCGGCGGGCCGGAAAGCCCCGGCGAACCTCGAGTTCCGTGCCAAGGCAGTCCTAGCGCAAATTCACGGATCGCTCGAGGTGCCCGGCCTTCAGCAAAGTGCACGGGTGCAGCGCGACCGCTGGGGCGTCGCCCACATTTACGCGCAGAACGAGCACGATCTTTTCTTCGCGCAGGGCTTTGTCGTCGCGCAAGACCGCCTTTTCCAAATGGAGCTTTGGAAACGCTCCGGCGAGGGCCGGCTTGCGGAAATTCTCGGACCTTCTTTTGTGAAGCGCGACACCAACGCGCGCCTGTTGCAATATCGCGGCGATATGGACGCCGAGTACAAAAGCTACGCCCCAGACACGAAAGAAATTCTCGAAGCCTTCACGTCCGGCATCAATGCCTACATCGATGAAATCCAAAAGCCTGGCGGCCCGGGCCTTCCCCTCGAATTCCAGCTTGCTGGCTTCAAACCCGGGCATTGGAGGCCCGAAGACTGCCTCAATCGGCTCGCCGCCTATTCCATGACGGGGAACGGCGCTAGTGAACTTCGCAACGCGCAGTTGGCAGCTCTCCTCGGGCCGGAAAAAGTAGCCGAACTTCTGGAGCTCGATCCTCCTGTGAAACTTGACCCGGCACCGGGAATTGATTTTTCCGGGCTTTCACCCGCCCTGCTCAAAAATCTCGTCGGCAGCGACGTGCCCATCCATTTTCCCGAGACGCCCGTTCAGGGAAGCAACAACTGGACTGTCTCGGGTTCGTTGACGGCCAGCGGCAAACCTCTGCTGGCAAACG
>Ga0187820_1000051_pt1 | contig 19794 bp, 19 predicted proteins | sample NC_wetland_sal_i_19_FD_132409 | JGI IMG/M metagenome (GOLD analysis project Ga0187820, IMG submission 132409) | Wetland sediment microbial communities from Neuse River Estuary, North Carolina, USA - SO4_5 | ecosystem: Environmental > Aquatic > Freshwater > Wetlands > Sediment | place: USA: North... | reverse complement strand
TTCGCATCCGCGCCGGCACGCTTGATCTCGAAACGGTCTCGGTGCTCGGCGTCAATGTGCGCATGTTGCGCAGCATGAATTTCGGCCTCGGCGTCTATCTGGCCGGGCTTGCGGGCGTGCTAGCGGTCGGGCAACTCGGCTTGCAACCGACAATCGGTTCATCGCTGATCATGCCGAGCTTCGTCGCGATCATCGTCGGCGGCCTTGGCAGCCTGCCCGGCACGCTTCTCGGCGGATTGTTGATCGGCGTGGCTTCAGGCGTCACTACGGTGTTCTTTCCCTCGGCGACCGAGGCGGTGATCTACGTCATGATGGCTGCGGTGCTTCTGGTCCGGCCACGCGGGCTTCTCGGCGAAGAAGGCAGGTTCTAGTGGGCGCGCTCGGCATCAACAAAAACACGGCGAATCTCGCGGTCTGGCTGTTGCTTTTGACCTTGCCGTTCTGGCTGCCCGCGATCGGCGGTTACATCGAACTCGGCGAGCGCGTCATTGTGCTCGGGCTGGCGGCGATGTCGCTGAATTTCCTCCTTGGCTATACCGGTGTTCTGTCCTTCGGCCACGCGGCTTATTTCGGCCTTGGCGCCTATGGCGCCGGCATGACCATCCGCTACCTGGTGCCGAGCACCGGGCTCGGCATTCTGGTCGGCACTTTGGTTGGCACGATTGCCGGCGCGCTCATCGGCCCGTTGATCGTGCGCCTGCGCGGCGTTTATTTCGCCATGGTCACCATCGCCTTCGGCCAAGTGTTTTATTTCATCGCCTTCCGCTGGAACTCCGTGACCGGCGGCGACGATGGGCTAACCGGCTGGACGCGAATGCCGCTCAATTTCGGCTTCACCACGATCGATATTCTCCATAATCCGCGCGCTTTCTACTATTTGATCCTGGTAATCTTCGCGATCGCTGTGGGCGTGATGGCCTGGCTGCTGCGCTCGCCGTTCGGGCGCACTTTGCTCGCGATCCGCGAGAACGAGCGCCGGGCGCGCTTTCTTGGCGTTCCCGTCGACCAGCACATCTGGATGTCCTGGGTGATTTCCTGCTGCTTCGTCAGTCTCGCCGGCGCGCTTTATGCGCTGCTTAACAACTTCGTCGACCCGCGGGCGCTGTATTGGACACAATCGGGGGATTTCGTCATCATGGCGGTTCTGGGCGGCATGCGTTCGTTCTGGGGGCCGCTGATTGGGGCTGCGATCTTCGTCGTGCTCCAGGACTATCTGTCGAGCCAGACCGAAAACTGGATGTCCTTTGTCGGCTTGTTCTTCGTGCTGGTGGTGTTGTTCTTCCCGCGCGGGATACTCGGGGCGATAAGACGCAGGGTAGCGTCATGAGTCTGCTGCAGGTCAAAAACGTCTCGAAATATTTCGGCAGCCTGGTCGCCGTGAACGATATTTCGATGACCGTCGAGCCGGGCGAACTGCGCGCGATCATTGGGCCGAATGGCGCCGGCAAGACCACGTTTTTCAACCTGATCACCGGCTTCTTTACCCCGTCGGCCGGCCGTATCTTCTTCGACGGGCAGGACGTCACCGATCTATTGCCGGCGCGCCGGGTCTGGTGCGGCATGGCCAGGACGTTTCAAGTCACCGAGGTCTTTCCCGAGCTGACGGTGCGCGAGAACCTGCGCATTCCGGTGGAGGTGGCATCGGGATTTCGCCTGCGCGCCTGGCTGTCGCAGGCCGATGACGAGAAGATCCGCAGCCGCGTGAGCGAGCTGATCGAGATGGGCGGTTTGACCGTGAAGGCCGACCGCCAGGTCGGCGAGCTGTCGCATGGCGATCAGCGCGCCACAGAAATCATGATGGCGCTTGCGCTCAGGCCGCGCTTGCTGCTGCTCGACGAACCGACCGCCGGCATGGGCGACCAGGAAACCTACGACATCACCCAGCTCATCCGCCGTCTGCACAAGGATAACAAACTGACGATCGTGCTGATCGAACACGATATGCGTGTCGTGTTTCATCTAGCCGACCGCATCATGGTGCTCGATCAAGGAAAATTCCTCGCCGAGGGCACGCCTGAAGAAATTGCCGCCAACAAGGCGGTCCAAACCGCCTATCTCGGCCAGGCGGCGTGAGCGAGGCGGAATGACCGCAGCTTTGATCGCCGAAGGGCTTCACACTTATTACGGCAAGAGTCACATCCTGCACGGCGTCAGCTTGGAGGCTGCGGAGGGACAAGTGACGGCGCTGCTTGGCCGAAACGGCGCCGGCAAGACCACGACGTTGCGCAGCCTCATGGGGCTCACGCCGCCGCGCGACGGCCGGGTGATGATGTTCGGGACCGACACCACCGGCTGGCCGTCATTTCGCGTCGCTGCGCTCGGCGTGGGCTATGTGCCCGAAGGCCGCAGGATATTTCCGAACCTCACGGTCGACGAAAATTTGCTTGTGCCATTGGAACGATCCGGGCTGTGGACACCCGATACAGTGTACCGGCTGTTTCCCCGGTTGCAGGAGCGCAAGGCGAGCCGCGGCCGTCAGCTCTCGGGCGGCGAGCAAGAAATGCTGTCGATCGCGCGCGCGCTCCTGCTCAATCCGAAGCTTCTGATTTTGGACGAGCCTTCGCAAGGACTGGCGCCACTGATCGTGCGCGAAGTTTTTCGCATCGTGGCGCAGATGCGCTCGGAGGGCATCACGGTCCTGCTCGTCGAACAGAACGTGCGCATGAGCCTCGAAGTCGCCGACCACGCCTATGTGCTCGACGACGGCCATGTCGTCTATTCGGGCCCGGCGCGCGAACTCGCCGCCGACGAAGCGCGCGTGCAGTCGCTTGCCGGCGCCAGCGCCGAGGAATGGACGCCACGCCACTGACGGTTCGCGCTGGCTGCCGAGGCTAGCTGGAATTCTTCGGATCGAGGCCGTATTTCGCGCACATGTCGGAGACGATGGCGAAATCCTTGCCGCCGGCGATCAGTCCCAACACGGCGGACGACACCCGTCCGCCAACGACTGTAGCTTCGATAATGTAGGCATGACGGCCGCTATACGCCGCGTAGGGACTTTGGGCATCGACGGTCGCGCAGTAGTTGACCGAATCCTCGCTGACCACCGCCGGAAACTTCGCCCATCGATATTTCGCCGACCCGGGATTGCGGAGCGACGGACCAATCGCATCCATGATCACTTTCTTTTCCGGCGGGGTGAGGTCGCGCTGGCCGACGCTCGCGCCAGCGGAAGGCGGCGGCGGTTCATTCGACGCAACAGGGGTCTGTGTGCCTGTCGTCCCGGTGGCGCAGCCTGAAAGGGCCAAGCCGGCCGCCAACGCGGCGATTACGCTGAAGCTTGATATTTGCAAGTTGTGTTCGCCGTTAAGGAGTGGGTTCTGATGACGCGGCCGAATTCGCTGCTCCGCTTGAGACGCGAACCGCGCCGATGGTGACGCTCGGGGTGGGACCGGCAGGCTCGGTCTTGGCGCTGGCAGGCCAGACGAATTCCGGTTTCTGCGCGCCCTGGGCCGCGGTTTGGGCACCGGCGGGCAGGCTCAAACCTACCGTGACAACCGGCGCCAAAAGGCCCGACAGCCAGGCACAATGGCATGCGCTGATAAGCTTTCTCGGCACGATCCCCCTCCGATACCCGACGCGCCACCGAGGTACTTACTTGCGGCCTTGCGGTCATTCGCGCTCGCGCGCGACTCGAACCCAGCCTTTGCTTTCAGTGGCCAAATGTTAGCCCCAATTGACTCCCTGCCAGTGGCAAATCTTCGGCAGAACTTTCTATTTCTTCTTATGGTGAGACATATTCCCTATGCGTGCAACCCCAGCGGGTACGGGGGAATCGGCAGCCATCGAGCGGTTTTCCAGGAATTCGCTCAAGAACGGACGAGATCTCGCGGCGCCACGCCGGTTTCCTCAATGAAAGATTGATTGTTTTTGTGTCGGGAACCCTACCTGGAATGCAATCAGATGCTGAGTGTGTCTTTTCGGCACTAGAGGACCAGATAGCCCCTCGGTATGGTCAAATCGTCATGACAAGGGGGAGTTCTTTCATGAAAAAGCTTGCGCTAGCAACAGCGGCGATACTGGCTCTCCTGAGCATCGCGGGCTGTGCGCAGGTCGGCAAGGGCAAAGCCCCTCCGCCGGTCGTTACCAAGGGGTAAGGTGCTATAGAGCACTTTATGGGGGAAGGGCCGGCCAAGTGCCGGCCCTTTTTTAACGGGCAGCTTTGCCGGTTTTTCGGGGCATATGTCCGTAGGCCGTTCCAGCAAGTTTAAGCCTCATTCGGCGGCACGTTTGCGGGCGAGCGCAGCGGCCGCCGCGTCATAGCTCTCCTCGCGCGCCAGCTGCTCCTTCAGGCCGACCAGCCCATAGTAATCGTCAAGCGGCAGCAGGTGATCGAACGTCGCGGTCAGCGAATTCTCCCGCCTGAGAATGCGCAGAACGTCGCGGACCGCGTGAGCGGCCGCAAACAGCGCGATCGATGGGAATGTGGCCGCCACGACGCCGGCGGCTTCGAGCTCTTCAAGGCTCCGGCGCTTTAATCCGGCCGCCTGCGAAAGCGTTGCCATATGCGGTCCGTCGACCTCGCGAATCACGCGCTTGATGTCCTCGATGGCGTCGACCCCCATGGGTTTCGCCATGTCGGCGCCCGCCTCCATGAAAAGCTGGCAACGCTCAATCGCCGCGTCGAGTCCTTCGACGCCTGCCGCATCGCTCCGGGCCGCGATGAAAAAATCGGGATCGCGGCGCGCATCAAGCGCGGCCTTGACCTTGGCCAGCATCTGCTCGACGGGAATTACCTGCTTACCTGGCAGATAGCCGCAGCGATTGGGAAACACCTGGTCGCTGAAGAACAGTCCGGCGACGCCGGCGGCCTCGAAGGCCCGGATCATTTGGCGCACATTGTTGACGCCACCGAATCCGGTGTCGGCATCGACGTAAACCGGCACCTCCACCGCGGCGCAGATGCGCGCATAATGATTGGCATAGTCGCGCATGTTGGACTGGCCCGTATCGGGCTGCGCCAGCATCGAGCCGATCGCGGCATAGCCGCCGGCGCAGAGTGCCTCGAAACCTTCCGCTTCCATGATGCGGGCAGACAGTCCGTCATAGGCGCCAGGCATGAGCACGAGCCGTTTGCCGCCCATCAGCGCCCGGAATTTTTTCCGCACATTCATTTCGCAAACTCCCTTTCCATCCCGTACCGATCAGCGACTGTCACGCGTTGATTGCAGCCAGGGTTGCGTGGCTTGCGCGCGGCGCTCCCAGCTCATGATCCCATCCATATGCTTGAGCGTCAGGCCGATGTCGTCGAGGCCCTCGAGAAGGCGCGTCCGATCCGCGGGCGCGATTTCGAATGCGACATCGTCACCGCCCGGCCCCGAGATTCGCTGTCCGACCAGATCGACCGTGAATGGCGCCTTGCCGTCGACCTCGACAACCCTAGCAATGAAGTTGTCGGCCTGATCGCCGCCGAGCACGATGGGCAACAACCCGTTCTGCAGACAGTTTTCGCGATAGATGTCGGCAAAGCTTTTGGCCACGATGACGCGAATGCCGTTGGCCAGCATGCTCCAGACCGCCGATTCGCGCGAAGAGCCGGCGCCGAAATTCTGTCCGGTGACCAAGAGTCCCGGCGAACGAAACTGTGGTTTGTTGAGAACGAAATCGGGATTCTCGCTGCCATCCTCGCGCCGGCGGGCGCGGTGGAACAACATGGCCCGATAATCTTCTTTGAGACCGCGCGAATGCAGGACGGGCGCGATCTGGTCGGTGTTGATATCGTCCTTAAGAAGCGGCACGGCGATACCGGTGTGGCGGCTGAACTTCTCCATCACGCCGCTCCTGACATCATCCGACGCACGTCGGCGATCCGGCCGGCAATGGCGCTCGCCGCGGCGGTCGCCGGGCTCGCAAGGTGCGTGCGCACCTGGGGTCCCTGGCGGTTCTCGAAATTGCGGTTGGTGGTTGAAACGCAGCGTTCGCCCGGCTGACCGCGGTCGCCATTGCCCCCCGCGCACATCGAGCAGCCCGATTCACCCCAAAAGAAACCCGCCTCACGGAAGACGCGATCGAGCCCCAACGCTTCCGCCTCGCGTTTGACGCTGCTAGAGCCGGGCACGACCATGGCGATGACGCCTTCGGCCACGCGCCGGCCGCGCACGATCGCCGCGGCCGCCTGCAGGTCCGGCAGCCGGCTATTGGTGCACGAGCCGATGAAAACCCGATCGACGGGCACGCCGACAAGCGGCGTCCCAGGACTAAGATTCATATAGGCGTATGCGCCTGCGGCGGCGGCGCGCCTGTGCGGATCGAGCGCGGTTGGATCAGGAACGCTGCCCGATATGCCGACGACCTGGCTCGGATCGGTGCCCCAGCTTATTTGCGGTTCGAGGGTCGAACAATCGAGCGCGATCTCGCGATCGAATACGGCGTCGTCATCGGTCGTCAATGTGCGCCAATGCGCGAGCGCGCGATCCCATTGCGTGCCCTGCGGCACGAACGGCCTTCCGGCGAGCCAAGTGAATGTCGCGTCGTCCGGCGCGACGAAGCCCGAGCGGCCGCCCATCTCGATATTGAGATTGCACAACGTCATGCGTTGCTCGATCGGTATTCCGCGAACGGCCGATCCGGCATATTCGACCGCGTGGCCGCGCGCGCCGGCCACGCCGATCTCGGCAATCAGGCGCAGCGCGACGTCCTTAGCGTTGACATGCGCGCCAAGACCACCGTCGAGCCGCACACGCATGCGCTTTGGTCGTTTGAGCGCCATCACCTGGGTCGCGAGAATATGGGTGAGCTCGCTCGTGCCGCAGCCGAAAGCGAGCGCGCCGACGCCGCCGACCGTGCTGGCGTGGCTGTCGGGCACCGCGTGCGTCGCGCCGGGAAGCACGATGCCGAGTTCAGGCGCCACGACATGCGATATGCCCTGCTCCGGATCGTCGACATCGAACAGCTTGATGCCGTTCTTGCGGCAACCTTCGCGCATCGCCTTGATGAAGGCGGACCCCGATGGATTGGTCTCGTCGTCGCGGCCCGGCGCAGTCGCAATGGTGTGGTCCTGCACCGCGAACGTCAGGTCGGCGCGGCGGACCGGCCGCTGCTGCTGTTCCAATCGCGTGAAAGCGTGATGGGCATGCAGCTCATGCAACACATGGCGGTCGATGTAGAGAAGATCGCGGCCATCGGCGCGCTCGCCGACGCGGTGAAAGTCCCAGATCTTGTCGAATAATGACTGTTGCATGACTCGCTCAGATCAGGCGCGCATCCTGATCGGATGAAGGCCGCCGTGTGCCGATTCCGAAGTTCGCCTCGCGTCGCCGCACATTCTTAGCGAACTTCGGGATCGAAGGGACACCAGCAAGGTTATAATTCTAGCGTGGTTTTTGGATTTGAAGTTCGTACACGAGTGTGCCGCAGAACTGTAAGAACTTCAAATCCACCACGCTCGGCAGGCGGCAGAGACGATCCTTTGCCCTAAGACAGGAGCATGAAGCCATGCCTCGCGTAGCCGGCATCGACCACCTGGTTCTGAGCGTCGGAGACTTCGCGCGCTCTAAGGAGTTTTACGGCAAGCTCCTCGATTTTCTCGGTTTCAAGCTCAAGCATGACTATGACGACATGGCCGGCTGGAGCAACGGTAAAACCTTGTTTTGGATCGCCGCCGCCGACACCGAAGGCAGGAAACGGAAATATCGCAAGGGCGATATCGGGTTCCACCATTACGCCTTCGAGCTCGCGAGCCGCAAGGACATCGACGCGCTTGGCGCATTTCTTGATAAGAACGACATGACCATCGTCGACCCGCCGGGCGAATATTACGGGCGCGATTACTATGCCGTCTATTTCACCGATCCCGACGGAATGAAACTCGAAGGCATGATCTGGGCGCCTCCGGAAAAGAAACGCGCCGCGAAAGCCAAATCCGCGACCCGCAAAAGGCCCAAGAAAAAAGCCAAAGCTTAAAACACGCTGCGATGATCACGACGCGGCGCGAAGAAGCGCCAACGTCCGGGCCACCACCGTGTTGCGGCCGCGGCGCTTAGCGGCATAAAGCGCATTGTCGGCCGCCTCGATTAAGTCGGCGGCAGTCTGAAGCTTCTCCGGCACCATGGACTCCACGCCGATACTCACGGTGACGTGGCCGCATGGCGCCTCTGAATGATTGATCAGAAGGTCCCCGACATGCTTGCGCGCCTCTTGGGCCAGCGCGGCCGCCCGATCGATGGCGAGTCCAGGCAACAGAAGCGCGAACTCTTCGCCGCCGTAGCGGGCAACCAGCACGGCCTCTTCGAGCGTGACCAATGACAGCGTTTCGCCGACGGTGCGCAGACAAGTGTCTCCGGCAACGTGCCCGTACCGGTCGTTGAACAGCTTGAAGTGATCGATGTCGACCATCATCAGCGCGATCGGCTTGCGGTGCTGGGCCGCGAACTGCCATTCGCGGTCCAGCTGCCGATCGAAGCCGCGCCGGTTGGCGAGCCCGCTCAAACCGTCGAGGCTCGCAAGCTCTTCAAGGTGCTCATTGGCGACCTTCAATTCCTCTTCGCGGGCGGCGAGTTTCGCCGCCATATCGTCAAGTGCTGCTGCAAGCGGCTCGAACTCGGCCACGCACGGCTCGTCGGTCGCGCGCGCGTGCAGGTCGCCATGGCCGAAGCGCGCGGCCGTGCGGACGAGCGACCTGATCGGCCGCACCACGAGATGTTCGCCGCCGAACCAGGCGAGCAACAGAAGGAATATGCAAAACGCGGCGAGCTGCAGACACGCAATCGCGGTCTCGCGATCGATGCCATTGCGGACGGCGTTTTCATCCAGCCCCACGGCAACGCGCGTCCCGGTCCATGGGATCCACGGAATGCGGGGGGCTAAGTCGGCGATATGTTGATCGCACCCAGGCGTATCGAGCGTCATTTGGGCGTAGCCGTGCGATATGATTTGAAGAAGTGCGCGAACCGAATAGATGATTTCACGCTGCGATTCGACGCCGCGCCGCGTCAGATCAATCACTTCGGTGTTGACGGCGCGCAGACGCGCCAAGCGCGCGCTTTCGACCTCATGAAGCCGCGCAAGCATCAGCGGTGCGATGGCCAAAAGCGCCAGCACGATCAGTCGCGCCCGGATGCTCAGGAACGGTCGGTTTCGACGCGCCCGCTTTGACGAATTGGCTTGGCCGTCGGACATCCCGCGCGCCTAGACTTTCCACGCTCACCGGCCCCGGTTTCTTTAGCTAGCGGTGATGCGTAAAAATGGGCTTTGTGAATCCGCTAAAGCTTTAATGATCGGCGCGGTTGGCAAGAAGTCGGTAAGACCATGGAAAGCACAAATCATCCGGACGGATTTTTGCGCGTGCGTGGGGAAATCGCGCGGGCGTGCCGCGAAGCGGGACGAGACCCGGCGAGCGTCACGCTCGTCGCCGTCTCCAAAACCTTCCCCGGGGATGCGATCGAGCCGGTCATCGCCGAGGGTCAGCATGTGTTCGGCGAAAACCGGGTTCAGGAGGCGAAGGCGAAGTGGCCCCCGCTCCTGGCCCGATACCAGGGTTTGCGGCTTCATCTCGTCGGAGCGCTGCAATCGAACAAGGCAAAGGACGCGGTCGCGCTGTTTGACGCGATCCATTCGGTCGACAGGGCGAGCGTTGCCGAAGTGCTTGGTAAAGAGATCGTTAAACAGGGTCGGCGCCCGCTCCTCTTCGTGGAAATCAATACCGGCGCCGAGGCGCAGAAGGCGGGCGTGCTGCCGCAGGATGCCGACGCTTTTCTCGCGGCCTGCCGCGACCGCTACGGGCTCGCGATTTCCGGACTAATGTGCATTCCGCCGCAGGATGAACCGCCCGCGCCGCATTTTGCCTTGACCCGCAAGATCGCGCAGCGCAATGGGCTTTCGCTCCTCTCGATGGGAATGAGCGCGGACTATCCGACCGCGATAGCTTTCGGCGCCACCCATGTCCGCGTCGGCACCGCCATTTTCGGCGCGCGCGCCAAGGTGACCCCGCACGAGGACCAAGCCAAACAAGGCTAAGAATGAACCACGATTCGCGTGTTGAGTGAGAGGCGAGCGAGCAACCGGAGCAGGTCGCTTTTTGTCAGCGCGATACACCCCGCCGTGGGCGTGAAACCCTCCCGCGCCACATGGATGAAAACGGCGCTGCCCCGACCGGCCACGCGCGGTCGGACATTGTGGTCGATCTCGACGATGAGATCGTAAAGACCGTCGGTGCGCCGCAAGCGGTCGCCTGGTTCATTGGCCGACCTCTGGAATGCTCTGTTGTAGCGCCGGTGGTGTGGGTCTTCGCACCAGGCGTCGTTCGGCCCTATCCGCCGAATCGGCAGGAACACACGCGGGCGGGTTAATCGGTCGGCCCGCCACCACAGCCGAAGCGGGCGAAACCGGCCGACGGGTGTCGCGCCGTCACCTTCCCGCTTCGATGCCTTGGTGCCGGATCGTCCCAATGCCACCCGGAACACCCTATTTCCGGCCGCGAGCCAGCCCTGGCTATGCCGACTAGGTCGGCGGCGGACATGAATGACCGGGAGCGAAGTTCGCCGCATGGGCGATCGTTGCGTCTGCCGATTCAAAACCGCTCGATCCTCCGGTGTGGTGGATTTGAAGTTCCTATGGTTCTGCGGCACACTCGTCTGCGAACTTCAAATCCAAAAACCACACTAGAATTATTAACTTGCTAGTGTCCTTTCGATTCCGAAGTTCGCCAAGAGTGTGCCGCAAGCTGTGGCGGACTTCGGAATCGGGGCACTAATATCATTGACGTTTCACCTTTGCGCCACGCGGCGCGCCAAGGGGGCGGCGGACAGGCTCGGATCGAAATGCCGAATATGCGTAAGATTCTCATTGTCGACGACGACCCCGAATTGCGCGACGCGCTGATGGAGCAGCTTTCGCTGCATGAGGAATTCGAGGCGGTTGCGGCTGAAAACGGCAGCAAGGGCGTGCAGGCGGCCAAGGCCGGCCAGATCGACCTCGTCATCATGGATGTCGGATTGCCCGATATCGACGGCCGTGAGGCCGTGCGCATTCTCCGCAAGAATGGCTTCAAGGCGCCGATCATCATGCTGACCGGTCACGGTACCGATTCCGACACCATCCTTGGCCTCGAATCGGGAGCGAACGATTACGTGGCAAAGCCGTTTCGTTTCGCGGTTCTCCTGGCCCGGATCCGTGCGCAGCTTCGCCAGCACGAAGCGAGCGAAGATGCGGTCTTCACCATCGGCCCTTACACGTTCCGGCCGAGTTCCAAGATTTTGCTCAATCCCAAGGGCAACAAGGTGCGCCTGACCGAGAAGGAGACCTCGATCCTGCGCTACCTTTTCCGGGCCGGACAGAAGCCGGTTTCGCGCGAGACGCTGCTCCAGGAAGTCTGGGGTTATAATTCAGGCGTCACGACGCACACGCTGGAGACGCATATTTACCGCTTGCGGCAGAAAATCGAGCGGGACGCAGCCGTGCCCGCTATTCTGGTGACCGAAGCCGGCGGCTATAAGCTTGTGCCGTGACAGCGGATCGTCATGACCATCGAGGACGACATCGCGTTCCTTGAACGGGTGCCCCTGCTCAAGCGGCTCGGCACAAATGCTTTGCGCATTCTGGCCATTGGCACCGAAAGCTATTCCGTGCAGGCCGGCGAGGTGCTGTTTTCGCCCGGCGACGGCGCCGATTGCGGCTATGTCATTCAGCGAGGCTCGTTTACGCTCCAGCCGGAACGGCCGGGCGAGTCTGAGACGATCGCCGAATCGGGCGCTCTCCTCGGCGAAAGCGCCCTAATCGTGGAGTCGCAGCGGCTCGAGACCGCCATCGCGCGGGAAGAATCGATCGTGCTGCGGATCTCGCGCGCGATGTTCCTTAAAATGCTCGAAAGCAATCCTGAAGCGGCGGCGCGCCTTCGCGAAACGTTCGCGGCACGCGCCGAGCAATCGGTGCGCGAAATGGAAAAAATCCGCGAGAGGCTCGCGCGCGGAACCGGGCCGCAATAGCAATAGACGCGATTCGCCGAGCCCGGCCAGTCGTGCCGTCATTGCGAGCGAGAGAGAACGCGCCGAAGGCTGGACCAGTCCTAAAGCTCGATCGTCGCTGTCACCGGCACATGATCGGAGGGCCGCGTCGCGCCGCGATAATTTCTGGCGATCGCAATCCCGGCGACACGGTCCGCCAGCATCGGCGAGGTCCAAATGTGATCAAGCCGGCGGCCCTTGTCGGCGCTCGCCCAATCCGGTGAGCGATAGCTCCACCAAGTATAAAGCTTCGCCGGCTCAGGCGTGAGCTGGCGCATGCTGTCGACCCAGCCGCCGGTTTTCCGCGTGGTCGTGAGTTTCTCGCACTCGATCGGCGTATGCGAAACGACGCGCAGCATCTGCCTGTGGCTCCAGACGTCGTGTTCGAGCGGCGCGACGTTGAGATCGCCGAGCAGGATCGCGCGGTCGGCTGGTCGCGGGCGCAAGTTCACGCAGTCCCGCATTTCGTCGAGGAAAGCGAGCTTGTGGGCAAATTTCGCGTTGATGCCCGGATCGGGAATGTCGCCGCCAGCCGGGACGTAGAAATTATGAACGGTGATAGGATCGCGCAGGCCGGCCCGTTCGCCGAATTCCGCGGAAATGTGGCGGCAATCGCTCTTGCCGCAGAACACCTGGACGTCGAAGCGCTCGAACGGCAAGCGCGAGAGAACGGCCACGCCGTGGTAACCCTTCTGCCCGTTGATCGCGATATTCTCGTAGCCGAGCCGCCTGAAGCGCTTTAATGGAAACTTGTCATCCGGGCACTTGGTTTCTTGCAGACAGAGGATGTCTGGACGCGCAGCCTTAATGAACCGCGCGACGAGATCGATGCGCAGCCGCACCGAATTGATGTTCCAGCTTGTGACGGTGAGAGGCACGGCGATCGGACGTTGGTTAAATGGGGGGCGGCGGAGACTGGAATCTTACACGATATAGTCATCGGAAAATCGGTTTGCCGTCCGACCGCCCGATCAACCCCCAGAAATTTTGACTATTGGACGCCGCCTTGTTCGCGCTGGTAGTTGATGACGAACAGATTTGGATCGGGCTTCTTGGTGGAATCGAGGTTGTAGACCGCGACGGTCGTGTCGAAGCCCTGCGGGTCGGTCACCGTCCACTGCTTGAGCGTGAGGTTTTTCGCGTCGAACATCAGCATCAGCCGCGCCGTGCCGACCAGAACCTGCTTCTGCTCAATGACGACGGTCGCGAAAGTATCGTCGGACGACACGCTGACCACATCCGTATCGCGCAGCAGATCGATTCGATCGGCGAGCAGATAACGCAACGGCGTCTGCGACAGCGGATAGAGATCTTGCGTTGCAAGCTTGCGGTCGCGAACGACGACTGACGAGCCGTCGGCAATGATATCGATCGGGCTCGGCGGATCGTAAGCGAACCTCACGCGGCCCGGCTTTTGGATGAAGAAATTGCCTTCGGTTCGCCCGCCATCGGGGCCGACCTGGACGAAATTGCCCTCCATGGTCTGTACGCTCGAGAGATACATGCTGATCCGGTCGAGCAGCGAGCGCTGTTTCGCGTCAAAATTGGACGCTTGATCCGAAGAGCCGGAAGAATTGGACGAGTTCTTCCCGAACGGCAAAGAAAATGGGAAGAGGCTCGAGCTCTGATGCGCCTCGGCCGGCGCACTGGCATTGGGAACCGGCGCGGGCGGCACGGGTATCGCGGGCGAAGTCGATTGCGCGCCGCCAGTTTTCGGCAATGGCGCAGGGATGGGCAGCGGCACATTTTGGGCCAATACAGGTCCGGTGGCGAGAACGCCGACAACCAAGCCGATCATCGATCGGCGGAGCGTCGGCACGATTGTGCCGAGCCTCGCTGGGCGCCCTGCCGCCATATCCCTCTCCCCGCCGCACCCCGCGGCCCGCCCTGAAAACCACAATCTTGCTAGTCGCACGTTATGGCAAATTCGCGACTGGCATTCCCGGTTATGCGCGAAAAAACTGATTCTCAATAGGGATCCTCTTCGACGCCTTCCACCAGGATTTCCCGCTTGCCGGCGTGATTGGCCTGGCCGACGATGCCTTCCTGTTCCATGCGTTCCATCAGCGAGGCGGCGCGGTTGTAGCCGATCTGCAGCCGGCGCTGGATATAGCTGGTCGACGCCTTGCGATCGCGTTTGATGATCTGCACCGCCTGCGAATACAGGTCGCCGCCCTCGGCGGCGCCCATCGCTGTCGCATCGAAGATCGGATTGCCGTCCTCGTCCTGCGGTTGCTCGGCCGTGACAGCCTCGAGATATTCGGGCGCGCCTTGTGATTTCAGGTGCCGCACGACCTTCTCGACCTCCTCGTCGGAAACGAATGGGCCGTGCACGCGGCTGATGCGCCCGCCACCGGCCATGTAGAGCATGTCGCCCTGACCGAGCAGCTGTTCGGCGCCCTGTTCGCCGAGAATGGTGCGGCTGTCGATCTTCGATGTCACTTGGAAGGAAATGCGCGTCGGGAAGTTGGCCTTGATCGTGCCGGTAATGACGTCGACCGAAGGCCGCTGCGTTGCCAGGATCACGTGCAGCCCCGCGGCGCGCGCCATCTGCGCAAGACGCTGCACCGCGCCTTCGATATCCTTGCCGGCCACCATCATCAGATCGGCCATTTCGTCGACGATCACGACAACATAGGGCAGCGGGTCGAGATCAAGCTGCTCGCTTTCGTAGATGGCCTCGCCGGTCTCGCGATCATAGCCGGTGTGCACGGTGCGGCTGAGCTTCTCCCCCTTGTTTCTGGCCTCGGCGACACGCGCATTGTAACCGTCGATATTGCGCACGCCGAGCTTCGACATTTTCTTGTAGCGCTCCTCCATCTCGCGCACCGCCCATTTGAGCGCGACCACCGCTTTTTTCGGATCGGTGACCACGGGCGTGAGCAGATGCGGAATGCCGTCATAGACGGAGAGTTCGAGCATTTTGGGATCGACCATGATCAGGCGGCACTGGTCCGGCCGCAGCCGGTAGACCAGGCTCAAGATCATGGTGTTGATAGCGACCGATTTGCCCGAGCCCGTGGTGCCGGCGATCAACAGATGCGGCATGCGCGCCAGATCGACCAGCACCGCTTCGCCGCCGATCGCTTTGCCGAGGCAAAGCGGCAAGCGCGCCGAGGCTTCGGCGTAATCGCGCGAGCCGAGCAGCTCCCGCAGATAGACCTTTTCGCGGTTCGCATTCGGCAATTCGATGCCGATCACATTTCGCCCCGACACCACCGCGACGCGCGCCGAGAGCGCACTCATCGAGCGCGCAATGTCGTCGGCAAGGCTGATGACGCGCGAGGATTTTATCCCCGGCGCCGGCTCGAGCTCGTAGAGCGTCACGACCGGCCCTGGCCGGGCATTGATGATTTCGCCGCGCACGCCGAAATCCGCCAGCACGCCTTCGAGCGCAACGGCGTTTTCCTGCAGGACATCGCTGCTGACCGTGGCGCGGCCGGCTTTGCTCGGCGGGGTCAGCAATTCAAGCGCCGGCAGAATGTAACCGCCGCTCGAGCGGCGCGGCGTTTTCGCCGTGCGCGGCTTGCGCGTCCGCGGCGCGGCTTCGTCGGCACCGTCGTCAGCCGCGTCATCGTCGGCGCCGCGGTCCGCGACATTGTCGAAGCGCGGCTCGACGCGCCGCCGTAAGGCGGCGTCGCGCGATGGCATGGGCGTCCGCTCGCGGCGGTGGAACAGTCGTGCGATTCGCGCACGCAAGCTCAAAATGGAATGCGTCAGGAAGCCAAGCGAAATCCAGCCGCTCTCGTCCCGATAGCGCGGCTCGGCCTCCTCCTCTTCATCCTCTTCGTCGTCCTCTTCCACGGCTTCATCGTCGGCAGTCGCCTCGCCCCAGAGCAGGCCGGCCGCGCCGGCGAAGGCGAGAAGGGTCGCGGTCCCGAACGCAATGCCGGCGGCGAGGCGGTTGATGCCCTCAAGCGACAGATGAAAGAGCTGGACCGGTAGGCGCAGCGCCGCATCGCCGACGACGCCGCCGAGACCGCAAGGCAGCGGCCAATGCGCGCTGCGCGGCAGGCATGAGGCAAACGCGGCGGCGAGCACGGCGCCGACAAGCCACAAAATGATCCGACGCCGCTCATGGCGCAGGAGCCGGTGCCCGAGCAGCCGATAGCCCCAGACCGCGATCGGCAACAACAGCGCCAGCGAGCCCAGCCCGAAAAGCTGCATCATCAAATCCGCGACAGCCGCGCCGGGCCAGCCGAGCAGATTATGCACCCGCGCATCGGTGGCGTGACTGAGCGAGGGATCGCGGACCGACCAGGTCGCGAGCGCGAGTGTGCCCGTCATCGCGAGAGTGAGCAGAGCAAGACCGCCAAGCTCCCGCATCCGCCTTTGCAAGGCGGCGCCGAGCTGGCCGGAAAGAGCGGCCATCCCGTCGATGCCGCGCTCGATCATCAACATTGCTTCGCTTCCCCCGCGCCTTTCATTCCCCGTCGGGATCAAGTCCTAACCAAGCACCGCGACCAGGCGATGCAGCGCCTCCGCGGTGATCTCGTTGCTCGCCACCATGGCGACACGGATATAGTCCGCGCCCGGATTGCTGCCGTCCGCCTGCTCGCGCGCGAAATAGCGGCCCGGCACGACGCGCAAGCCGGCCTCGCGCCACAGCCGCTGTGTCACGACTTCGCTACCGCCCTGCGCCGAAACATCGAGCCAGAGGAAAAAGCCGCCCGCGGGCCGGCGATACTTGTAGCGGTCGCCGATGATCTGATCGGCGAGATCGAACTTCTCGCGATAGAGCTGGCGATTCTCCTCGACGTGCTTCTCGTCGTTATAGGCGGCGATCGCGGCATGCTGCAGCGGAGTCGGCACCTGCGGCGCGGCGACGTTGCGCAATTCGAGATAGCTCGCCAGAAATTTGCGGTCGCCGGCGGCAAAGCCGATGCGCAGCCCCGGCAGGCTCGACCGCTTGGACAACGAGTGGAAGACAACGACATTGCGGAAATCGGCGCCGGCGGCCTCCAGCATTCCGGGCGGCGCATGTTCGCTGTAGATTTCGCAGTAGCATTCGTCGGCCAGAATCAAAAAACCGTGCTGCCGCGCCAGCGCCGTCAATCTTTCGAGATAGGCGAGGTCCGCGACCGCGCCTTGCGGATTCGAAGGCGACGCCAGATAAAAGGCGACCGTGCGCGCCAGCAAGTTTTCATCGAGCGCGTCGATGTCCGGCAGGAAAGCGGTTGCGGCCGTCGCGGGGAGAAACACCGTCTCGCAATCCGCCGCCGTCGCGCCGGCCGCATAGGCGGCATAAAACGGATTGGGGATGAGCATGGCGGGGCGCCCCGCGCGCGGGCCGACGAAACTCTTTGCAGCGATCGCAGCGAGGAACAGTCCCTCGCGCGTGCCGTTGAGCACCAGCACTTCGGTCGCCGGATCGACAGCGCGCGGCAGCGCGTAACGGCGATCAAGCCACCCGCCCACCGCCTGGGTGAATTCATCGAGCCCCTTGTTCATCGGGTAGCGGCCGAATTCCGCGACATGCGCGGCGATGATCGGTCCGACAAAGGGGGGAAAGGCATGCTGCGGCTCGCCGACCGCGAGAGTGATCGGCGGTTTGCCCGGCGGAATATCGCCCAGCAATTCGCGCAAGCGCACGAAAGGCGAGCGCGCGCTCGAGGCGCGGTCAGGCTTTGCGCCGACGGAATCGGGAGCAGCAGACTCGCGGGTCATTTTGTACATCGCACACAGCGGGTCCGCCCGCCGCACCAGAGCCTGGATACCATAGGGGAGTCGAGGTTAAGACCCGATTAACCAATGGGGATTTGGGTTCGGTTAAGCAAAGGTAAATCGTCCCGCGGCTTGTTTTCCTTTCCCTTCGCCCGCGCTGGCGATAAGGGTCGGCGAGTTTCACGAAGCGCTCGCGACAACGCCGTTTCCGCCGTGCTGAGGTGCGACCCCGATTTGATCGGGGGGAGCCTCGAAGGACGACGGCCCCGGCGCTTCGGCCGCATCCTTCGAGGGCCGCTGGCGCGGCCACCTCAGGATGACGAACGAACCATAGGTCGCGCCGTCATTGCGAGGAGCGAACGCGACGAAGCAATCCAGGTAGGGTGAAGCCACCCAGTTATGATTGCCCAGCTGGATTGCTTCGCTGGCGCTCGGCGCTCGCAATGACAAGCCGTTCTCGCGGCGCGGCTTAGTGCGCCCGAGCTATGCCAAGCCATTCCTCACGTTTCGTCATCACCGGGCGAAGACCCGGTGATCCATGCTGACGGAAGTGAGGCCGGCAAACGCCCGGTCAAAGGCGCGCAAGAGCAAAATCAAGTCGTGGCACCAATTCGTGGGCTACGGGGAAAAGTCCGTTCCCGTGGTCGCATATGTGAACGAGATGGCGCATGATTCCTCTGATCCGGCAAAAGAAGTTGCAATCATTGGTAGTCGATGACCTCAACCGGACCTTTTCGGCCACAACGAACAGGATGAACTGTTCGAAGATCAACCGACGCCGGTTTATCGGGTCGATCCCGATCAGGTCCGCGCCGACCTTTACAAGATTCTCGGCGAGGCGCGCGCCGCGCAAAAAATGCCATGGGATCGGCAGCATGTCCGGCTCTATCGCACCATCTTTCCCCAGATGACCAATTGGTTGCCCGAGGAAGAGGCATCGCAGCTGCGCTTCGAGTTCGAGACCGAGCTGGCGCGTTTGGAAGCCGCGTAGTCCCCTCGGAATTTTCGCCTCTGCGATTTCGCCCGCGCGCCCTTCCAGTTCGGAGATGCACCCCCATATCTACAACCTGTGAGTGGCCATTGCGGCATTCACCCAAAATTGCCGGCTTTGCTTGATTTGCCTCAATGGCAAGGCCGGCGAAGTGTTACCCAATAACGATGTTCCGGCCGCGCCGCGCGTGTCGGAGCGTGATCTTCCCGAGGTCGGCAGCGCATTCGGAACCAAATCCGGGGCCAAGGTTTTCGACTCAAGGTTTCTTGATGCAAGGCTTTCGTTGCGAGACTTTCAGGCTTGCGACATCGCGCTTTTCGGGGTCATGCCCCATCTGCCGAGGGTATGATCGTCCTCCGAAAGCCGGCGGCCGGCCCCGAACAAGACGGGGCGCGCGCCTTTTGGCCGGTTTGGGGATCATGCTTCGGGTTCACGCTTTCGGGCGTTCGGGATAGGCCGAGGGAGAGGACATGAATTTCGAGAAGTATACCGACCGCAGCCGCGGCTTCGTGCAGTCCGCGCAATCGCTCGCGCAGCGCGAGGGGCACCAGCAATTTTCCCCCGAACACCTGCTCAAGGTCCTGCTCGACGATCCCGAAGGGCTCGCGGCGGGGCTCATCGACCGCGCCGGCGGCGATTCCCGCGCCGCGCTCTCCGCCGTCGAAGCGGCGCTCGCCAAGCGGCCGAAAGTCTCGGGCGGCGGGGCAGGTCAAATTTATCTCGACCCGGCGCTGGCGCGCGTCTTCGATGCCGCCGAGAAGGCCGGCGAGAAGGCGGGCGACAGTTACGTCACCGCCGAGCGGCTCTTGCTCGCTTTGGCGATCGAGAAGGCCGGCGAAGCGGCGAAGATTTTGAAAGACGCCGGCGTCACACCGCAGGGGCTCAATTCCGCGATCGAAGCGCTGCGCAAGGGCCGCACCGCCGATTCCGCCTCCGCCGAAAACGCCTATGACGCGCTGAAGAAATATTCTCGCGACCTCACCCAGGCCGCGCGCGACGGCAAGCTCGATCCGGTGATCGGCCGCGACGAGGAAATCCGCCGCACCATCCAAGTGCTCTCGCGCCGCACCAAGAACAATCCGGTGCTGATCGGCGAGCCGGGCGTCGGCAAGACCGCGATCGTCGAAGGCCTGGCGCTGCGCATCGTCAATGGCGACGTGCCGGAAAGCCTGCAGGACAAAAAGCTGCTCGCGCTCGATA
>Ga0187820_1000049_pt1 | contig 19870 bp, 15 predicted proteins | sample NC_wetland_sal_i_19_FD_132409 | JGI IMG/M metagenome (GOLD analysis project Ga0187820, IMG submission 132409) | Wetland sediment microbial communities from Neuse River Estuary, North Carolina, USA - SO4_5 | ecosystem: Environmental > Aquatic > Freshwater > Wetlands > Sediment | place: USA: North... | reverse complement strand
TTGTGGCCAAGCACGGTGCTCCCGCATCGCATTCACGGTATCACTGCTTCGGTTTCGCTGGCGTCGTGCTCGTGGGCGCGGCCGGGTTTGCAATAGCGCCTGGCGCAACGCCTGCCGCTGCCGCCGCGGAAGGTACAGGAGGCGCGATCAAAGCGGCTTTCACCGACGCCGGCAGTTTGTCCGAATTTGCCAATAACACGCTGACTTCCCAGATTTCCGTTTCCGACAAGCGCCCCTTGAATCCCGGCATGCCCGTGAGCCGAATCCCGTTTTCCGCCTTCCAATACGTTTCCGACGCTGGATCGTCCGACACGCCCACTCCGTGGAAAAGCTGCGGCGGCGGCGGATACATACCGAGCGCGGCGGCTGTCTTCGGCTGATCGGGCAACCCATGACATACCGCGCAGTTCTGTTTGAAGACTTCCGCGCCGGCCAGATAGCTTTTCTCGTCGGCGACTACCGGCGATTCTGGAATTTTTTCCTTCGCAATGCGCGCATTCAAGGCCATGTGCGCGAATTTCTTTTCAAATGGCATCGGCGGGTCCGTCACCGCCACGGGCGCGCGCCCCGTCGAAAAATAAAAATACACGCCGCACCCGATGAGCAGGATTCCTAGCAGTAAGCCGGCAATCAAGCCCTTTAGCATTTCCTTTTTCACCCGCCCTTTTCAGAATTTCTGCCGCTACCGCTCTGTGGCGCAGCACGCCGCGGTGCGCTAGTGTAAGCTTTCAAACACCCCCTTGCCCACAAAAAATATCTCCGCCACGAACAATCTCCCGGGCGCTCCCGCGGTGTCCCATTTTGGCCTCGACCGTGTCCGCTCCCCGGAGGCCGCGACCTGGTAACCATTCTCTCCTGAAATCCGTCTTAGACTATGCGCAGGCCGTCTTTTCCGGTAGGCTCATAGTTTGGGCGGGAACCCCTCAATGTATACCCGCTGATGTCTTGCCCCGGCAGACTCACTCGCACTATTTGCATTGATTGACAGGAGAGCAGGGATGGGCCACCTCGATTCGATAGAGCTTCCCAAGCCGGGCGCGCGAGATTCTTCCGCAGCACCGCCCGCCAAGAGCCGCTGGTGGCTCTGGGTTGTTGTTCTTGGCGTCATCGCCATCGGAATCTGGTATTTCCGAGGAACGCGCTCGACCAGCGAAGCCGGCGGGAAGGCCGCCGCAGGCGCGACCGGGCAGGGAAAGAGGGGCGCTGGAGGAGCAGGCCTAATCGTACCTGTGGTTGTCGCAACCGCACAAAAGGGCGATCTTCCCGTCTATCTGATCGGCTTGGGTTCGGTCACCGCGTTTAACACCGTGACAGTGCGCAGCCGCGTCGACGGCCAGATTGTCAAAGTCAACTTTACCGAGGGGCAATTCGTCCACCAGGGCGACGCGCTGATCGAGATTGATCCTCGGCCCTACCAGGTCATGCTGGAACAGGCGGAAGGCCAGCTCGCTAAAGACCAGGCGCAGCTCCACGACGTGCAAGTCGACTTCGAGCGCTATCAGCTTCTTTACAGTGAAGGAGTTGTTCCCAAGCAGCAGGTTGATACCCAACAGGCGCAGGTCGGACAGTATCAGGGCGCAATCAAAGCAGATCAAGCCACCATCGACAACGCAAAACTGCAGCTTATCTACTCTCGCATCACCTCTCCCATCAGCGGCCGCGTGGGATTGCGTCTCGTCGACATCGGAAACATCGTCCACGCCTCTGATACGACCGGCCTGCTCGTCATCACCCAGCTCCAGCCGATTGCGGTCATCTTCACCCTGCCGCAGGACCAACTTCAGCAAGTCCTGGTCAAACTGCGCGGCGGAGGCCAGCTTCCCGTCGAGGCCTACGACCGTGACGACACCACGAAGATCGCTGATGGCAAGCTTCTCACCATCGACAACCAAATTGATCCAACCACCGGAACCTACAAACTAAAATCCGTTTTCTCGAATCAGAACAACGTTCTCTTTCCGAATCAATTCGTCAATATTCACATGCTCGTGGACGTCAAACATAACCTGGTCATCGTTCCGGCCGCCGCGATTCAGCGTGGCCCGCAAGGCACCTATGTCTACGTCGTTTCCGGAGGGGATACCGCCAACATCCGCGTCGTCACCATCGCCCAGACCACTGGCAATAACGTTGGGATCAGCTCCGGCATAAATGGCGGCGATATCGTGGTGATTGATGGCCAGGACAAGCTCCAGGACGGCAGCAAAGTCGTTACCAGCACTTCACCGACGGGTACAGCGAGCCCATCCGCCGCAGAGCCTGCCGCACCAAAATCCTCGCAGCCGGGCCATCCCGCTGGAGGCAAGTCGGGAGCAAAATCTCGATGAGCCCTTCCCGGCCGTTCATTCTGCGGCCTGTGGCGACCACCCTTCTGATGGTCGCCGTGCTGCTGGTCGGCTTCGATGCCTACCGCCAGCTCCCCGTGTCCGCGCTTCCTCAGGTCGACTATCCGACGATCGAGATTCAGACCTTTTATCCGGGTGCAAGTCCGGACGTTATGGCGTCATCCGTTACTGCCCCGCTTGAGCGCCAGTTCGGCCAGATCCCCGGCCTGAATCAAATGACGTCCTCGAGTTCTTTCGGCAGCTCCATCATCACGCTGCAATTCGACCTGGATCTCAACATTGACATCGCCGAACAAGAGGTTCAGGCCTCCATCAACAGCGCTTCCAATCTTCTTCCGCAAGGTCTTCCGAATCCACCCATCTACAGCAAAATCAATCCGGCCGACGCTCCCATTTTGACTCTCGCGCTGACTTCAGATTCACTGCCGCTTTCCAAAGTTGAAGACCTCACGGACACCATGCTCGCGCAAAAAATGTCCCAACTTCCGGGTGTGGGACTTGTGAGCATCAGCGGAGGACAGCGGCCGGCCGTGCGAATCCAGGCGAATCCCACGGCGCTCGCTTCGTATGGCCTCAGTCTGGAGGACCTACGCACTGCGCTTAGCGCCGCCAACGTCGATCAGGCCAAGGGAACCTTCGATGGGGCTCACCAGTCTTACACCATCGGCGCGAATGACCAGCTCATTTCCAGCGACAGTTACGGCCCCATCATCGTTGCTTACCGGAACGGCGCTCCCGTTCGTTTGTCTAACGTGGCGACCGTTTTAGATGGCACTGAAAACGTCATGGAAGCGGCGTGGGCCAACAAGAATCCAGCCGTCATTCTGAACATTCAGCGGCAGCCCGGCGCCAACATCATTTCCGTCGTGGATCGCGTGAAAAGTCTGCTTCCGCAACTCGCGGCCGCGCTCCCCGCCTCGGTGAAGATTCAAGTTCTCACGGACCGGACCACCACGATTCGCGCCTCTGTCCAAGACGTCGAGTTCACGCTGGTTCTTACCATCGGCTTGGTGGTCATGGTGATCTTCCTGTTTTTGCGCAGCTTGCGCGCCACCGTGATCCCTGCCTTAGCTGTTCCGCTGTCCATCGTCGGAACATTCGGCGTGATGTATCTGTGCGGTTTCAGTCTCAACAATCTTTCTCTCATGGCCCTAACCATCTCCACGGGTTTCGTCGTCGATGACGCCATCGTCATGATCGAGAATATCAGCCGCTACATTGAGGAAGGCGAATCTCCGCTTCAGGCGGCTCTCAAGGGTTCCGAGCAGATCGGCTTTACGATTATTTCGCTCACGGTTTCGCTCATTGCCGTGCTCATCCCACTTCTTTTTATGGCGGACGTGGTCGGCCGCCTGTTCCGCGAATTCGCCATCACTCTGGCGATTACCATTCTCATTTCCGCTTTCGTCTCTCTCACTCTTACGCCGATGATGTGCGCAAAACTTCTTCGTCATCAGAAGGAAGAGGACCAGACCTGGTTCTATCACAAATCCGAACAGGTCTTTAATTCCGTCATCGCTTACTACGGCCGCACGCTGAAGTTCGTCCTCCAGTATCAAAAAATCACTCTACTCATCACGTTCGCGACCTTAGTTGGCACCATCCTGCTCTATATTTACGTTCCCAAAGGCTTCTTCCCCGTGCAGGACACCGGATTGATCCTCGGCGTTTCCGAGGGATCCCAGAACACTTCCTTCGCGGCCATGGCTACGCACCAGCAGGCCCTCGCCGCCGTGATTCTCAAAGACCCTGCGGTCGACAGCCTGTCCTCCTTCATCGGCATCGACGGAACCAACACCACCCTCAACACCGGCCGCATTCAAATCAACCTCAAACCGCTCTCGGTCCGCAAGATTAGCGCCTCGGATGTTATTCGCCGTCTTCAGCCAGAGGTTGCCAAAGTCGATGGCATCGCGCTCTTCATGCAGCCCGTGCAGGATCTAACGGTCGAAGACCGCGTCAGCCGCACCGAATTCCAGTACAGTCTGGAGGACGTTGACCCCGTAGAACTGGCCATCTGGGTTCCTCGTTTCATGGACAAACTTAGTTCTCTACCGGACATCCGGGACGTTGCCAGCGACCAGCTGAATTCTGGCCTCCTCGCCAACCTCGTCATCGACCGCGATACCGCTTCCCGTCTTGGCATCCTCCCCGCCGATATCGACAACACGCTTTACGACGCGTTTGGCCAGCGGCAAGTCTCGACGATCTTCACCCAGCTCAATCAATACCGCGTCGTCCTGGAAGTCGATCCGCAGTTTCAGCAGAATCCCGATGCACTTAAGAGTATCTACGTGCGGTCTTCCGCGGCTGCGCTGCAGGCTTCCGCCGGATCCACGGTGAACATCTCGTCGGCCGCGCAAGCGAACACGGCGGCGGCGCCCAACCCGCAAGTTCCGCTCAGCGCCTTCACGCGTTTCGAGCCTGGCGCGGGCTCCTTGATCGTCAACCATCAGGGGCAGTTTCCCGTGGTCACCGTCTCGTTCAATTTGGCTCCCAACGCGGCTCTCGGCGACGCTGTCAATGCCATCAACACGGCCAAGGCACAATTGAACATGCCGGCCAGCATTCAGGCGACATTCCAAGGCACGGCGGCGGCGTTCCTCAATTCGCTGGCCAACGAGCCCATCCTGATTCTGGCCGCGCTCGTCACCGTTTATATTGTTCTCGGCGTGCTGTACGAGAGCTACATTCACCCCATCACGATTCTCTCGACGCTTCCGTCCGCCGGCGTCGGCGCCATACTTGCTCTTCTGCTGTTCCACATGGAGTTCAGCGTTATCTCGCTGATTGGGGTCATCCTGTTGATTGGTATCGTGAAGAAAAACGCGATCATGATGATCGACTTCGCTCTCGAGGCGGAACGCAAGGAAGGGAAGCCCCCGCTTGAGGCTATCTACGAGGCGTGCCTGCTGCGTTTTCGTCCCATTATGATGACTACCATGGCTGCGCTTCTCGGCGCCCTGCCTCTTGCCATCGGCAGCGGTGTCGGCTCCGAATTGCGCCGTCCTCTGGGAATTACTATCGTTGGCGGCCTCCTTCTCAGCCAGTTGCTGACGCTTTACACCACGCCGGTCGTCTATCTGGCATTCGATTGGCTGGCCCACCGCTTTGCATTTCACATTGGGAATACTCTCGAGGAGCCGGCTCACGGCGATTAGGCCATGACTTCTTCGACCAATTTCTCCGCGCCCTTCATTCGTCGGCCTGTCGCGACGACGCTCATCACGATGGCGATCTTTCTCTCGGGCGTGGTTGCATTCCGGTTCCTACCCGTTTCGCCTCTTCCACAGGTTGATTTTCCGACCATCTCCGTCGGGGCAAGCCTGCCGGGTGCAAGCCCCGAGACGATGGCATCCGCTGTGGCCACACCGCTCGAGCGCCAGTTCGGCCGCATTGCAGGCGTTACGCAGATGACTTCCTCGAGCGGCCTCGGTTCCACCAATGTGACCTTGCAGTTCGATCTCAACCGCGACATCAACGCCGCTGCCCGCGACGTGCAAGCCGCCATTAACGCGTCGCGCAGCCAGCTCCCCGCCGATCTTCCCGGCCAGCCGACTTATCGCAAGGTCAATCCGGCGGACGCTCCGATCCTCATTCTCGCTTTAACCTCGGATAACATTCCGCCCGCGCAAATTTACGACGCCGCCGATTCGATCCTCGCTCAGAAACTCGCTCAGGTCGAAGGCGTCGGCCAGGTGTTCACGTGGGGAAGCGCGAGCCCTGCCGTTCGCGTGGAAGCCAACCCTTACCAGCTCAACAGCTATGGCATCAGCCTCGAGACCATTCGCGCTTCGCTGCAATCGGCCAACGCCAACCTTGCCAAGGGTTCGCTTTCCGATAGCCAGAAGACGTGGGCCATGGCGGACACCGACCAACTCTTCAAGGCCTATGAGTATCAGCCCCTGATTGTGGCCGGACATACGGGCGCGCCTGTGCGTCTCCAAGATATTGCCGAGGTCGTCGATTCCGTCGCGGACACCCGCAATTTGGGACTTTCCGGCGGCAGGCGTTCCGTGCTGCTGGCCATCTTCCGCCAGCCCGCCGCCAATATGATCGAGACGGTCGATCGCATTAACGCGCTCCTGCCGCTGTTCCGCGCTTCCATATCTCCTTCACTGCATTTGAGCGTCGCCGTCGATCGCAGCACGACGATTCGCGCTTCCGTTCACGACGTCGAGATCACGATGATCATTTCCATCATGCTCGTGATCCTTGTGGTTTTCGCTTTTCTCCGCAGTACCTGGGCCACCGTCATCCCCAGCGTGGCCGTTCCACTTTCCCTCGTGGGGACTTTCGGTGTTATGTATCTCTTCGGTTATAGCGTTGACAATCTCTCGCTGATGGCCCTCACGATTTGCACCGGGTTCGTCGTAGACGACGCCATCGTGGTCATTGAAAACATCACCCGCCACATCGAGAACGGGATGAAGCCGTTCGAGGCCGCCATGAAGGGCGCCAGCGAAATCGGTTTCACCGTGCTCTCCATGAGCACTTCGCTCGTGGCCGTATTTATCCCCATCTTGTTGATGCCCGGTATTGTTGGCCGGCTCTTCCGTGAATTTGCCGTGGTTCTCAGCGTCGCCATCGCCGTTTCTCTTTTTGTTTCTCTCACCACGACACCGATGATGTGCGCGCGTTTCCTAAAGCATGAATCCGGACGCCACAACTGGATTTACAAATTTTTTGAGAGCGCCTTTAACAATCTTTTACACGTGTACGATATTTCCCTGCGGTGGGTGCTTCGGCGCCAGTTGCTGATCCTTGGGGCCACCTTCCTTACTGCGATCATCTGCGCTTACCTCTTTTTTCATGTCAATTCCGGTTTCTTCCCGCAGCAGGACACGGGCCGCTTTAGCGGCATGATCCAGGGCGACCAGGATCTATCCTTCACCGCCATGGCGCAGAAGATGCGGGCCTTCACGAACATCGTGTTGAAGGATCCAGCGGTGGATAGCGTTACGTCCTTCACGGGCGGCGGCGCCGGCGGCAGCACAGCGCGGATGTTTGGCCAGCTCAAGCCTCTCAACGAACGCAAACTTAGCGCCGACGAAGTCATCGCCCGTATCCGCAAAGCCACTTCCAAGGTTCCCGGCGCTGTTCTCTATCTCCAGGCCGTGCAGGATCTCAGCGTCGGCGGCCGCGGCAGTGCCGCTCAGTACCAATATACGTTGCAGGCGGACAATCTCAGCGACCTCACTCACTGGGCTCCCATTCTTCAGAAAAAATTGGCGACGATCCCCGAACTTCGCGACGTCAACTCCGACCAGGAAATGCATGGTCTGGAAAGCTCCTTAGTTGTCGACCGGGACACGGCGAGTCGCCTCGGCGTATCGATGGAATCGATCGATAACACGCTGAACGATGCCTTCGGCCAGCGCCAGGTCTCGACCATCTACAAAGGTCTCAACCAGTACCATGTAGTCTTGGAAGTCATGCCCAGCGCCCAACAAGATCCCGCGGCTCTCAAGTCCATCTATGTGCCTGCCACGGGTGGCAAGCTCGTTCCACTTAGCGCCTTCTCCCACTACGAGCCCTCGAACACCGCGCTGTCCGTCAATCATCAGGGCATCTTCCCAGCCATCACCCTGTCTTTCAATCTTGCGCCGGGGGCCTCTCTCGGCCCTGCTGTGCTGCATATCCAGGAAGCCACACGCGAAGTTGGCATGCCGCCGACTGTGCACGCAACGTTCCAGGGCACGGCGCAGGCTTATCAGGATTCCCGCGCTTCGCAGCTCTTTCTCGTGATTACCGCTCTCATCGCCGTCTATATCGTTTTGGGAATCTTGTATGAAAGCTTTATTCACCCGATCACGATTCTGTCTACGATTCCCTCGGCGGGAATTGGCGCGATTCTGGCCATCAAGGCTGCGGGATCCGACCTCAACATGATCGCCCTCATCGGCATCATCCTGCTGATCGGCATCGTCAAGAAAAATGCCATTCTGATGATTGATTTTGCCGTTCAGGTTGAGCGAGAGGAGAAAGTCACGCCTTTGGAGGCTATCTACAAGGCTTGCCTATTACGCTTCCGGCCGATTCTGATGACTACAATGGCTGCGCTCTTTGGGGCGTTGCCACTGCTCTCGGAAACGGCGTCGGCTCCGAGCTACGGCGTCCTCTGGGTATCACCATCATCGGCGGGCTCATCGTCAGCCAGATGCTCACTCTGTTCACAACGCCGATCGTCTATATCTATATGGATCGGCTGCAATCCTGGCTGCAAGGGATTCGCAAGCACGGCCCAGGCCACGCCCCTGTTCCCGCTGGCGCTCAGGCGGACTAGTCCGGCTGCCATCCAGATTTTCACTGAATTTTTTAGTGCACAAGCGCGCTCTGCGCTGGCTCTGGAATTACGAACTGCCGATGATGTATCCAGTAAAGAAAACCAGCACGCCGCCCACAATCACTTGAAACGCCGCTTGCAGAAACGGCGTGTCCATGTAGCGGTGCCGGATGTAACTGATGACTCCCAGCTCGATTCCTACGACGATCACTGCCACCATCGTCGCACTGTGAAAATTCGCTATCAAAAAGGGCAACGTGTGCCCGATTCCGCCAGCCGTGGTCATTGCACTGGTAACCGCGCCGCGCAGCCAAGGCGAGCCTCTTCCGGTCAGCGATCCGTCGTCGGAAAGCCCTTCTGAAAACGCCATCGAGATTCCCGCGCCGATGGAAGCCGCAAGTCCCACGAGAAAGGCGTCCGAACTTTTGTGAGTGGCGAACGCTGCCGCAAACAGCGGCGCCAGAGTCGACACGGACCCGTCCATCAATCCGGCAAGGCCAGGCTGTACGATTTGCAGCAAGATCAGCTTGCGGTGCGATTCGTCTTCCTGCGCGCGCACCGGCTCCGTTAAATGCTTCTGTTCGAGATCGTCCGCCGTCGCGTAGTGCTTGCGCTCTTCATCCGCCAATTTATTCAACAGCTCGCGTGTGGGAGCATCTGTAATGCGGGTAACGGCTCGCGCATAGAAACGCCCTGCTTCCATCTCCATGATCTTGGCTTGTTTCCTGGCCACGTTTACGCCCAGCGGCCTCACCAGCCACGTTGGCCGCCGTTGCAGAAACCCTTTGACGTTCTCCCGCCGGATCAATGGGATGTGGTCGCCAAAGCGCTGCCGGAACATCGCCAACAGCCGGTCCCGGTGCACGACCTCTTCGTCGCGCATCTCTTCGAACATTTGCCCAGTCGCCGGATAAGTCTCCCGCAAGGCGTCAGCAAATTCGCCGTAGATGCGCCCGTCTTCTTCTTCCGAAGCGATGGCCAGCGCCAGAATCTCTTTTTCCGATAATTCCTTGAATTTCTTGAGCATCGGCACTTCCTCGAAGTTGGGTGAGGAAGAGAATCGCACAAACGGTGGAGAGACGCCACCTAGAGGCAGGCCAACAGCATCGAGAGGCAAGCAAATGGCGTTTTTCGCGAGTGCAGCAGGAAAGAGCCATGCAGAAGCGCGGAGCGCTTCAGAACATCGCGCGCTAAACCAAGAAACCTTGCGTACGGCACAGGTTGACAATTCCGAAGCGGTCGTCTGCCCCGACTTTATGTTTCATCCGGTATAAGTGGTTCTTTACCGTCTGCTCGGACAGGCAAAATCTGTTCGCTATTTCCTTGTTCGTCAGTCCCTGCGCGATCAGCGGCACGATCTGCTGTTCGCGCCGCGTCAGGCCCAGCCTTGGGTGGACGGCCGGCGAGTGCAATGAGGTGGCCTCTCGCTCAAAGAACCGGAATAGCGCTGCGCACAGCGGCCCGGGGCATACCGCCCCGCCCGCATGCAGCGCATGCATGGCCTCCAGAACGTCCTCCGAAGAAGCGTCTCGCGGCAGGTATCCTTTGATCCCCGCTCTCACGTATTGGATGAATTCCTTTTCGTCTTCCGTCATTCCTACCAGCAATATTTGTACGGTCGGCGCCATCAATCGCACCTGCCGAATCACGTGTACGTCTTCCTCGAGACTGCCACGTGATGTTAGCAGCAGGATGTCTGGCTTCTCCTCTACTAGAACCTCCGCTCGGAAAGGCCCGGTGCAATCCAGTCCCGCCACGTCGATGTCCCCCTGCCGCATCAACATCTTCGAGAGGGCTTCCCGCAGAAGCCGGTTTTCTGCCGCGATATACACTCGGGTACTCTGTTGCGCTGCGCAGGTTGTTCCGCTTGCCTCCGTCCCTTCCGCCGGCGTCAGATTCACGCTTCCCTCTACCGGCAGCAGCTGATTGCGTTGGCCATTCCCAGACGAAACTGCACTCCGGTGCGAGGCTGTCCCCATTTGAGGTCTCACCCTGCTCTTTCTCTAGCTCTTTTCCGAGATTATCCTTCTCAGGGAATTCACTTTCGCGAGCATCACCTTACATCTGCAATCTTGCAGCCGCCTTTCCCATTTGCCGCTCACCGCCAGTCCCCATTTATCTCTTACTGTAGCTATGTCTTAGAGCCGGACCGGTGTAAGACTTCCTGGGTCCGCGGTTCCACTTTGGTACCAATCCCGATCCGCCAATTCACTTCGGAACTTCTCCATTAAGCCCTTCTTATTCTTCTCTTTAGTGAAAATTCGCCTTTCTCCTTTCTTTCTTTCGCAGTACTTCCGTACTATCATCTGTTGAGCGCGTCCTATCCCAGAGTGGGTACGTTTCCACTATAGGTTTTGCGTTGCGCGGGCCGTACACTCTCTCTTGAAGCTTGTAATCCTCGAGAGGCACGGCAATCATGGAGACCCAGCAAGATATTATGGCGAAGACATCCGGCGTTGGTGGCAAACCCACCCCGAAGCCTACCGCCGCGGAACGTCGCGGCACCCGCCGCTGCAAAATCACTCAGCTTATGCGTATCCGTCCTTCCGATCCAGAGAAGGAGCACTTTGAAGATTTGCGCGGAACCCTCAGCGTTTCGCGGAGCGGTGTTTACTTTCAATCCAGCGAGCTGGGCTACGAAATCGGCATGCGCCTCTTCGTGACCATGCCCTACTCCCAAAATCCCATGGCGATGAATCGCGAATATCTCGCCGAAGTGGTCCGGCGGGACCCACTCCCCACCGGCATGTTCGGCATCGGCCTGAAAATCCTCATGGAAATGGGTATGCAGCAGCCCGCCGCCTACGGCGTTTCTGGTTCGGGCTGGTAGATTCCGCGTTCTGCGCGACTCAACTCATCTTGAATACAAAAAGGGGCGGATGGCTGTCAGCCATCCGCCCCTTCCTGTTATTGGGGGGTTGGAGAAAACTCGCCGCTGACCTAATCTTGTCCGAACATCCGCAGGGTCTTGTGCCGCAGCATCCCCAGTTGCCGGTTTATCGGATGTCTCCTCGTAAGGAATGTAAGCACCGGCGGACGTCTCTCGGCCAATCGGTTCATCGCAATCGTCAGCCGCACATCTCGCCGCGCAAACTTCAGCCCGGATTGCAATGCCTCTACAGCCTCGTCCCGCCGTCCCGCGGTCGCATACACTTCCGCCAGGTTCAGATAAAGTTGCGCCTGGTTCCGCTTCATGCGCACGGCCGCGTCGCACAGCCGTTCCGCTTCGCCCCACTTCTGCTCGGAGCGCGCCAGCACAACTCCCAGATACGACATGTAGTATGGATTATTTTTATCCAGGTCCACCGCGCGCTTCATGTGCGGCAGCGCTTTGACGGCGTAGTTGTCTCGCAGCAGTGTTAACCCCGTCTTGAACTCCCGGAATGCTTCCGTATCCATCATCGCTTCACCTCGTAGCCCCCGGCCTTTTCAGGCCAGGCAAGGATTAGGACTCCCCGGGAAGCAGGAAACGCGCCGCGCGCTGCATGAAAGGAGCACACAGACAGCCCGGGCGGCCGGCTTGGCCGGCCCGGCCAATTCGAGCTCACCTATAAATAATGTTGCGTTCACCCGAGTGGTGTGCGGTTCAGCGAGGAGCAGCATTGCGAGTACGGTTCCCATCCCAGTCCTTCTTGAACGTACGCGCACTCTGTTCAGGAATCTACTGACCCGTGGGACAGTCTTGGTCCAGCCGCACTGTAGTAACTAATACGCCGTAAAGTACAGGAAGCCGAATCGCCGCCACTTCTGCCGCTCTTCGCCACATGCAAGTGTTGCTCAGTCAGCCCAGGCGATAGATGAGAAATTTTCGCGCGCACTCTACTTCGTCAACTTTTTCCAGCCTTTTCGCCAGTCTTCCCAATCCTTCATTGTGGCTTTGCACATCGCTTTGGCTGCATTATGCAGCCAGCGGCTTTTTCTTTTTGCCAAATCGCGCTTGATTTCCGGAATGGCCTGCGGCGAACCAAAGTGCATGTTCGCGGTTTCCCAGCCCATCGAATAAAGTAGCCGTGCTTCATCGCGTTCCGCCGTCAGAGACGCCAATTCAATTCGCGAGCAATCGGGCGCCAGCCGCCGCACCAGCCACCGGCTATGAAAATGAACAAAGGGATCCTGCACTCGCAAACACCGCGTAACCAGCCTTGGTCCGTAGATGACCGATGAGGATACTTTATTGTTCCACGCCGATGCTGAAGGGCGAATCGCTTTGGCCTCGCGCGCAATAAACGCGCCTCCTGACGAAGAGAGCGCCAAAATCCTCGGATGACCCAGGCTCCCCAGTCCCGCAATCCGTTTTTTCAACTGATACAAACTTTTCGGCGGCAGCCACTCTTCCAATAAGTCGCGCACCTCCCCCGGCGGTTTTGCCGTGAACGGCGGCAAGTGTGTCAGCTTGTCCCAGAAATGGACGGGGTCGCGCAGCTTGCTCAACGCGATCAGCCGCAGCCAGCGGTGATCCTCGGCAAGAATGAACGGTTTCCCGCCTGCGGCCAGCGCGTCGCGGTAACCCTCCTCGATCGCCTCGGACGCTTCGCGCCGCGCCATGCTTAGGTGCTCGCCTTCGATTGCCAGATAGGCGCTGGTCGTCAACCGCACCAGATCAATCGCGTACGACGAAGGAAACACCTCATCCAGGTCGTTCACGCCCCAAATCAGCCGCCCTTCCGGGTCCCGCCAGGTTCCGAAATTCTCGATGTGCAGATCGCCGACCGCAAGAACCTTTGGCGCTTTTGCGAGCTCGCCGCACACTTCCGGCCATAGCTGCAGCCACCGGTAGAATGTCGCCCGGAAGAACGGAAATACGGCCTCCGCCATGAGTTGATGTTTGAGCCGCAGATCCTGTTTGAGGATGGGAAGTTGAACGGAGAGCCATTTTTCAAAATCAAAGGTGGCTTCAATAATTCCGAGCTTCATGCGCGGCTCACACCCGCGCATGTTCCGCGCGGGAAGTTCCCCTCACGCGCGATTCGTAGATCGGGAAGCGCCCGGCCAATTCGGCGACTCGCTTGCGCACCCTCTGCTCTGTTTCCGTGTCGCCGAGATGCGAGAGGATCTCGCCAATCCAGGCGCCGACCTGCTCCATCTCGGCTTCGCGCATCCCCCGCGTCGTTACGGACGGGCTTCCCAGCCGGATCCCGCCGCCCTTCATCGGGGGCAGAGGATCGAACGGGATCGAATTTTTGTTCACTGTGATTCCCGCGCGGTCCAGCGCCTTTTCCGCGTCGCTTCCTGTAATCCCGCGAGAATGCACTTCCAACAAGAAAACGTGATTGTCCGTTCCGCCTGTCACGATCCGGTAGCCGCTCTTCGCGATCGCTGCCGCCAGCGCCTTCGCGTTGGCCACAACCTGTTTCTGGTAATCCTTGAAGCTCGGCTCCATCGCTTCCTTCAAGCACACGGCCTTCGCCGCAATGGTATGCACCAGCGGTCCGCCTTGCGTCCCTGGAAACGTGAGCTTATCCAACTCTTTTGCAAACGCCGCTTTGCACAGTACCAATCCGCCGCGCGGCCCGCGCAATGTCTTGTGCGTCGTCGTCGATACGATATCAGCGTGCGGCACCGGGCTCGGATGCATTCCCGCGGCAACCAACCCAGCGATGTGCGCCATGTCCACAAAAAAGAGCGCTCCCACTGCTTTTGCCGCCTTCGCGATTCGCTCGAAATCGATAATCCTCGAGTACGCGCTCGCCCCCGCCACAATCATCTTCGGCTTGTGCTCCTGCGCCAGCTTCTCGATCTCTTCGTAATCGATGCGCTCGTCTTCTCTCCGCACGCCATACGCCACGAACTTGTACATCCGCCCCGAAAAGTTCAAAGGATGCCCGTGCGTCAAGTGCCCGCCATGCGAAAGGTTCATTCCCAGCACCACATCGTCCTTCTGCAAAGTGGACATGTACACGGCCACATTCGCCGAAGTTCCCGAATGCGCCTGCACGTTGGCATGCTCCGCTCCGAACAGCTCCTTCGCGCGATCGATCGCCAGTTGCTCTACTTTGTCGGCGTATTCGCACCCGCCGTAATACCGCCTTCCCGGATACCCCTCCGCGTACTTGTTCGTGAAGATCGACCCCATGGCCTCGAGCACCGCCTCCGAAACGAGGTTTTCCGATGGGATCAGCTCCAGCCCCGTGGCCTCGCGCTGCGCCTCTTCGCGCAACAACTCCGCAATCGCCGGGTCCACCGCCTCCAGCGGCCTCTGCATCCGTTCGTTCGCTTCTGTCGTCATCTCTGTTGTCCTGTCCATTCATTTCCATTCAGTTTAATTCTGTTGAGTTGAGCTCGATTCAGTTGTGTCCCATCTTACCCCGCCGAGCCTGATTCTGCGAAGCGTCCAATCTTCGATCAAAACCACTGATCCAAAATCTCAAGCTGGTATCATTGTTCCAGGAAGTTTTGCGGCTTTTATTGCGGCAGTGCCTCTGCCGCCTTTTTCTTTTTGGGCTAACCACTGGATGGCACAGCCCAACGCATGTGCATCTCACACATTCCGCGAGGGATGAATTCTCCCGGAACTCCGAGCGAACTACTTCAGAGACGATTTTCGCGGGACGCGTTAAAATGATTTTGTATCCTGTGATTCGTATTTCGAGAAAGGATGCGCGTCGAACATGCGATCACTCCCGAAGTTCCTTTTTGACGCCCCTTCCGGTCCCGCGATCATCTTGCTTATTCGCATCCCCGTTGGGTTGATCTTTCTCACCCAGGGAACTCTCAAATTCACCGACCCGCACATGGGCGTGCTTCGTATTGCGCGAATCGGATTTCCCCATCCGCATTTCACGGCGCTCTTTGTCGGAGGTTTCGAGATGGTCTGTGGACTGCTAGTTTTGGCGGGCCTCTTGACGCGGGCTGCTGCCGTTCCCCTTTTGATCGTGATTACGACCGCGATCACCACGACGAAGATCCCCGAGCTATTTCGAGAAGGGCAGGGCTTCTGGTATATGGTGAGCGATGCGCGGACGGATTTTGCAATGTTCTTCTCTCTCATTTTCTTGATTACCGCGGGCGGGGGCGCGTGGTCTTTGGACGCGCGCCGTCGTCGGGTGGACGCATAAGGAGAATCCGACGATATTCACCCTATCTATCTGCACCGGCACAGTTTTGGACAGGCGAACATAGCGGGAAAGCCCACGGCGGGAATCGTGAAGGATGTCTTCATGCTCGGCGGTTATCAGGAAGCGGAAGTGGATTTTGTGGGCGACAATCCCGGTATGACGCGCTTCCACTGTCACGAGCAGTTGCACACGGATTTTGGTTTCATGACGCTCTTGAACTACGCGTAATTGCCCATCCATAACCGAAGCCTCACTCGCTATGTTGCAATTAGCCTCCTGGCGCTTTGCAAAGGCAACTTCAACGCAGCGGCGCAGGCCGCCTGGCGCGATCAAGATGGCCACGGGTCGCCAAGGAATATCGGCGTTATCGCCCAAGCTACGCATGTCATCGCTTCACTTGCAGCAATGTTCGAGCACAGCGATGATGTTTTCTGGCGTTCCAAATACTCATGCGCACTTTCATTGCTTCCTTCCGCCAGATTCTGCATGATTCCGTGGGCGTGGTGCACCGGTGAACTTTCCGCGAGCGATGAACTTTTCTGAAGATACGGACCGAGCTTCGCCGGCCACGCCTCCAAGAGCGGAGAGGCGCCTTGTTATTCTTCTGGCGATCCTGCTTGCCGCGGGAACGTTGCTTCTCTACGCCCCGGCGGTCCGGAACGGATTTGTCAATTTTGACGATCCAGATTACGTGACGCGGAACGAGCACGTTCTGGAAGGACTTTCTTGGGCAAATCTCAAGTGGGCTTTCGGGACAGATAATCCGGCCGCGAACTGGCATCCGCTGACGTGGATTTCACACCTGATGGATGTGCAGATTTATGGAACGAACCCCTCGGGCCATCACTTTACCAACGTCTTGTTTCAGACTCTGAACGTTCTGCTTCTTTTTTTTCTGCTGGAGCGCGCCACGAGGTTTCCTCTACGGAGCGCGGCGGTGGCCGCACTTTTCGCGATTCATCCACTGAATGTGGAATCCGTCGCTTGGGTCACGGAGCGCAAGGCTGTACTCTCGATGTTCTTTCTTTTGCTTACGCTGTGGGCGTATGGGTGGTATGCACGCAAGCCTGGCTTGGCTCGGTATTTTTGGGTGACACTGCTTTTCGCCATGGCGCTGATGTCCAAGGTGTGGGTCGTCTCGCTGCCCTTTGCTTTGCTACTACTGGATTATTGGCCGCTGCGAAGATTCTCGAATCTTGAGGAGCCGGGCGGCAAGAGCCGGTTCGCTTCCATTTTTTTTGCGCTGGCGATGGAAAAGATTCCGCTTCTGCTGCTGGCCGCGGCGGCAGGCTGGATGACGCTCTATGTAAATCGCAGGGAAGGCGCGTTGGCGGCAGCCATGCCGTTCACTTGGCGATTTAAAAATGCCGTTTATTCGTATTGGGCGTACCTCGGCAAGGCGATTTGGCCAACGCGATTGGCCGTATTTTATCCGCATCCGGAAAATTCGCTCGCGTGGCCGAAGGTCATTGTCGCCGGAGTCTTGCTGGTTTGCATAAGCGGAGCCGTCTGGCATTTTCGAGAGAGAAAGTATCTGTTAGTAGGCTGGCTCTGGTATTTGGGAACGATGGTGCCGATGTGCGGAATTGTGCAGTCGGGAAGGCAAGGAATGGCCGACCGCTTTATGTACATTCCAATGATCGGGTTATTCGTTTCCGTTGTTTGGTTTTTGGGCGAATGGACGTCCCGTTTGCAGGTGAATCAAGGAATTGCCGCGGCGTCGTTTCTATTGCTGGCATCGCCGTACGCATACTTAACGCACAAGCAGATTGGCTACTGGCAGGACAGCTATACGCTTTTCTCGCACACGCTCGAGGTGACCAGCAACAACGGGCTCGCTGAAAACAATCTCGGCGCGGCTTTGTTGGGGAGAGGACAACTGCGGCTCGCGGCTGGGCATCTCGAAGCTGCGGTTCGTTTGACTCCGGATCTGGCGGTGGGCCATTACAATCTGGGCGTTCTGCTTCAGCGCGACGGCCGCGCGGAAGAGGCTGCGCGGGAGTACCGCGTGGTGCTGGCGCTCTCTCCGCACTCTCTCGAAGCAGGGCAAGCCCACAACAATCTTGGAATTCTCTACTTGGCGTCGAAAAATTACGCGGCGGCGCTGCCGGAATTGGACGCGGCCATTGCATTGAATCCGAACGAACAGAATAGCTACATCGGACGAGGAACGATCGAGCTGAATTCCTGGGAATACGCCGCCGCCGTTGCAGATTTCACGCGCGCCAACCAAATCTCGCCTTCGCCGATCGCATGCTACTGGCTCGGGCGAGCGCTGGAAAGCCAAGGCAACTTCGCGCAAGCCGAGAAAGCATACGGTGAGGCATTGCAGCTGGCTCCTGCAATGGGGGAAGCACGGAGCCGGCTGGAAGCGCTTCATGGAAGGGCTGCAGGACAACCATGATGGCTACGACGGATGGCGAAGCCAGAGCAGATGGTAGTTGGCACGAGCAAGCTACAGGTCTGCAGGGCGGCTGGAAACTCGGGAACGCGGCTGGGCGTTAAAAACATGACGAGCGCGGATTCGAACAGGATAAGGGTGTTTTGGACCTACTGGCAGGCGCGGTCCCGGCGGAGAGGGTAAATCGCTTGCGGGCCGCACTTCTGCGTCGACTGCTCGCTCACCCGCTGACGGCGGGACGCGAACTGGATGATCCCGGCACCACAGAACTGCGAAAACAGATTATTTGGTCCAAGCCTTTCTTGAAGGCCATCTATGATGAGTGGTACGGCATGCTTGCTCGAGAGCTCCCGGTGGGCGAAGGGAAAGTGCTGGAACTGGGCTCGGGGGGCGGTTACTGTGCGCAGTTCATTCCGGGACTGATCACTTCAGAGGTTTTCCCTTGTGCCGGTGTGCGAATTGTCGCAGATGCAGAGAGAATGCCCTTCGCCGATCGATCGATGCGGGCGATCGTAATGACCAACGTGATGCACCATGTGCCCGACGTGAGGATATTTTTCGAGCAAGCTTCGAGGTGCCTGCGCCCGGGAGGAAAAATACTGATGATTGAACCGTGGATCACGCCATGGTCGTCGTTCATCTACAAATACTTTCATCACGAGCCGTTTCACCCCGAGGCGGCGGATTGGACGTACTCCTCGACGGGGCCGCTCTCCGGCGCAAACATCGCGATGCCGTGGATTGTTTTTGCAAGAGATCGCGGCAAATTTGAAACTAGTTACCCGGAATTTTCCATTGAACGGATTCAGCCTTTTCTACCGTTTCGCTACATGATCTCAGGCGGAGTGGCAATGCGCAGTCTGATGCCGGGCTTTACTCATTCGGCGTGGGCGCGATTCGAGCGGATGCTGAAATCCTGGATGCCCAGCCTCGGAATGTTTGCGTTCATCGCGGTACGCCGGTTGTAACGCGCGGCGCCGGTTGAACTTTGGCAGGCAGGTTTGGGGCTTTCTCGAACTGGCTATGACAATGCTGACCACTAAAACAAAAATATCGCTGGCCTCTATCGCTTATAAGTTCATCAGCGCGGGTCGCGCGATGACCGGCAAAAACAATTTGGCAACCGTCCGGCGCCGCGGTCTGATGTGGAGCCTGGATCTGAGCGAGGGAATCGACTTTTCGATTTATTTGTTGGGTGCGTTCGAGCGTTCGACGGTGATCACCCTGGAAAAACTGGTGAAGCCCGGCGACGTGGCGTTTGACATTGGAGCGAACATCGGCGCCCACACTTTGGGACTGGCGCGCAGCGTGGGCCCTGCCGGAAAAGTCTTCGCCTTTGAGCCAACCGACTTTGCGTTCGACAAATTGAAACGCAACCTTGCGCTGAATCCGGAGCTGCAGGCGCGGACCTATCCGCGGCAAGTTCTATTGGCCGCAGAGCCCGCCAAGGACGCTCCCAAGGAAATCTTCGCCAGCTGGCCTCTCGAGAAGGATGCTTCTGTGCACCCCAAGCACAGGGGACGCCAAGTCACGGCCAACAACGCGACGGTGGACACGCTGGACCGCATCGTGGAGCGAGAGGGCATTGGCCGGTTGGACGTCATCAAAATAGACGTAGACGGACATGAGTTGCCCGTGTTGCAGGGCGGGCTCAAAGCTCTGAGAAAATTCAGGCCCATTTTGGTGATGGAGATGTCGCCCTACGTGCACGCCGAGGAACACAACAGTTTTCCTGCGCTGGTCGGGCTTCTGCGAGATGCCGGGTACTCGATACAACATGCGA
>Ga0187820_1000048_pt1 | contig 20181 bp, 16 predicted proteins | sample NC_wetland_sal_i_19_FD_132409 | JGI IMG/M metagenome (GOLD analysis project Ga0187820, IMG submission 132409) | Wetland sediment microbial communities from Neuse River Estuary, North Carolina, USA - SO4_5 | ecosystem: Environmental > Aquatic > Freshwater > Wetlands > Sediment | place: USA: North... | reverse complement strand
GGCGGACGTGCTGGTGCGGGTGAAGACGGCGTCGATTTGCGGGACGGATTTGCATATTTACGGATGGGACCGGTGGTCGCAGGGACGAATCAAGCCGCCGTTGACGCTGGGGCATGAGTTTTGCGGTGTAATCGAGCGCGTGGGGGAAGAAGTAACGGCGGTGAAGCCGGGGGATTTCGTCAGCGCGGAGATGCACGTGAATTGCGGGCATTGCCACCAATGCAGGCTGGGCGAAGCGCACATCTGCCAGAATCTGCGAATTATCGGGATCGATCAGGATGGAGCGTTCGCGGAGTTCGTGAAAATTCCCGCGTCGAATATCTGGAAGCTTGATCCTGCGATTCCGGAGCACTACGGAGCGATTCTCGATCCGCTCGGGAATGCGGTGCACACGGTGCTGGCCGGGCCAATTGCGGGGCAGACGGCGCTGGTGACGGGATGCGGGCCGATCGGGTTGATGTCGATTGCGGTGGCGAAAGCGTGCGGAAGCTCGACGGTGTTTGCAACGGAGACGAATGAGAAGCGTCGCACGATGGCCAAGAAAATGGGCGCGGACGTGGTGCTGAATCCGGCAACGGAGGAAGCGGTTGCGAGGATTCTAGCGGAGACGGCTGGAACCGGTGTGGATGTGCTGCTGGAAATGAGCGGGAATCCGACGGCGATTCAGCAAGGCTTTAAATCGCTGAGAGCGGGAGGCCGCGCGTCGCTGCTGGGAATACCGACGGAAAATGTGCCGCTGGATTTGGTCAATGATGTGATTTTCAAGGGCGCGACCGTGCAAGGAATTTATGGGCGCAGGATGTACGAGACGTGGGTACAGATGACGGCGCTGCTGAAAGCCGGGCGGCTGGATTTGGAGCCGCTTTTCGGGGAGCGCGCTCCGCTGGACAAATTCGAGAACGCTTTCACGTTGTTGCAAGGCGGATTGGCGGGGAAAGTTTTGTTGTACCCGAATGGCTTGCCGCATTAGATACGATTCTTTTTCCATCTGTCCTTCGCGATTGCTCCGTCCGAATTTCCAAGAATAAACCCGGTAGCCGCGTTGGATTCATTTGCTCAGAAGCGGCGACTGGCGGAAAATGGTTTGTCCACCAGCCGAGTCCACTTCAGGAGTCTAAACATGTCCGATACTGCAACGATGGCGACGAAGAAGAATCCGACGCAATACATTTCCGACCAATTGAACGAACTGAGGGCGAAAGGCGTGGCGCCGAAGCTGCGAGTGCTGGAAGGCGAGCAGAAACCAGTCTGCGTATTTGACGGGCGGGAAGTGATCAACCTGGCTTCCAACAATTATCTGGGACTGACGACCCACAAGAGTTTGCGAAAGGCCGCGCTGGACGCGGTGAAACGGTACGGTGTAGGGGCGGGTGCGGTTCGAACGATCGCGGGGACGATGAAGATCCACATGGAGCTGGAGGGGCAGATTGCGCGGTTTAAAAATGTGGAAGCGTGCGTGGTGTTCCAATCGGGATTTACGGCGAATGCGGGAACGGTTTCGGCTGTCCTCGGCAAGGAAGACCTGATCATTTCGGATGAATTGAATCACGCTTCAATTATCGATGGAGCGCGGCTTTCGAAGGCGACCATCAAGGTTTTCAAGCACAAGGATGTGGCGGACTGCGAAAGGATTTTGCGGGAGCACGCGGAGTTTCCGGGCAAAAAGCTGATGATTACGGATGGCGTTTTTTCGATGGACGGTGACATCGCGCCGCTCCCCGCGCTTTGCGACCTGGCGGAAAAATATAACTGCATCATGATGGTAGACGACGCGCACTCGAGCGGCGTGTTGGGGCGCGGGGGACGCGGCACGGTCGATCATCTTGGATGCCACGGGCGCGTGCACATTCAGGTGGGCACTTTAAGCAAGGCGATTGGCGCGATGGGTGGGTATGTGGCCGGATCGCGCGACTTGATTGATTTCTTGTACTTGCGGGCGCGGCCGTTTCTTTTCTCGACTTCGCATCCGCCGGCAACGGTAGCGGCCTGCCAGGCTGCGTTTACGCTGCTTGATTCACCGGAAGGCGAGAAGCTGGTGAAAAAGCTGTGGGCTAATACGAAGATGTTTAAGCGGGAGTTGAAGAAGCGCGGCTTCCAGTTCAAGGCGAGCGAGACGCCGATTATTCCAATTCACGTGGGAGACGCTGCCAAGGCATTCGAATTCTCGAAGAAGCTGTTTGAGGCGGGCGTTTTTGCGCCTGCAGTGGGGTACCCCGTCGTAGCAGAAGGCAAAGCACGGCTGCGTGCGATCGTGAGCGCGACTCACAAGAGAGAACAACTGCTGCGCGCTGCGGATATTTTGGCCGAGGTGGCCAAGCCGCTGGGTATCATTTCCTAGTCAGACCAGCGCAGACAGAGTATTACGGGCTTGCGCTCCACCGAATCATGTTTTTGGGCCGTAATCTTCCTCGACTGAATCTTTAGCCCGCTTTGGAGGCATTGCGAATGCAACTATTCTTCGCCTGGGAGCGTCCCCCTATATAGGGAAGATTCCCGATAGAAGTTGCCCCGCGCATTCGCATTTGGAGGCACAAATGATACGAGTTGGAATGGCTGTACTGGCCGGCGTCATGTTTGCGGCGGGTGCCGCAGCGGAGGCGCAAACGAGCGCACAGACACCGGTGACATCGAGTCGTGCGGCGCAGACAGAGGCGGGGACAGCTACGTTGCCGAGTGGGACCGCGGTGAATGCAGAACTGAATTCGTCGGTGGATTCGAAGAAAGCCAGGGTTGGCGACAAAGTCGAGGCGCACACAACCGAGGAAATAAAGTACGCCGGCAAAACAATTGTTCCAATCGGTGCAAAGATAGTGGGGCACGTGACGGAAGCTACGGCGAGATCGAAGGGCGATAGCGGATCCACGCTGGCGATTCAGTTTGACAAGGCAATTCCGAGGAAAGGTGAGGAAATTCCGCTGAATGTGGCAATACTCGCGATTGCCGAGCCACAAAGTGATTTTTCCGGCGGGTCAGCGGGGCCAGGTAGTGACCCCATGAGTGGGACAGCCCCCGCAGCTACGAGCGGATCGCCGATGGGCACCAGCCACACGCCGACGGCATCGCCTGGAAGGCCCAGCTATCCCGCAGATGGGCCCTCTAGCTTGCCAAGCGCCTTAAAGGCTTTGCCCGCAGATAGCCGCGGTGTGTATGGATTGAAGGATTTGAAACTGATGGTGACCTCGTCGAGCGCAGGCCAAGCAACCATCATAACTTCGAGTCGCAAGAATGTGCATTTGGACGGCGGTACTAGATTGCTGCTCGTCGTGCCAGAACAAGTAGCCACGGCACCCAGCAAGTAGATCAAACAAAGTTAGGAGCAAAAGAGGGTGCAATGACTTGCGCCTTCTTTTTGTCTTGCCGAACCAAATCCGCTTCCACGGAACTGAGGTTGGTTCCGCAAGCCTTTGCTATACTCGCCCCCATGCCTGCGGCGCCGAAAAAACTATTTCTGGTGGATGCGATGGCGCACATCTACCGCGCCTTTTTTGCGCCTATGCCGCAACGCTTGACCGGACCGGGCGGCACGCCGACCAACGTTCCGTTTCTCTTCGGCAACATACTTCGCAGGCTCATCAAAGATTATCAGCCGGACTACATTGGGATCGTGTTCGACCCGCCTGGTGCGACGTTTCGCGACAAACTGTTTGAAAAATATAAGGCGCAGCGCGCGCCGATGCCGGATGAAATGCGCGTGCAACTGCCCTCTGTGCGGCGATTGTGCGAGGCAATGAGGCTGCCGATTCTGGAGGTCCAAGGATACGAAGCGGATGACGTGATCGGCGCGATGGCGGTGCAAGCCGCAAAGAAGAACCTGGACGTGCTGGTGATCTCGAACGACAAGGACATGATGCAGCTCGTTGGGAAGAATGTGCGGACGCTGCGCACGGGGTCGGGAGGGGCGAAGGCAGACATTATTGTCGACGCGCAGAAAGTGGAAGAGATTTTAGGTGTGCCTCCGGAACGGGTTGTGGACTATATGGCGCTGCTGGGAGACAACATCGACAACATCCCCGGCGCGAAAGGCATCGGCGAAAAAGGGGCGGCCGAGCTGATCAAGAAATATGGGAGCGTCGAAAAAGCGCTGGATCACGCGGATGAGGTGCCCAATAAGCGCTACCGCGAGGCTCTGCAACAGCAGCGCGAACAAGTGATGATGTCGAAGCAACTGGCGAAGATAGCGACGGATTTGCCGTTGAAACTGGATTTGAACGCGCTTGAGCGGCGAGAGCCGGATGTGGCTGCACTCGGGACGCTGTACCGCGAGCTAGGCTTCAACTCGCTTTTGAAGGAGTTGAGCGCGGAAGGGCTAGCGGCCTCGGCGCCCGCGAGCGCCGCAGCCGCCGAGAAGGCGGACTATTCGGCGTTCCCCGATGTGGCTGAGTTTCGGACTTATCTCGCGAAGCTGCCGACGAAACTGCCACTGGCCGTTTGGTTGAATCTCGAACTTGGCGAACGGGAGTCGGAAGGATTTGGCACGCGCATCGCCTCGATAGAGGTTTCCTCGAAAGCCGGCGAGGGGCGTTCTGTTTGGATGGATGAAAAGGGAGAGGCGCTGAAAGCGCTTGTGCCCGTCCTTACAGATGCGAAACGGGCGAAAATCTTTCACGATCCAAAGCTTTTCCAATTGCTTGCGGGACGCGCTGTGAATGTAAAGCACGCGACGCAGCTGTATTCGTATTTATTGAAGCCGACGACCGCGAATCACAATTTTGCCGACGTGGTAATGCGGCAGTTCAACGAAATGCTGGGAGGTGGCCCCGGGGAGCGCGCAGATTACTTGCAGCGGTTGGCTCCCGTTTTGCGCGCGCAGATCGACGAGCAGGAGCTTGCCGGAGTCTACGAAAAGATCGACTTGCCGCTTGCTCCGGTGCTGGCGGACATGGAACGTGCTGGGATCCGTGTGGACCCGAAAGAACTCGAGAAGATGTCCAAGTCGATGGAGAAAGAAGTCCGACAGCTGGAAAAGGAGATTTGGAAACTTGCCGGGAATGAATTCAACATCAACTCGCCGGCGCAGCTTGCGGAAATTTTGTTCGACAAGCTGAACCTGCAGCCGCCGGCGCGGCGCGGGAAAGGGAAAGTGCGATCGACGGCAGCGGATATTCTGGAGGAGATGGCCGCGCAACATGCACTGCCTGCAAAAATTATCGAGTTCCGCGAAATTTCGAAACTGAAATCGACGTATGTCGATGCGCTACCGAAACTGATTCACCCGGAAACGGGACGATTGCACACGAGCTTTTCGCAGACGACGGCAGCGACCGGCCGGCTTAGCTCGAGCGATCCGAATTTGCAAAATATTCCGATTCGTACGGAACTTGGGCGCGAGATTCGTGCGGCGTTCGTCGCGGAGAAGGGGAAGATTCTGCTTTCGGCGGATTATTCGCAAATTGAATTGCGCGTGATGGCGCATTTTTCCGGCGATCCCGTTCTGACGGATGCGTTCCGCAATGGAGAGGACATTCACGCGCGCACGGCGCAGGAAGTATTCGGCGTAGGGCCGATGGCGCAAAACGCGGAACACCGGCGCGCGGCGAAGGCCATCAATTTTGGAATTATCTACGGACTTTCGGCGTTCGGGCTCGCGCAGCAGCTTGGCATCGGGCAGAAAGAAGCCGCGCAATTCATCAGCGCGTATTTTACGCGGTACCGGGGAGTGAAAGAATTTCTAGACAAAATCCTTGCGGAAACACGCAAGACGGGCGTGGCAAAAACGCTCTTCGGAAGAATCCGGCCGATCCCGGAGATCAATTCTCCGCAGGCGCAGCTTCGCAGTTTTGCGGAGCGCACGGCATTGAATTCCCCGTTGCAAGGGACAGCGGCGGACCTGATCAAGCTGGCGATGATCAACATCGACAACCGGCTAATCGCGGAAAAATTCGAAGCGAAAATGATTTTGCAAGTGCACGATGAGCTGTTGTTTGAAGTCCCGCCGAAAGAAAAAGCCAGACTTGAAAAACTCGTTCGCGAGGAGATGGAAGGCGTGCATGAGCTCGCGGTTCCGCTGGTCGTGGAGATAGGTTCCGGCCCCAATTGGCGGGATCTGGAGTGAACATCATCGGATCGAGGCTTACGTTGTATTTTCCCGCTGCGCGGGCGTAGAATCCGCTCAAAGAATCTCGCCGATTCCCCTTGTTCGGCAGGCCCCGTCGTGTCAGGAGGAAGACATGCGCAAAGTTATCCTGGTTGCAGGCGCGGTTTTTGTCGCGAGTTTTGGAATGGCGCGAGCGAAGCAGGACAGCGCGCAGGAGAAACCGAAGGACGCGCAGGCCGCCACGGAGGAATCCAAGATCCCACAGGAAGATATCGACAAGAAAAATCCAGTGAAGCCGACGCCGGAGGGACTCGCGGCGGCCCGGAAAGTTTACGGCTATGATTGTGATATGTGCCACGGGGCGAAGGGAGATGGCAAAGGCGACGTAGTCGAGTCCATGAAATTGACGATGCACGACTGGCACGATCCAGCGACGTTTGCGGGCAAGACGGACGGTGAACTTTTCTACATCATCACCAAGGGCAAGGGGAAAATGATGGGAGAAGGCGATCGCGTGCCGGAAACCATGCGCTGGAATCTGGTGAATCTGGTGCGGTCTTACTCGAAGAAGGATGGAGACGAGAAGCCCGGGTCCTGAAGGCCATGAACCGTTCCTGAGGTTTGCGGCTGCGACGTGAATCACGGGCAAAGCGCAAGATTCATTCTCAAAGGCAGGTGGTTAGCACGGATTTCGACCGTTTTATCGGGCTTTTTGATCCCCAATTATTCCGGAGGAAGTTATGGTGCACTCACCGCAATTCTTGAAGCTCGTCCAAGACGCAAAAAAACGCGTCAAGGAGACCAATGTGCCGGAGGTTAAAAAGCGCATCGACGCGGGCGAGAAATTGATACTCGTGGACGTCCGCGAAGATAACGAATGGGCCAAAGGGCACCTGCCCGGCGCAGTACACATGGGCAGGGGCGTAATCGAGCGCGATATCGAGCAGAGCGTGCCAGATGCGAGTGCCAAGCTCGTGCTTTATTGTGGAGGCGGTTTCCGCTCGGCGCTGGTCGCGGACAATTTGCAAAAAATGGGCTACACCAACGTGGAATCGATGGACGGAGGGTGGCGCGGATGGACCGAAGCAGGTTTGCCGACCGTACGTGATTAGCAGGCAGCGGGAAGGCGGCGTTGAAAAATTGGCTGGGGCGGGAGGATTCGAACCTCCACCGTCCTCATTAACAGTGAGGTGTCCTACCGATTGGACCACGCCCCAGCAGCGCACCGGGTAGGCTCCGCCGCATGCGCATTGACGGCGAAGAGTGCTTCTAAGATAACACGGCTGTGCCTCGTACGCGGCTTCTCCCCAAAAAAACTACAACCTTCGATTGCAGCGTGAATCAGATAGCAGAGGGCGGAACGCTGGCAAGCAAGCGCAAAGATTAGAGTTATTGCGGTTGGTTTGAATTGTTCGAAGGAGCAGCTCTGACGTGGGCTTGCGAACGAAGAAAATATTTTTAAAAAAATTGCGCGAGACGGTTGCATTCCAGAAAGTTTTGTCGGAAACTATGCGGTCGATTGTGAGCCGGTTGCGCACTCTCCGGCCATGACACCGCGAAGCCTCCGGGTTTCTGATCCTTCCCGGGGGAGGCCTCGCTAAAGTGCAGCGCTGATATGGCCCAGATTTTTCATCGAAGCACGAATTTGATTGCGAGATTCAGTCTGTTCGCAGCTATTTTTCTGGCTGGACTGGGGCTCGTGGCTGTTTTAGGGTTGGCGCACACGCCGTATTACACGAATCAGAACGTCACGCGCGAGCAGCCCGTGCAATTCAGCCATAAACATCATGCCGGCGATGACGGGATAGACTGCCGTTACTGTCATACCTCGGTTGAAACTTCCTCTTTTGCGGGCATCCCTCCGACGAAAACGTGCATGAATTGCCATTCCGTGCTGTATGCCGATGCCTCGTATCTGGAACCGATTCGCGAGAGCTACCGCACGGATCAGTCGATTCGGTGGGTAAAAGTCCACCGTCTTCCCGATTACGTTTATTTCAATCACAGCATTCATATCAACAAGGGCGTGGGCTGTTCAACCTGCCATGGTTCCGTCAACCAAATGCCGCTGGTGTTTCAAGCGGCGCCGTTGCTAATGGAGTGGTGCCTGGGCTGCCATCGTGATCCCCAGCAGGCACTGCGCCCGCTCGATCAAGTATTCAACATGGATTGGAAAGCTCCCTCGAATCAGGAAGAAATTGGCAAGCAATTCGCAATCGAGAGAAAGATTCGTACAACGGCAGAACTGACCAGTTGTTCGACCTGTCATCGCTAACGGACGATATGCGCGAAAACGACTCTATCGAAGGCCATAAGCACGAACACGAGGGACACGAGGATTCCTTGCACGCCGGCGATTCTTCCGGCTTGCATTCCGAGGACGCAGCGGTGCACGAACACAGCCTGGATCTCACAGCGGTGCGCGCGAAATTGCGGGCGAAAAGCGGCAAGCAGTACTGGCGGACGCTGGAAGAGCTGGCCGATGATCCACACTTCGATGAGTTACTGCACCGCGAATTTCCCCGGCAGGCCTCGGAATGGGATGAATCGATCGACCGGCGCGATTTCCTGAAGCTGGCCGCGGCATCGTTGGCTTTCGCGGGGATAACTGGTTGCGGGGACGCGCCGGAACAGCTCCTCGTTCCCTATGTCAAGCAGCCCGATGGAATGATTCTCGGCAAGCCGCAGTATTACGCCACGGCGATGCCGTTCGGTGCGGATGCCATTGGGCTTCTGGTCACGAGTCACGAGGGACGGCCCACGCATGTGGCCGGGAATCCGGATCATCCCTCGAGTCTGGGCGGCACGGACGTAATCGCGCAAGCCTCTGTGCTCAACCTCTACGACCCGGATCGGGCCCAGACGGTTACAAATTTGGGCGAGATTCGCACCTGGGAGCAGTTCCAAAGCGCTGCGCAAACGATAGCAGAGGTTGCTCACTCCGTGAACGGCGCAGGTTTCCGCATCTTGACGGGCACGGTGACCTCTCCCTTGCTGGCCGCGCAGATCGAGAATGTTCTCAAACGAATTCCCGGCGCCAAGTGGCACCAGTGGGAACCAGCCGGGAGCGACGGTCCTCGCGAAGGAAGCAAACTCGCTTTCGGACGTTACGTGAACACGGTCTACCGCCCGGAAAAGGCCGACGTGATTGTCTCGCTCGATTCCGATTTCCTGGCAAGCGGGCCCGGGCACATTGCCTACATGAATGCGTATTACCGGCGCAGAAAGTTGAGCGGGCCGGGCGACACGATGAGCCGGCTTTATGTTGTGGAGCCGACACCCTCCGTCACCGGCGCGAGTGCCGATCATCGCTTGCCACTGCGTGCTTCCGAGGTCGAGCAGTTCGCGCGCGGGCTGGCTGCGCTGGTGGGGCTGGGAGGCAGCGGGACGCTTTCGCCGGCCGCACAGAAGATGCTGGATGCCGTTGCCAGCGATTTGCAAAAACATCGCGGCACTTCCCTTGTCGTTGCAGGAGAATTCCAACCTCCGGCAGTCCACGCACTTGCGCACGCGATCAATGCGGCTCTCGGAAACGTGGGCACGACGCTGTACTACACGGAACCCGTCGAAGCAAATCCGGTCAATCAGCTCGATTCCTTTTCCGAGTTGTGCGCCGATATGGATGCAGGCAAAGTCGAAACGCTCGCGATGTTCGGTTCGAATCCGGTGTATGACGCCCCGCACGACTTTGATTTCACGTCGAAGCTCAAAAAAGTCAAAACTGCCGTGCTGGTCAGTTCCCATTTCGACGAGACGGCTGAGTATTGCCAGTGGCATATCGCGGAATCGCACTTTTTGGAAACCTGGGGAGATGCGCGGGCCTTCGACGGCACAGTCAGCGTGATTCAGCCGCTGATCGCGCCCCTCTACCATACCCACTCGGCTTTTGAAGTTCTTGCTGCCTTCACGGAAAACCCCGGTCAAGCCGCGTATGATGCGGTTCGCGACCGTCTTAACACGCTGGCCGGTGCGACCGATCAGGAGCTATATTGGCGGAAGACCCTGAATGACGGCGTCATCGCAAATAGCGCGTCTGCGCCGATTTCCGTTGCTCCGAAGTTCAATCCGGCGAGTCTCCCACCGGCAAACATGCCGCTCCCGGGGCAGATCGAGTTTATTTTCCGCCCAGATTCCAATACATACGACGGCCGCTTCGCCAATAACGGCTGGCTGCAAGAGCTCGCGCGGCCGGTCACCAAACTCACCTGGGACAACGCCGCTCTTGTCAGTCCAAGAACGGCGGAGAAGCTTCAGCTCGCGCAACGCGCTGCAGCGCGCGGCGGCGAGCATGGCCAGATTGTTACCAATGTGCTCGACATCTCGATTTCCAACAGCAAAGTCACCGCCGCCGCTTGGATCCTGCCGGGACAAGCCGACGATGTTGTGGTGCTTCCGCTTGGCTATGGCCGCCATAAAGCCGGTTACACTGGTTCGAATAAAGGTTTCAACGCTTACGTTGTGCGTACCTCCACGGCTCTGTGGAACACCGCCGCAGGTACCGAAGCGATCAAGAAGACCGGGGATGACTATCCTTTGGCCTGCACGCAGTATCACTTCCAGATGGAAGGCAGGAAGATTCTGGCCAGCGGGACGCTTGAGGAATATCGAAAGAATCCCGCTTTCGCTCACGAAGGCGATGAGCAACCGCCGAAGGAAATGTCTCTGTACCAGGAATTCGCCTACCCAGGCTATGCCTGGGGCATGGCCATCGATTTGAATAGCTGCAATGGCTGCAACGCTTGCGTGATCGCTTGCCAGTCAGAGAACAATATTGCCGTGGTGGGCAAAGACCAGGTTATGCGGGGCCGCGAGATGCACTGGATCCGCATCGACCGCTACTACACAAAGCTGGCGACTGAAACGGGCGATCCGGGCGGGCCTGACTATGATGTGCTCGAGAACCCCGAAACATTCTTCCAGCCAGTCCCGTGCCAGCAGTGCGAGAATGCACCTTGCGAACAGGTTTGCCCTGTGGGCGCCACGGTGCATAGCGCGGAAGGCCTGAATGACATGGTGTACAACCGCTGCATCGGCACCCGCTACTGTTCGAACAACTGCCCCTACAAAGTGCGGCGATTTAATTTTCTGCGCTTCCAGGATTGGGAGACGCCCTCGCTCAAGCTTTTGCGCAATCCGGAAGTAACGATTCGCAGCCGCGGCGTCATGGAAAAATGTACCTACTGCGTCCAGCGCATCAACCATACGCGCATCGAAGCGGAAAAACAGAACCGCCCCATCAAGGACGGCGAGATTGTTACGGCTTGCGAATCCGCTTGCCCTGCTCAAGCCATCGTCTTTGGCAACGCCAACGATCCCAACAGCCGCGTGGCCAAGCTCAAAGCGCAGACGCGAAACTATTCGCTGCTCGGCGAGCTGAACTCGCGCCCGCGCACGACGTACCTTGCGGCCGTTCGTAATCCGAATCCTGAACTGGAGAAGGCATGAGCGCCAGCGAGCCGCCAATCAATTCTCCAGAGCTTCGCCGACTCACTCCGGTGCTGGGGCCTGGGCATACGTACGACTCGATCACCGACAAAATAAGTTCCATCGTACTGACGCGGCCCATTTCATTGGGATGGCTCGTAGGGTTCGGCATATGTTTTTTCTTCATAATGCTTCTCAACGTCGCCATCGTTTATTTAATTGGCAAAGGCGTCGGCATTTGGGGCATTAACATCCCCATCGGATGGGGCTTCGCGATCGTCAATTTCGTTTGGTGGATCGGTATCGGGCACGCAGGCACGCTCATTTCCGCCATTCTCTTTTTGCTCAATCAGAAGTGGCGCACCTCGATCAACCGATTCGCGGAAGCGATGACCCTTTTTGCAGTCATGTGCGCCGGCCTCTTTCCGCTGCTTCATGCCGGCCGTCCGTGGTACGCCTACTGGATGTTTCCCTATCCCAGCACGATGCATATTTGGCCGCAATTCCGCAGCCCCTTGATTTGGGACGTGTTCGCGGTCTCCACCTATTTCACGGTTTCGCTCCTGTTCTGGTTCGTGGGCTTGATTCCTGACCTTGCTACGCTGCGGGATCGCGCCGTCTCGAAGCCGAAAGCCATCATCTACGGGATGTTAGCGCTGGGCTGGAGGGGTTCTGCGCGCCACTGGCAGCGCTATCAATCGGCATACCTGCTGCTGGCGGGTCTTGCTACCCCGCTTGTGCTCTCCGTGCATACAGTAGTGAGCTTCGATTTCGCTATCGCCATCGTTCCCGGCTGGCACACCACGATCTTTCCTCCGTACTTCGTCGCGGGCGCGATTTACTCAGGTTTCGCTATGGTCATCACCATCGCGATTCCGCTTCGCGCGGCCTACAATCTCGAGGATTTCATCACCATGCGGCACTTGGAGAACATGGCCAAGGTGATGTTGGCCACCGGCCTGATCGTGGCCTACGGCTACTTTTTTGAGTTTTTCATGTCCATATACAGCGGCAACAAATGGGACGTATTCCTTGTCGAGCAGCGGCTGCACGGTCCCTACGCGCATTACTACTATGCCTTGATCCTCTGCAACATCCTCACGCCGCAGCTGCTCTGGTTCCAGAAGATTCGCACCAACGTGATCATTCTTTTCTTGATGTCGTTGGTGATTAATACCGGCATGTGGCTCGAGCGCTTCGTGATCGTGGTCATCAGCCTCACTCGTGATTTCGATCCTTCCGCCTGGGGACGCTACTCCGCCACGTTCTGGGATTACGCAGTGCTGACCGGCACGCTCGGTTTGTTCGCGGGACTGCTTTTCCTGTTTGTACGCGTTTTGCCGGCAATCTCAATTGCGGAGATGCGTGAGTTAGTGGCGCACAACTCCGAGGAACATGAATAATGGAAAGCCGCCAGCGCATTTACGGCGTTGTAGGTGAATTTGAAACACCCCGGAAGCTTATCGAGGCGGCGGACAAGGCGCGCGCGGCCGGCTACAAAAACATGGATGCGTACACACCATTTCCGATCGAAGGCCTTTCCGAAGCCTTGGGGTTCAAGCGTACATTGGTGCCGCTTGTTACGCTGATCGGGGGCTTAGTGGGCGGTTTGAGCGCTTTCGGATTTCAATATTGGGTTTCCGTCATCTCCTACCCCGAGAATATTGGCGGACGCTCCCTGAATAGCTGGCCCGCGTTCATTCCTGTCACCTTCGAATTGACCGTCCTGGGGGCATCGTTGTGCGCTGTATTCGGGATGCTCGCGATGAATAAGTTGCCGCAGCCGCATCACCCGCTCTTTAACGTTGACCGCTTCCAGAAACATGCATCGGCCGACCGTTTCTTCCTTTGCCTGCAAGCAAACGATCCGAAATTTAGCGTGTCGGAGGCTTCGCGGTTCTTGAAAGGGATCGATGCGCAGCATATCAGCGAGGTGGAAGATGACTGATACCTCGCGCGCGCAATTCATTTCGAAAGCGCTTCTGTTCTTGTGCGCCGCGGCCAGCCTGTCCTTTATGACTGGCTGCCGGCAGGACATGGCCGATCAGCCGAAAAACAAACCGCTCTCCCCCACTTCGTTCTTTGAGGATGGCCGTTCGGAGCGGCCTTTGATTGACAATACTGTTCCGCGCGGCTCGCTCGCGGATGACGCGTTGTTTGTCTCCAAGGATTCAAATGCTTTTCCTCTTCCGCTGACCAAGGATCTCCTCGATCGCGGCGAGGAACGCTACAAAATCTTTTGCACGCCATGCCACGGCCTGCAAGGGGACGGTAACGGCATGGTCGTTATGCGCGGTATGAAACAACCGCCCAGCTATCATCAGGACCGGCTGCGCGAGGTTCCGAACGGTTACATCTTCGATGTGATCACCAACGGTTTTGGCGCCATGCAGGGCTACTCCGCGCAGATACCGCCTCGGGACCGCTGGGCCATCGTTGCCTACGTCCGCGCGCTGCAATTGAGCCGCAATGCTCGGGTCTCCGATCTTCCCCCCGAGCTGCGAGAAAAACTTGCCCAAGGAGGCTCCGCGAAATGACCGCGCAGAACTACATGGCGCCCGAGAGCATAGGCCGCCTGCAGCAACGCGCACTTGGCGTGGGCGTAGTCGGCGCGGTTATTTGTCTCATCGGCTGGTTTAAGTGGCCGTCCCAGTTTTTTCAGGCGTATCTCATTTCGTTTCTTCTCATTCTTGGTCTGTCGCTGGGCTCGATGGGACTTCTCATGCTCCAGCATCTAACCAGCGGACATTGGGGCATCATCATTCGTCGTCCGCTGGAAGCCGCGTCGCGCACCTTGTGGCTCGTGGCGCTTCTGTTTGTGCCCGTCATTCTTGGCATGAAGTATCTGTACGGCGCATGGCTGAACCCTCCGGCAACGGAGATGGGCGCGCTTTCGCACTTTCAGAAGACCTACCTCACGCCTCAGAATTTCATCATCCGCGCGGTTATTTATTTCGCCGTTTGGCTGTTGCTGGTTGCCACGCTCAATCGTTGGTCACGTCAGCAGGATGTCGATACCGCAAACCGGATGTTGCGGCGTAAATTCAAGGTACTCAGTGGGCCTGGGATCATCCTTTATGTATTTGGCGTGGGCTTTGCCTCGATCGATTGGGCCATGTCCCTGTCGCCGCACTGGTTCTCCACGATCTACGGGTTCATTTTCGTGGCCGGCGAAGTCATTTCCTCCTTGTGTTTGGTGATCGCCGTTTCCGTCTTGCTCTCCCGATCCGCTCCGATGGCTGGCCTAATCCAGCCGCGCCACCTGAGCGATCTCGGCAAATTACTGCTCACCTTCGTCATGTTGTGGGCCTATTTTTCCTTTTCGCAGCTCTTGATCATTTGGTCGGGAAACTTGCCGGACGAGATCAGTTTCTATCGCAGTCGCCTCTATGGAAGCTGGGGCGTGGTTGCGATCCTGGTTGTGCTGTTCCATTTCTTTACGCCATTTTTCATGCTGCTTTCCCGCGGGCTGAAACGCAACGCCAGCCTGCTGCCCAAAGTGGCCTTTTTGCTGATCGTCATGCGTCTGGTCGATCTTTACTGGACGACGCGCCCGGAATTTACCTCCGACGCCCTGCCGCGCTGGTTTGACGTCGTTGTGCCTGTTACGCTTTGCGGGTTGTGGCTCGCTTTCTTCGCCAAACAATTGAAGAGCTTGCCGCTTCTCCCTCTTGGCGACCCAAAACTTGAAGAGGCTATTGAAGTCCATGAGTACTGAGCATCACAACGCGGGACACACGAACGGGCAGCCGCCCAGGAATGCCGACGTCACGTTCGAGGCGACAGACGTCAACACGCGCACGATTGTGTGGTATCTGTTCTATCTTGCCCTGGCCGTCGCTGCCACGTTTCTCATCAGCGTTTATGTTTTGCGGATCACAACAAAGATCGACGATAAATCCGATTCGGCACCGCCTCCCGTACGTCAGGGAGTAGGGCCAACGATGCCGCCTGAGCCCCGGCTCCAAGGCGTACCCGGGCACATAACCGACCCGCAGCAGGATCTGCGGACCAAACGGAGCGCAGACGAAGCAGCGAATGAAAGGCTGGGATGGATTGACCAGCAGGCTGGTATTGCGCAGATTCCAGTGGATGAAGCCATGAAAATCATTGTCTCGAGAGGACTGCCGACTGTGCCTATGCCGACGCAGAAAAGAAGGTGAAACTATGAACTGGCTGCGTTCCATCTCCGTAGGGTTCGCGCTGTTGGTGGCCTCGAGCGCGGGTAGCGCCCAAGCTGTTCCGGATAATGTCGGTCCAGCGTCGCAAGGTTTGCCGCCCATTTTGCAGAACGTCGGTTTCGAGCCGGCGCTCAACGCGCGATTGCCTCTCGATCTAGCGTTCCGGGACGAGACAGGCCGCAACGTTCTTCTCCACGATTATTTCCAGCAGAGGCCGGTGATCCTTGCGCTCGTCTATTACGGCTGCCCCATGCTTTGCGATCAGCTGGAACAAGGTGTCGTTGGAACCTTGCGCATGCTTTCTTTCAATCCCGGCCGGGACTACGAAGTGGTCTTTGTCAGCTTCGACCCGCGCGAATCGCCCTCTCTGGCGGCCCAGAAAAAGGAATCGGCGCTGAAGCAATTTCGCCGCCCTCAAACGGCCGATGGCTGGCACTATCTCACTGGATCGCAAGAGTCCATCGATGCGCTTACGAAAGCCGCCAATTTCAGGTATTCCTTTGACGCCAAATCCGGCCTCTTTGCCCACGCCAGCGGCATCATGCTACTGACTCCCGATGGCCGCATCTCGCGCTACTTTTATGGGGTCGAGTATCCTTCCCGCGACATCCGGCTCGGCCTGGTGGACGCCTCGGCAGGAAAAATTGGCACCGCCATCGACCATGTTTTGCTTTTTTGTTATCAGTACGACCCGTCGACCGCCCGCTACAGCGCCTCCATATTCAAGATTCTCCGTTTGGGAGGAGTTTTGACGATTGTTTGCCTGGTCGCGGGGATTTTGATTTTCCGCCGGCGCGATGTTGAAGCCGCGCGAGGGAAGAGCCAAGGAGCCCATTAAACCGTGCAGTCGCAATTGCCAATTTATCCGGATCAGGCTTCCAACTTCGCGCCCCAAGTGGACTCGCTGATGACGTTCATGATCCTCGTGTCCGCGTTCTTCACGGTCGTGATCACCGCCGCGATTATCTATTTCTTTTTTAAATATCGCCGCAAGTCCCAGAATGAGATCGGCGCCCCCATCCACGGCGACATGCGTCTGGAAGTTACCTGGATTGTCCTCCCCTTTCTTTTGTCCATGGTTATGTTCGGGTGGGGGGCCGTAGTCTACGTCGATTTTCGGCAGCCGCCGTCGGATAGCCTGGATATTTACGTGGTCGGCAAGCAATGGATGTGGAAGGCCCAACAACCCAACGGCCGGAAAGAGATCAACGAACTCCACGTCCCTGTGGGTCGCGACATCAAACTCATCCTCGCTAGCGAGGACGTCATCCACGATTTCTACGTGCCGGCTTTCCGAGTCAAGATGGATGTGGTTCCTGGGCATTACAATACCCTGTGGTTTCGTCCCACCAAACCCGGGCGCTATCATTTCTTTTGCTCGCAGTATTGCGGCACAAACCACGCCGTGATGGGCGGATGGGTTACGGTGATGGAGCCTTCCGATTACGCGTCTTGGCTTTCCAGTTCAGCGGAGGCTGCTGACGCTGACCCAATCCTCGCGGGCGAAAAACTGTTTTCCGAGAAATCCTGCAGTACCTGCCACGTGGGTGATGGATCAGGCCGGGCACCGTCGCTCAACGGTGTATATGGCGGCAAGGTTCGTCTGGCCGACGGCTCGACCGTAACCGCGGATGATTCTTATATTCGTGAATCCCTGATGTTGCCGAACGCCAAAATCGTGGCCGGTTTTCAACCGCTGATGCCCTCGTATCAAGGGCAGTTGACGGAGGATCAGATTTTAAGTTTGATCACCTACATCAAGTCTTTGCAATCGCAGCCGGTACCTGTCACTGGTGCGGGTGTGGTACCGGCAGGGAAAAGATAAGCCATGGCTACCACTACTACAGCACCCGCATATACCATGCCTCGCGATCATTACCTCAACGCCTCCTACGGCATCCGCTCCTGGTTGCTGACCACGGACCACAAGCGAATCGCTTGGCTCTATCTCATTGCGGTCACTTTCTTCTTCTCCGTGGGCGGCATATTCGCCGCCCTGATTCGAATCCACCTGCTCTCTCCCAATGGCCTTCTGGTTTCGCCGGAGACCTATAACAAGCTCTTCACCATGCATGGCGTGGCCATGGTTTTCTTTTTTCTAATTCCCTCAATTCCCGCCGTGCTGGGCAATTTTCTTATCCCGCTGATGATTGGCGCCAAAGACGTCGCCTTTCCCAAGATCAATCTCCTCAGTTGGTACGTGTACATCACGGGCGGATGTTTTGTCCTCTATTCGTTCGCGAGTGGCGGGCTGGACACTGGCTGGACCTTTTATACGCCACTCAGCAGCGTTTATTCGAATTCCGCCGTCGCGCCGGCGGTAATCGGCATTTTCATCAACGGGTTCTCTTCCATCCTTACGGGCATCAACTTCGTCGTCACCATCCATACCATGCGCGCGCCGGGGATGACCTGGTTCCGTTTGCCTCTTTTTGTCTGGGCGCAGTACGCCACAAGCATTATTTTTATTCTAGGCACTCCGGTGATCGCCATCACTCTGCTCCTCGCGGGCCTCGAACGCATCTTCCACCTCGGCTTCTTCAATCCCGCAATGGGCGGCGATCCCATTCTTTTCCAGCATTTGTTCTGGTTTTATTCCCATCCGGCCGTCTATATCATGATTCTTCCAGCCATGGGTGTGGTTAGCGAGATCATTCCCACTTTCGCGCGTAAACCTATCTTTGGCTACACTTTCATTGCCGCGTCCAGTATCGCCATCGCCGTCATCGGATTCTTCGTCTGGGCACATCACCTGTTCTTGACGGGCCAATCGACTTATTCTGCGTTGGCGTTTTCTCTCCTCAGCTATCTCGTGGCTATTCCCTCTGCCGTAAAAGTCTTCAACTGGACGGCTACTCTTTACAAGGGTTCCATCTCCTACGACACCCCGATGCTCTATGCGCTGGGATTCATTGGCTTGTTCCTCATCGGCGGATTGACCGGCCTGTTCCTCGCTTGCCTCGGCTTGGATATCCACATTCATGACACCTATTTCGTGATCGCCCACTTCCACTACATCATGGTCGGCGGTGCCATCATGGGCTATTTAGGCGGGTTGCACTATTGGTGGCCTAAAATCACGGGAAAGCTCTATCCTGAGTTTTTGGCGCGCGTTGCCGCCGTAACTCTATTCATTGGGTTTAATCTGACCTTCGGCCCGCAATTCCTCCTGGGCTTCATGGGCATGCCGCGCCGCTATCACAACTATCCGCCGGAATTCCAGGTGCTCAACGTTTTGTCCACCGCGGGAGCTTCCATCCTGGCCATCGGCTATCTGCTTCCGATGATCTATTTCACGTGGTCCGTGCGCTACGGAAAAGCAGCCGGTCCCAATCCCTGGCCGGCCACGGGCCTGGAATGGACGACTGCTTCTCCGCCGCCAACAGAAAATTTCGAAGTCACGCCTGTCGTGGATTGGGAGCCGTACGACTACAAGAATCGGCCCGATCTCGGCCTTGTGGCTCCCGTGACGCCGCTTGCGCCGGCGCACGGCGACGACTGAACGCGGGAACGAATTTAGTTTGGAGCACTGGCGCCTGCACAGGCGCTGGAAATCGAAACGGAAGAGGGGTACCGAGTGCACCGCACCGGAGAGCTTTACGGGCAGTTTCAGACCATGGAGCAGCAGAAGGACTCCGCTACTCTCGGCATGTGGATCTTTCTGTCCACCGAAATTCTGTTCTTCGGTGGCCTCTTTCTTACCTACACAATCAACCGTCACACTTATCCGGGAGTGTTTGCCGAGGCCAGCACAACCCTAAGCTTGAAACTTGGCACCATCAACACTTTGGTTTTGATTGCCAGCAGCTTGACTATGGCTATGGCCGTCTGGAGCGCCCAGTCCGCCAAGAAGAAGCTGATTCCTTTGTTTCTTGTCCTTACCCTTATTCTCGGGAGCGTCTTCCTATTCATCAAGGGCATCGAATACCATGACAAATATGTCGAGCATCATATCCCCGGTCTCCCCTTCCAGTTGGAGCCCGGGTCCGACGCGGCTACCAATGCCCATGCGCAACTATTCTTCTCGCTCTACTTTGGGATGACCGGTCTGCACGCGCTTCACATGGTCGTGGGCGTTGGCTTGCTGATCTGGTTGCTGCGGCAGTCGTTAAAGGGACGATTCACGGCGGAGTACAACACCCCCGTCGAGAACATCGGTCTGTACTGGCATTTCGTCGATATCGTGTGGATTTATCTTTTTCCGCTGTTGTATCTGATTGACCGGCATAAATAGCGGCCGTCAGGAGAGGTGCGCGTGTCCGAGCATATTGTTTCACCGGGACTGTACGTTTTGATTTTCGCTACCCTGATGGTCCTCACCGGCACCACCGTGTATGCGGCTACGGTGGACCTCAATCAATTTTTCGGGGGCTTGAATGTCATCGTGGCCCTTGTGATCGCCACTTGCAAAGCCATTCTGGTTGTCCTTTTTTTCATGCACGCCTACTACAGCACAAAGAGAACCAAGCTGGTTATCTTCTCGGGTGTATTCTGGCTTGCTATCATGCTCTTTTTGACCATGGGCGACTACGCCACTCGTTC
>Ga0187820_1000046_pt1 | contig 20596 bp, 16 predicted proteins | sample NC_wetland_sal_i_19_FD_132409 | JGI IMG/M metagenome (GOLD analysis project Ga0187820, IMG submission 132409) | Wetland sediment microbial communities from Neuse River Estuary, North Carolina, USA - SO4_5 | ecosystem: Environmental > Aquatic > Freshwater > Wetlands > Sediment | place: USA: North... | reverse complement strand
GCTGCACCAACCTCGAAGACTTCTATCGCCGCGTCGGCTCTGGCGCCAAAATCAAATTCTTCGACCGGCTCCTTCTGCTCGACCCCCAGGGACGCCGCGGTGAAATGCATGCCGGCATTCTCCCTGCTCCCTTTCACATGGCCGGCTCGTTCCTCACCTTTTCACCTCTTTCTCTCAAGGACAAGTTCGCCATCGCGCGCGCCTTCTATTCCATTCTGCAAAGCGGCGGCCATCCTCACGACGTCGACGAGCCCGGCGGCATCTCCATGCTCGAGTGGCTTCGCCGCCGCAAACAAACTCCCGCTGTCATCTCCCGCTTTTGGCGAGTCGTTCTCGTCAGTGCTCTTTCCCAGGAACTCGATCGCATCGACGCCCGCTATGGGGTCGATGTTTTCTGGAAAGCTGTCCTTTCCAACAAAAATGGCTACCGCATGGGCGTCCCTACGGTTGCGCTCGGCGATCTCTACGAAGGCTGCCGCGCCGCCATCGAAAAAAAAGGCGGTGAAGTAATCTTCCGCTCACCGCTCCGCGGCCTGCGAGTCGAAGGCAACAAACTCACTGCGGTACTCTTCGACGAGGGCCGCGAGGAATCCGCGGACGCTTTCGTACTCGCCCTGCCTCATCTCGTGCTTTCCGATCTTCTGCCCGAGATCGTCAAGCAAACCGACACCGCGCTCGGCAATCTCGACAAAATCACTGTCGCGCCCATCACCGGTGTGCATTTCTGGTTTGACCGCCAGGTGATGACCGAGCCCTTCATCACCCTGCTCGACACCACCACCCAATGGATCTTCAACAAATCAGCCCTTTATGCGGGCTCGAACGGCGCATCCTCGGCTAGCGCGAGCCCCGAAAAAGGCCAGTATCTCCAGCTCGTTATTAGCGCTTCTTACGATCTCCTCCAGAAATCGCGCCAGGAAATCATCGATCTCTGCCTCGCGGAAGTCCGCCACGCCCTCCCCGCTGCTCGCGAAGCAAAGCTTCTGAAAGCCACGGTCATCAAAGAAGCTGCCGCCACATTTTCCCCGCAGCCAGGCGTGGACCGTTGGCGTCCGACGCAGCAGACCAACATAGGCGGTTTATTCCTCGCCGGCGATTGGACAGCAACCGGCTGGCCCGCCACGATGGAAGGCGCGGTGCGCAGCGGTTATCTTGCGGCCGAGGCGGTCTTGCGTACCGCGGGAACGCCCCGGCAATTCCTGCAACCTGACCTGAAGCCTGATGGTTTGGTTCCGTTGTGGGCAAAGAAGTGAAGCGCTTTGGCCCTGCGCTCCGTCCAATCAAGGTGTGTCGAACGGTTGGGCTTTGGAAAGCCTCAGAAAGTTTCCAGAAGCTGCTCGAACGCACCGATCTTGCGTTCCGCGGAGGTGAGCTCCTCGCAACGTTCGTCAAGCGCTGAGTAGGCATCCGAGTTTATTCGCAGGAACAACTCGTAGGCTTCTCGTGTGTCCCAGAAATCGCACGTCACGTAAGTGTGACCCCGGAAGGGATCGCGCAGGAGGAGAGTTCGCTGGTACGCAGGATCGCGCCGGAACAACTGGGCCCAGTCTCCGGCAGGCCCATATACCCTTTCATACTGATCTTCGCATCCCTGCTTGACATCGTACTCCCAGAGGATTAAAAACATAGTTGTCCCATCTCCTGCTTGGACGTAGCCAATCCTGTTCTGAACCTCTGGGTAACGATTGCGCTGTGGGCCGAGTGTAATTTTCCGGTCGGATACATACCACGATTCGAGTGCGTATCAATGCGGATGTTTGGGCAGTCTAACTCATAGTCCGGCATTGTGCCCGGATGGAGGCGTTTGTGGATCGAAAGTACGGTCACCGCGGTTATCGCGACGCGGAAAAAGGCGAAAAGCGAGAGAAGGGGCACGATCGCAAGCCCCCGCAGGGCGGTCCACGCGCGGATCAGTTCGGCCCGCGCACTCCGCGCATGGTCGGCACCGTCACCCGAGGCCGATGTTCAAATTGCGGCGCTGTCCTGACTTCGGGTTTTGACCCAGACGGCAAATGTCCCAAGTGCCAATTTGAATTGCACAGTTGCAAGCAATGCCGCTTCTTTGATTCGGGCGCGCAGTTCGAGTGCACCCAACCCATCCCCGAACGTATCACCCCCAAAGACACCAAGAACAACTGCAAGTTCTACGAATTCCGAATGACCATCGAAAAAGACACCGCGCCCACTTCTTACGCGCAGCCTGCCCAGGTCGCCGCCGCTGCGCAAGCTCCGCCGCGCACCAATGATGCGCGCCAAGCCTTCGAGGATCTTTTCAAGAAGTAGCCACGGCCCTTCGCCGCCCCTCTCCCCGCTCCACACTCGCTGCTTCTTGGCTGTGCTCCCTCTTCGTGAGTCCCTGCCTCTCGCCTCGGGACTACGCTTTTCAAAACCCGAATCTTCGCTATCCAAAAGTTGCGTTTGCGCTTTTCTCCCGCCATGCACACACTGCCCTAAGCGTTGCCCCTCGATTCAAATCTTGGGTCACGCCCAATATCCGAGTTAGCCGGTCCCGAAGAAATCTTAAATTGGAGCGATGGCCATGAACAAACGCATGCTCGTTTCTCTCGGTGTACTACTTCTCGCCGCAATGCCTCTTCTCGCGCAGGATAGCGAGTCCAAGAAGACCATCAACTGTTCTGGAAGCGTTAGCGCAGACGGGGAAAGTTTCACATGCGACAAAGACCACCATGTCTGGAAGGTCGCCAATCCCGCTATCTTGCGCGACATGGAGGGACATCAGGTCAAGCTGACTTACCACCGTACTTCAGCGGCCGACGAAATCTTTGTCACTTCCGCGTCCAGCAATGAGCCGCAAAAACAAACTGTGGCCCACAATCCCGGAGATTCCGCCTCCCACCGCTAATTCTCTCCGCGCGTTGGCGAAACGAACTCGATCACCGGAAACGTCGCGGTTGCCGCTTGAGCTCCGCCCTACGCTGCCCTGGACGGCCCGCTCACGCCTGCCAACGCGTCATACTCCCGTCCTGAACTTTCCGGCAGCAGCACCCACAAGGTATAAATTCCCAGCGCCGTTCCAAACGGTATTCGCAGCAGCGCCAGAAACGCCAGCACAATCCCGAGCATCCGCGCCCACGGCTGCCTTTCCAGCAGGCCCCACGCAAACACCAGGTACGCCACTGCAAACAGCGCCAGCATCGCCCCGCCCGAAATCAACCCGCCGATCAAAAAAGGTTTGACCCCAAATGCCCCGCTGGACGGCCATCCTCCCGTTCCCATCCAATCCCATCCCGAATTAAAAAACAGTCCGCGAAACATCAACAGCCCGCCAAATGCCAGCAAACGCAGCAATCCAGCCGCTATCCAAAATCCTGCTACAATGTTTAGGTTTCGCCTGACTCGCCCGTCACCCGCGTACTGCACGGGCCTCCCCAGCGCCACGCCCGACGCGGGCTGCGCTCCTGCCGCACCGGCTGGCCCGCTCGTCAACTGTTTTCCGCACGCGCTGCAATATCTCGTCTCAGAGTTGAATGGTGTCCCGCAACGGTCGCAGTACATAATTCGTCCCTCCACTCTCTACCCCGATACTACGATGGATGCCGCAAAAAGTTCCACGCTTCAATCGCCCGCCGCAGTCTGCCCTCAAAACACCTCCTTTCTCGCCGCTGGCTATCTCGAGAATCGCCGCACACTCAGCGCAATCGGCAGGCCGATCAGGATCATGTGAATCAGCAGCCCGCGCACGAGTCCCCAATACTCATTCGGACCCTTCGCATGCAAAGCAGAAAGCGGCAGCACCACCAAATTCATCACCAGAAATACCGCAATGCCGTAAAACAGTCCGCACACCACCGCATGCCCCGTCAGGAATTCCAGTTTTCTGCTCGCCGCGTAATAAATCGCCGCCGCCGAGCACGCAATTAAGAAGTGCAGGAAAACGCCAAGCACGTACGTTCCCGGCCCTCCCTGCATTGCACCCCGCCCCAGCAATCCACCGGCGATCGCCCGCGGCACGCCGGGCCCATAAATAATGAACGCCGACGTCAGATCCAACGCTCCCGCGATCAGGCCTCCTACAAAAATAGCCAGCACCGCACTAGATTTCTGCACCGCAATCGTCGCTGCTGTTGTACCCACAGTCTCCTCCTTGCGAGTGGCACTCAGGCCACCGATCATCGCTCAGGCGCGCAGGATGAGTCGCTCAAATTCGGACTATGCAGAACAGATTCGGCTTGCGCCGCTGTGCTGAAGTTCAAGGCCGAGCTCCATCAGCTCTTAGTTGGCCGCGCTCTTCTATTGTCAACGAAGCTCGCAGACGATAGCATCCCCGCTTCGCTGTAGTAGGAGGTATTTCCTTGCTCGATCGTCGCCGTTTTTTTACTTCCGCTGCAGCAGGCGCCGCAAGCGTGACCTTCTTCGGCCATGAACTCCTGGCAGCAACGCTTGTCCCCGCTCCTGAACTTCCCGCCCGACTTGTCTACAACGTGAAAGACTACGGCGCCACCGGGACCAAACAGGACGACGCACGCCCCGCCCTCCAACAAGCCATCGATGCTTGCGGAAAATCCGGTGGCGGCACGGTGTACGTCCCGCCCGGCGAATACACCTCCGGACAACTCCACCTCCGCTCGGGAGTGCGCCTCTATCTCGAGGCTGGCGCAACCCTTTTTGCTTCCCTGGATGGCCGCCAATTCGATCCGCCTCCTAAATCTGCACTGCTGATCGGCGAGGACCTGCACGACATTGCTCTGGAAGGCCGCGGCTCGATTGACGGTCAAGCCTCCTACAAGTGGCAACTCAACGACTTCAATGATTTCTATATTCGCCCCAACCAACTCCTGATGGAGGCCACCGGGAAGCCGCTCCTCAGATCGTTCCCATCCGGATACCCCGCAGAGACGGTCAGTCCGCGCCTGGTTTTACTGCTCCGGTGCCAGGATGTCCGCATCGCGGGCCTCAAGTTCATCCGATCGCGGAGTTGGACCATCAACCCCTACGCATGCAAAAGGCTCGTCATCGATGGCGTCTATATTTATTCCAGTGCCAAAGAAGGCGTCTGGGCCGATGGCATCGACCCGGACGGCTGTCAGGACGTGCGCATAGCCAATTCAACCATCGAGACAGGCGATGACGCCATCGTCCTCTGGTCGGCCAATATATGGGGTCCGGCGCTGCCCACCGAAAACGTTACAGTCACCAACTGCCGGCTCTCTTCGGCCTCCTGCGCGCTGAAGTTCTGTGATGGCAACTCCAACGCCGTCCGCCGCGTCACCATCGACAACATCGTCATTACCAACTCGAATCGCGGCCTTGCGTTCATGGTGTTCGACGGCGGCGTGGTGGAAGACGTTGTGATTTCCAACGTTTCGATCGAAACGCGCCGCTTCGATTGGTTCTGGTGGGGCGACGGCGACCCGATTCACTTCAACATCAAGCGTCGCAGCGAGGTCGATGGAACCAAGCGCGACCACGAACCGCCTGCCGGCAAGATCAGGAACGTCTCGATCTCCAATGTGATTGCTCACGGCGCCGGCACATCGGCAATCAACGGCCATCCGGACAGTTGGCTCGAGAACATCCATCTCAATAACGTCCAACTGTTCGTCTCTCATGACCCGGCCGCGCCTTACGAAAATACGCGCACTGCCATCGCGCTACGCCAAGCCCGCAACTTTTCCATAAAAGATTCCCAAATTCGTTGGGAGCAGCCGCACTCCGCCACCTGGCGATCGGGTCTCACAGCAGAAGACGTCGAGGACTTCCGGCTTGATACCGTGGATCTCGAGACCGCTCCGGCATCCACCGCGCCCGTAGTCGAGCTAACGAATGCCAGAAATGTCACGCTTCAGTCTCTGCGCGCGAAAACGATCCATCTAGTGGGCAAGGGTACACGCGAGGTCCGCGTGCTCCAGACCGATTCGACGATCTCGGCGGACTCCGACGTCAGGAAAAACGCTGTCATTCGGCCGTAGAACGAGTGGGCCGGTGGGAAACCCTCGAATGCGAAGAAAGTTTTTGAATGGCCCATCCTTGCTGTTCTTTCAAGGGTGAGACCGCCTGAATGAAAGCGGCCGCATCATTGCGCCGAGAACCTGTCAGTAGGCTTCTTTCCTGTGACGGAAGGAATGGAGCACGACTTCGCGTCCAAATATGTCGTAGCGCAAGCGATACTCGCGCCACCGGATGCGCCACTGTCCTTCTCCCTGCTTCAAGCCTTCGAGTTTTTGATGGGATGTAGGCCGGAACGTCCGTGCGGATGTTCGGCAGGAATGGCAATCATCGCCTCGAGTGGCTCCAGGAGCTTGGCGTTTCTCTGCGATAGCTTTCGGAATTCGCGTTCGAACGATGGCGTGGTGCCGACGCGGAAGCTGCCGTTCGTGGAAGCAGGTCACTTCTTCGGTTTGGTGGATTTCCGGCGCAAATCGGTCAAAAATGCCGCGGCGCTCCGGCTCTTACCGCGGCTGTATTCCTGACTGCTCTTGCGGATTTGCGATGTGATCCCCGGTTCTTGCAGCTCCAGGAAGTCTTCCAGCTCGTCGGCGCTCAGAATGCCTGCGATGGGGATGCCATCTTTTTCCAGAATGAAATATTCCCGGTTCACATGCGCGCGCCGGGCTACTTGTCCTAAATTGATGCGCGCCTTGGTGATAGGGATGCGACGAACAACTCTAACCATAAATTCTATTTTATAGGAGTGCACAATATTAATCAAGACTAATCAATGTTAATCAATGCTAGTCAGTTTGAAACACGCAGGTGGGGTGTTCCTATGTGCTAGGCGCTGTAATTCGCCACAACTCGCGCCACCCTTCCAGTTGTTGACAGCTCCATGAATTCTGCCGTGCGTGTCCCTTTTTGGTTGATGTAGCAGAGCACCACGCTGTTTACGCCCCAGAGTACCTCCTCAAGCTGAAAGTGGAGTTTGGGGTACGCCATAAGCCCGCGCTGGAAGTAAGCCCTCAAGTTTGCCTTTCCGGCCACCTTGCCATCCGGCGTCCCCAAGAGCTGCGCCGCCGCCGGCGAAGTCAGCTCCACGCCATCCTCATAGTGCGCCAGGATCAATTCCAGATCATGCGCGTTCCATGCTGCAACCCAATCCTTCGCCAACTTCCAAGCCTCGTCCCGAGTCAGCACCGTCCCTCCAGTTAATGGCGGAAGTCCCATCCAGCCAGGCCCATCAACTCACCATGACGCCAGATCACGATCTACTCTCTCTTGACTGCCCACCGCTCACCCTTCCCTCCCTCAACCCACACCAAACAAATGACTTATGGTTTAGACTTGACAATAAGTACCAATGTGTTATACTTTTGGTGTCACTCGGGGCAAGGATCTTGTCCGCGCTCCCGCCAGTTATGTGCGCTTTTTGCATCCCGAAGGCTTCTACGGGACGCCTCCGTTGCGGGACCCTTCAAATTCCCCCAAAGCCCTTAGTCCCACCTAGATTATCATTTTATAAAAGCCCACCTTTAATAACCCGTTCAGAATCAACACTTCCACAACTCTTGATTCTGCTCCACTTTAAGTCCTTTATCTGCAATGCTTACAAAAAACCGCGGGGAGGGGCCCCGCCATCCAACCCCAAAGTTTGGCAACTCGTCACTACGCACGCGTCGCCATACTCGTCACGCTGGACCACCCGCAACTCCATTCCCATCATTCACTTCCGCACACTTTCCGTCACCCATGGGGGTGGGGTTGGTATGCCTCGCCTGCGTTTCGTTCGCGTCTCGCTTCCGGCTGCTCACTACCTACTATTCACTGCCCCCTACTCACTTCTTTCTCATCGGGAACAAACTCGGCTCGGCTGGCGGCGCATCCGCGATCGCTTCCAACTCGGGATACTGCGCTCGCAGCGGCTCGGGCACCTTCACTTTCGAGCCTTTCAAAATGCTGATCAGTTGCAGCGCGTTGACCACTCCTTTCCCTTGATAGTGGTTGTTGGTTATGACGAATACCTCGCGCGATCGTTCCGCCACTTTTTCGATCCGCCTAGCCCACGGCGCAAGCTCCTCCATCGAGTAAAGATAGTTGTACCGCTCGTGCGAAGGCACCGCTTCGTCGTCGCTAAACCACGTGTCGTACCGCCTCCCGTGCAGCCGCACATAGCCAATCTGCGAAGTCGTCTCCGCCGACGGCTCGAGCGAGCGCCCAATAATCGGCTGGTCGATGTTGCAGAATCCAGCGTGGGCTTCTTCGAGCATCGCGAAAGTTTCCGGCGTCTGCCACGAAGCATGCCGCACTTCGACAACCAGCGGGTAATCGCCGAAGCGTTTCAAGAGCGCGGAGAGATGAGCGACGGTTTCCGGCGTGCGGTGGAACGAGAAAGGGAATTGCAGCAGCACCGCGCTGAGTTTCCCCGCATCGCGCAAAACATCAAAGCCCGCGCGAACGAGTCTCTCGTCCTCGGCAGTCGCTTTTGCGATTGCTGCACCTGCCGCGCCGCTCGCGCTTGTCGAAACCGTGTGGTGGGTGAAGCGCTGCCACAACTTCGCCGTAAAAACGAATCGTGGATTTGCGGCCACGCGGTCAATCCATTGGGCCGCGTGGTCCGCCCGAATCGGATTGTAGAACGAAGTGTTGATCTCAATGGTGTCGAAAAATTCTGCGAGGTACGTTGCGTAATGAAAGCCCTTAGGCCGCCGCGAAGGATAGACGTACCCCGCCCAGTCCGGATAAGACCATCCGGCCGGACCGATGCGAATCACAGAATTGGCGGCGTTTTTTTTCACGGGTGGCATGTTGGAAATCCGCTAGCTGTGCGGCGATTGTGGGTGGCACAGCCAACCGCTGCTCCATCGCATGGGCATTTTGCATGTGATGAATCCTGGCTGTGCGCCTTTCGCAACAAACAGAAGGCAGGTTAAAGTGCAGCAAGCACAGCTGTCAATGAGAGAACCTCTCCTTCACGAGTTCACATTATTTGGCGCACGATTGCCGCGCGCCGCACGCAGTGGTAGTCTGAACTCAGGATGCGGTGCGAATTACAATCCCGCGTCACCCGCCTCTTCCGCAAGTGCTCCTACAGGTGCAACCATGAAACTATCCATCGCTTACAAAAACATCGAGCCGCACAAGCCAGCCGAAAAAGAAGTCGAGCTTTATACGGAGAAATTGAACCGTCTTTTAAAGAGTTATCAGCCTGATTTGGTGCAATTGCACGGGGTCTTCTCAAGAAATGCCCACCGTGCGGAACTCTCTTTTTCGCTGAATTTGACCTTGCCGACCGGCACTTTGCACGCCACCGGAACTGGCGCGAATGCGCGCGCCAGTTGCAAACAGGCCTTCAGCGAAATGCAGTCCCAGGTGAAGAAACACCAGTCGCGTCTGCGCAAAGACTACGAATGGAAGCGCAAACGCTCGCGCTCCCCCGCTCCGGCGCTCTCCTGACCTCGCCGTCATGTGCTGCACGTAGAACGCCATGGTGATCCGCGAAAAGAAATCGGCAAAACTTTTGCGCTGAAACTGGTAAGATGCGCGGCGCAAACTTTTCGCGTTGTATTGTAGCGAACCACGATCAAAAGGACGGCCATGGACCGACGAGATTTTTTGAAGACGACGAGCACGGTACTTGCAGGCACCACGCTTGCGAAAGGACTGCTTGCCGCGAATCCCGCGGCCGCGGCTTCCAGCGGCGAAGGCCGTCTGGTTTTTCCTATCAACCGGAACTGGCGCTATAACCGCTCGTTTGTCGAGGGAGCTCATGGCCGCGAGTTTGACGACTCGGCTTTCGAGCGCGTCGTGATCCCGCACACAAATGTGCGCCTGCCGTGGCACAGCTTTGACGACAAGGAATATGAATTTGTTTCGATTTACCGCCGCCGTTTTCGCCTGCCCGCGGCAGCGCGCGGCAAACGCGTTTTCGTTGACTTCGAGGGAGTGATGACGGCCTCCACGGTGTGGATCAATGGCGTAAACCTCGGCGAGTACAAGGGCGGCTACACGCCTTTTTCGTTCGACCTCACTCCGCATGTCGATTTCGACGGAGAAAACGTGCTTGCCGTCGATGTCGACTCGACGGAGCGGCCCGATATCCCGCCGTTCGGCTATCAAATCGACTATTTAACTTTCGGTGGGATCTATCGCGAGGTTTGGCTGCGCATCGTTCCAACAACCTACCTTGAAAATGTTTTTGCAAAGCCAAAAGATGTTTTGAGCGAACATCCCAGCCTGGATGTGGACTGTTTCCTCCAACACACGGAAGCCTCACACGAAGCGCACACGCTCGAAGTGGAATTGCGCGAAGGTGAACGCGTGCTGGCCAAAGCGACCCAACACGTTCCATCATCGGAAGCCACGACGGAAGCGGTGGCGCACACCTTGCATTTTGAGAACCTGAGCGGAATCAAGTTGTGGGATCTCGATCATCCGAACCTCTATTCCGTCCACGTCCGGCTCCTCAAAGGTTCGGCGTTGGTCGATTACGACAAGCGCACCATCGGTTTTCGCGAAGCGCAGTTCACCGACCACGGCTTCGAGCTGAATGGCAAGATCATCAAGTTGAGAGGCCTGGACCGTCATCAGACATTCCCGTTCGTTGGCCAAGCCATGCCTGGACGTGCGCAGCGCAGCGACGCGCGGATGCTGCGCAAAAAGCTGAAATGCAATATCGTTCGCACTTCGCATTACCCGCAGTCCCGTCATTTCCTGGATGCGTGCGATGAAATGGGGCTCCTCGTTCTCGAGGAAATTCCCGGCTGGCAGCACATCGGCGATGAAGCGTGGAAGCTCATCTCCATCGATAACGTCGGCCGCATGATCCGCCGCGACTGGAATCATCCCAGCATCATTCTGTGGGGTGTACGCATCAACGAATCGAAGGACGACCACGATTTCTACACGCGGACGAACGCGGTAGCCCATCGGCTCGATCCGACGCGCCAGACCTGCGGCATTCGCAATTTCCCGGCATCCGAATTTCTCGAAGACGTTTTCACCATCAACGATTTCGGTTTCCCTTTGCAGAAGCCAAATCATCCGCGCTATCTCAACACCGAATTCGTGGGCCACACCTATCCGACCAAGACGATCGACAACAAAGAGCGCTTGACCGAGCACATGCTGCGCCACGCGCGCATTCACAACCAACTTGCTTCCGATCCTCAGTACGCCGGCGGCCTCGGCTGGTGCGCCTTCGATTACAACACGCACTCGGACTTCGGCAGCGGAGACCGCATCTGCTATCACGGCGTGACCGACATTTTTCGTGAACCGAAGCCTGCGGCGGGATTCTACAAGTCGCAGTGCGATCCTTCGGACGAGGTCGTGCTCGAGCCCGCCTTCCATTGGGCGCGCGGCGATGAATCCATCGGCTTCACGATGGCGTATGTCTGCTCGAATTGCGACCACCTGAAATTTTATGTTGCCGACAAGCTAGTGGCGGAAGCCGATCCAAACAAAACCGAGTTTGCGAATCTTCGCTACGCGCCTTTTTCCGTGGATTTGAGACATTTAATAAACCACTGGGGCGACTTGCGGATGGAAGGATATTTGAACGGCAAGTTGGCGATTACCAAGACTCTCTCCGGCAAGGGCATCGACCAGAAATTCGCGCTGCTGCCCGACGACACGAGCCTGAATGCCGATGGAGCGGACACAATCCGCGTCGTTTTGCGTGTGACCGACGAGTATGGCGCCGTTCGTCCGTTTGCGAACGACTCCGTCAAACTGGTCCTCGAAGGACCTGCGGAGATTATTGGCGACAACCCGTTCGCCCTTATAGGCGGCACGGGCGCCATCTGGATTCGAGCAAAAGAACAAGCGGGAACAGCGCGGCTCACGGCGACGCATCCGCGCCTGGGCGCGCAACAAGTGAGCTTCGAAATTGTTGCCAGTCCTCCAGAAACGGTGTAACTCGCTCGGGCCGAGCAAAAGGATCGCAGGCTCGCGCAAAACAGCCGCGCCAAATCGGCTGCCGGCAAAGCGCATAACAATGGTTCGAGCTTCGCAAGATCGATGGGACTCTGCGCGCCGACGGAAGAAATTTGTATTCCTCATGAACTGCTCGCAGCGATTCCTGCGCTCACTCGAACGGATCAGCGTCCGGCCGTGCGCGGCTCTCGCAATACTAGCCCTCATGCCGATGATCGCGACGAGCGCGGCAAGCTTCGAGAAAAATAATCTTCCGCAGCAATCGGGCCACGCCACCATTGAGGTCACTGTACGCGATCCTTCCGGCGCGCCGGTCGGCGATGCGGTATTGCTGCTGGAAGAAAAGGGCAACACGGCGATAGTCCAGACAAAAACGAATACAAACGGAACTTACCTCCTCACTGCAAATCATGCCGGCACGTATACCGTACGAGCGAAAAAAACCGGATGCCTCGATACAGTTGTAGACGCATTCGTATTGTCGGCGGGCGAGGCGAAGCATATCGATTTGATTCTTTCTTCGCAGGAATCGTTGAAGCTCAAGACTTCTTCCGCTTCATCGGGCGCCAAAGCTTCAGCGAGCGAGATGGAGTTCAAGGACGAACCGAGCTTCACCGTGGCAGGCGTCACGGATTGGAGCAATCTCGGCTTGCACGGCTCTGCGGCTACTACGCGAACGAGCGAATCGCTTGCGAAAGAAACACTCGCGCTGAAATCCAGCGAGCCGCAGCCTGTGTCCGCAGGCACTTCAGGCAAGGAATATGAGGCTGCGCTGACGCTCAAGGAAAAGGGCGATTTCGCAGGCGCTCGGGGAGAAGTTCGCAGGACACTGGCGGTTGCAAACAATGCCGGAGGACATCGGCTGCTAGGCGAGCTGGATGAGCAATTAGGCGATCCTTTAGGATCGGTTCAAGAATACGAAACCGCCGCTCGCATGGATCCCAGCGAACAAAATTATTTCGAGTGGGGAACTGAGCTTCTTCTGCACAAAGCAGGCGAACCAGCCGTCGAAGTGTTTGCGCGCGGTCACGCTGCGCACCCGACTTCAGCGAGAATGCTTACGGGACTTGGAGCAGCTCTTTACGCAAGCGGCTCCGCGGAGGAAGCGGCGAAGCGTTTGTGTGAAGCGGCCGACTTGAAACCATCCGATCCCGCCCCTTATCTTTTCCTCGGCAAAATCGAAAGAACTACCGCAGCGCCGCTGCCATGCAGCGAGCAGAAGCTGGCACGCTTTGCAAAAGCTCAGCCTCAAAATCCCCTCGCGAATTACTACTACGCGGTGAGCCTTTGGAAGCGTGAAAAGGGAAGTGATAATCCTTCAGACGCGAAAAAGATCGAAGCGCTACTCGAAAAAGCCGTGGCGATCGATCCCAAATGCGACGAAGCGTATCTGCAGCTTGGAGTTGTGCATTCGACGCGCGACGATTTAGAGGAAGCGGTTCGCGATTATCAAAAGGCGATTGAAGTAAATCCGAATCTGGGAGAAGCGCACCGTCAGCTTGGTCTCGTGTACCAACGAACAGGCGAGAAAGCGAAAGCGCAGCGGGAATTTGAAGCTTACGAGCAAGCCGAGAAAGCAGAAGCCGCCGAGACCGAACAGCAACAGAAGGAACTTCGGCAATTTTTGATCATCTTGAAAAAGCAGCCAACAACCGCGCCGCCGCAATAGGAGGCCAAAGCTATTTGTTTTTGCCCTCAACCGGCGAGATGATGCCGCTGCCTTCGCGGATGGTCAGAATCTGATTGGCTTTCACATTCGTAAATCGCTCGAGCTTCTGCGTGGTGGGCCACTTCACTTCGATCAGATCCACCGTGGAAGTTTTTCCGAGGCCGAAGTGCAGCCGCAGATCGCACTGCGACATGACGCTCGCGCCGCTGTGAACTTCATCCATCTGCGCATGCTTGCCCGTGACTACGCGCGCACGAGCGCCAATGGCGGTGCGATTGCACTTCGTGCCGATCAATTTTATTTTGATCCAATTTTGCTTGTTGCCGCCGTCGTTGCGGAGCAGCGAAGGCAAATCGTTCATATTTAAAATGACGGCGTCCATGTCGCCATCGTTGTCGTAGTCTCCGAAGGCCGCACCGCGGCTGGAAAATCGCTCGCTGATGCCCGGACCCATTTCCGCGGACACATCCTTGAAACGTCCATCGCCTAAATTCTTGTAGACGAGGCGAGGATTCTTGAATGCTTGTCCCGTATCGTGGCCTTCAATTTCCGGGTACACGTGTCCATTGACCTGGAGAATATCGGCCCAGCCATCGTTGTCGTAATCGATGAAGCCGCAGCCCCACGCGACGTATTGATTGTTGATGCCGATGCCGGAAGAAAACGTCACGTCGTTGAACGTGCCATCGCCGTTGTTGTGATAGAGATTGCACGTGTCATCAGCAAAATTCGTTTTGAAAATATCAAACCAGCCATCGCAATCGTAATCGGCAACGGCAACACCCATTCCGGCTTGTTCATGGCCGTTTTCGCTGTAAGCGCACCCGGCGATAACCGAGATATCCGTGAACGTGCCGTCGTGATTGTTGTGGTACAGGATGCTCGGTTCGGAATCGACGGCGACATAAATGTCCGGCCAGCCGTCGTTATCGAAATCGTAGGAGACGGGCGTGATGGAGTAGCGCGGACCAGGTTTCAAGATGCCCGCCCTTTCGGAAACATCGGTGAACGTGCCGTCGCCATTGTTGTGATAGAGAACGTTCGTGTCGCCGGTGAGGCCGCGCGGGCCGCACATGGTGGGGATGCCTTTCCACTGGCAAACGGGAGGAGGCGTGGCGGAAGGAGTTTTCGCCGGATCGAGCTTGATGTAGTGAGCCACGAAAAGATCGAGACGGCCATCGCGATCGTAATCGAGCCAAGTGCATCCGGCGCCCCAGCGAATTTGTTCATCGTAGAGGCCGGCTTTGCGGGTCACGTCGGCGAAAGTGCCGTTGCCATTGTTGCGGAAGAGAATGTTGTGTCCCCAGAAGCAGCAGAAGAGATCGTCCCAGCCGTCGTTGTCGTAATCGCCGACGCAGACGCCGGTTTGCCAGCCGGTTCGCGCGAGTCCGGATTTTTCGGTGATATCGGTGAAGGTTCCGTCGCGATTATTTTTGTAGAGATGAGACGTGGGCGCTTTTCCGGCAGGCCAGTCGGTGTTGAAGCGCGTGCCGTTCGTGAAATAAATATCGAGCCAGCCATCGTTGTCGTAATCGAAGAAGGCCAAGCCGCTGCCTTTGGCTTCGATGATGTACTGTTTGCGATCGATGCCTCCCCAGACGTTTGGAGCATTCAGGCCGGCTTCTTTGCCGACATCGACGAAAATGACTGGCGAGGTTGCGGGCGAAGTGGGAGTGCCGGGGATTGCCGCTGGCGAATGCGGCGCAGGCGCCGCATCGAGCAGCAGAGAACGCTTCCATTTCCAGAGCGGGCTGGTGAGCGCGTCCAGCAACGCGCCGCCAAAAAGAACTGAGGAGGAACCGAGGAAACGCCTTCGCAAGAAATTCATGGCCGAGGACTGATCCAGACTTCAGAAGGCTTCGTCGCAAAGCAAAGGCGAATGGCGTGGAAATTGTTCAGCATATTTGCGGCACTCGCTCTCGTCATCGGGCAGTTGCCTTTGGCGTAATTTTCGGAAACGAGCGGGCCACGATTCCGCTTCCTTCCTTTACGACGATAATTTTATCGACGGGAACGTTCGTCAATTTGTCCACCTGCCCGCTCGGCCAAGTAATCTCCAACGAGTCGATTTTCGTGCGTTTGCCGAGACCGAAAAAAATTCGCGGATCGCTAGCCGACATGTAGCCCATTCCGCCCTTGGCCTGCTCGACATGAACAAAACCTTCGGAAGTCAATTTCAGTGAAGCCCCAATTCCGTCGCGGTTCGAGCGCGTTCCGATCAGGAGAATCTCCAGCCAATGATTAGCGTTGCCGCCATCGTTGCGGAGAAGCTCCGGATAATCGCCGCGATTGTTGATGGCGATGTCGATGTCGCCATCGTTCTCGTAATCGGCGGTAGCGATGCCGCGGCCTGCGATGGAACGCTGGAAGTCCGGTCCGAGCGATTTCGATACGTTTTCGAATTGGCCCTTGCCCACATTGCGGAACATTAAGAGCGGCTCCTTGTAACTGACTTCGCTGTGATAAAGCTGGACGTTGTCCAGCATGGCGCCATTCAGCTGAACGATATCTTCCCAGCCGTCGTTGTCGTAATCCAGAAATTTCGTGGAGACGCCGCTGTAAAGCATGGCTTTGTTTCCGAGGCCGGAGCGATAAGTGTAATCGTCGAAGGTTCCGTCATGGTTGTTGTGATAGAGGCGATTCAATTCGAAATCGAGGTGGGTGACATAGATGTCAAGCCAGCCGTCGCCATCCACGTCGGCGGCGTCGATGCCCATGCCGGCTTCGTAGCGGCCATCTTCGCTGGCGGCCATGCCGGAAACGAGAGAGACATCCTGAAAGGTGCCGTCATGTTTGTTGAGAAAAAGAAAATTCGGCCAGGTATCGTTGGCGATGGCTATATCCGGCCAGCCGTCGCCGTTGAAGTCCGCAAGCACGACGCCCATGCCTTTCGATTCGGGCTTGCCGACGCCCGAGATGTCGCTCACGTCTGTGAACGTGCCGTCGTGATTGTTGTGGTAGAGCTTGGTTTTTTCTCCTTTGTAGTTGCCGGGATTGCAGTAGGAGCGATAGCCGGGGCGGCGGTCGCCGCACCATAGATTATTTTTGGGCGACCAGTCGATGTAGTTCGTGACTACGAGATCGAGCCAGCCGTCTTTATCGTAGTCAAACCAGCCCGCGCTGGTGGACCACTGGCCTTCATCGGCGACGCCCGCTTTGGCGGTCACATCGGTGAAAGTGCCGTCACTGTTGTTGTGGTAGAGAATCGCGCGGCCGTACCCGGTGACGTAGAGATCGGGGTAGCCGTCGTTGTCATAATCGCCGACGGCAACGCCCTGGCCGTAATGCCCTTCGCCACCGACGCCGGCTTTTCCCGTGACGTCGGTAAACGTGCCGTCGCCGTTGTTACGATAGAGCGCGGAACGGAGGGGATGCGGTGGTTTGTAGGCGTCCGTCGCCGCGGATTGCACGAAGAAGAGATCCATCAAGCCATCCTGGTTGTAGTCCAGCCAGCCGACGCCGGTGCCCATGGTTTCCAAATAATATTTTTCATCCGTTTGCGTGGAGTCCTGGAGAAAAGTGATTCCGGCTTCCTTGCGAACGTCAGTGAACCGGACGGGAGTTGAGGCGTTTTGCAATTTTGCAGATTGGCCAGCGACAACCGTTTGATGGAGGATGACGGCGACTAGCGCGCTCAATGCGAGGATTGCGCAGCAGATACTTTCGAGGAACCGTCGCGTGCCTGTCTCCGTTTTTTGGCCCATTCCCAGCTGATCTCGACGGTGCTCTTCCCAATCGGTGGGCGAGAATCTTGCCCTTAAATGTTTCGCCTGCGCGGATCCTTAAGGCATTCTAGCCTCGGGTATCCACACGTTCAACCGCGAGTTCGCGCCGCAGTTTCAGAGCGTGCTGTCCGAAAGAGAAAGCGCCAACTGAAATAACTGCATCCTGGCGGGCATGGGCATCGGTTCGTTAATGGTCGAGGGCATGTCCGGGGCCCGCGACAAGGCTTCTTCGATACGATTGATGTCCAAGCCGCCGGCGGCGTTGCTGCCTTTGAAGCGGTCCAGCACTTCGCGCGCCTTGGCGATTTCTCCCGTCAGGTAATAGAAAACGCCGAGCGTCGAATAACTCCCGGACCATTCCGGAAGCAGGTCGACGGCGCGCTGGAAATCCACTTCCGCCTGCGGAGTCTTGCCCTCGAGGACGGAGACGATTCCCAGGCCCCAAAAGATTTTTCCGGATCCGGGAATGCGCGTGAGACCTTTCCGCAAAGTCTCTTCGGCGGCGGCGATATTATTTTCGCGCAGTTCGACGAGCGCGAGCGAGAGGTAGTACTGATCGTTATCCGGATTCCGCGTGATCGCGTCGCGAAAAATCGCGGACGCATCGGTGGAATCGCCAAGATGCGCTTGAATGTCGCCGAGCAAAGAGAGGTAGGAACTGTCTTGCTGGCCTTGCGCGGAAACTTGCTTGGCGGTTTCGAGAGCCGGGGCGTAGTCGCCTTTGCGGAAGTAGGCGTCGGCGAGATCGAATTTCACGTCATCGGAGCCGGGATCCACGCCGAGCGCAGCCTGGAAATGCTGGATGGCGTCATCGTACAAGCGATAACGTGCGAGCAAAACGCCGACGCCGGTTTGCGTGCGATAGTCGCCGGCGCTTAACTGATCGAGCTGGGCGAGCGTCTTGCGGGCGTCGCCGACGTTTCCAAGTTTGAGATACGTTTCAGCGAGCAGATAAAGGTTTTGCGGCTGGTCGGGGTGTTTGGTGACTTCTTGCGTCAGTTGAGTCAGATCGAGTTGCGTACGGTCCTTGCTCGAGAGGCTTGAGCGATTGTTCACGTAGTCGAAGAGATGTTGGTACGGATAGGGTCCGGCGGGCGCGTTTTTCGAAAGCGTTTGAAACACGTTCAAGTCCCTTTGCGCCGCGTCCATCTGGTGGAGGCTTCGCTCGACCATGGCCAGCTTGTAATATCCCGATGCCGGATCGTGATTCAGTTTGACGTAACGCCGCAAAAGTTCTGCCGCCTCTTGAAATCTCTTATTTTGGATCCGCAGATTCGCGAGTTCCAGCATGGCTTCGGAAAGGTCAGGGTTCGAGCGAAGAGCTTCTTGAAGCAGCAGTTCCGCGCGCGCGTGATTTCCCTGGCGCTCCTCGATATAGCCCATGTTATAGAGGCAGGAAGCGTTGTGCGGATCCTGCTTCAAGCCGAGCTCGAAATATTTTTTTGCCTCATCGAAGCGTCCCAGATGGCGGTAAGACAGGCCAAGGAAGGCATAGGAACGCGCCGAGGGATCCAGAGCGACCATGGATTTGAACTCCTCGATCGCCCTTTCCTCCTTGCCCGACATGAAATAGCTTTCGCCGAGTGCCGCGTGGAGATCAGCGCGCTTCGGATCGATTTTCAGACCGGACTCGAGGAGCGGGATGGCGTCCTCGAAATAATTCTGCGTCATGCTGACGCGGGCCAGGAGGAAGATGATGTCCGTATTCTCTGGAGCGAGCTCATGGGCGCGGACTAGCGCGTCCAGAGCATCCACCGAGCGGTTCTGTTGCTGATAGACCTGCGCGAGCACGTAAAGAGTTTCTGGCGAATCGGGTTTCAGTTTCAGCGCGCGATTCAACGCCAGTTCCGCTTTCGCGGCGTCGCCCGCGCGAAGATAGACCTGGCCGAGGTTGTAAAGAATATCGACAGTTTCCGGTTGCAGAGCGTCGGCCTGTTCCAATTCCAATTGAGCGGCGCTGTACTGTTTTTGGGAAGCCAGCAAGACGCCGAGTGTGAAGTGCAGCTGCACGTCCGTTTTGTTTTCTGCGGAAAGCTGTGTGGCGACCTTTAGCGCTTCCGCCGGTTTGCCGGCGCGGAAATAGGCGCGCGCCAAATTGAAGCGAGTTGCGTTGTCCAAAGGCCGGGCGCGCTCAAAATGAGCGATGGCTTCGACGGGGGCGTTCTTCGCCAGCAGGACTAAACCAAGATTATAGTTCCCATCGCGATTGCCAGGCTCGATGCGCAACACTTTTCTGAATTCCGACTCGGCCAGATCGAGTTTGTCTTCGGCAACGTAGAGATTCCCGAGATTGTTACGCGTGCCCGTGGAGTTGGGCTCGATCTTCAGCGCGTGTTGAAAGGCCAGCAAAGCATTTGGGTAATCCTTCTCGTTCGTCTCGACAATTCCCAAAAGGTTGTAGCCTTGCACGCTGGAAGGGTTTTGCTCGAGTTCTTCTTTGATTTTCTTTTTGGCCTCGTCGATGGCACCCTGGCGAAGCAATTCTCCTGCTTCCAGAAGAAGCGGCGAAGCTTTCGAGCTGTCGCGGGTATTTCGGTGGACGGGAACAGCTTGTTGGCCAAACCCTTCTGCGGGAAGAAAAATCGCAGCGAGCACAAGAATGCCGCAGAGGGGCACGCGATTTCCCGGTTCCCCTGATGCAAGCTGTATTTTCGCGCTGCAAAACATTTCGCGGAATTCCCCCGAATGCACGCTATCGGAAAGATCGGAAGTTCAATTTAGCATCTCCAACGCTTGCTGGGCCAACTTGTGCTGCGGCTGTTGATGCAATAAGGCCAGCAAAGTCTCTCTGGCTTTTTGTTTGTCGTTCAAGAGCACGTAGAGCCGCGCGAGATTGAGGTAGGCCTGATCAAAATCCGGCGCCACGCGAATGCAGGTCTCGAACTTCTCTTTTGCTTCGGGCAAATTTTGTTCACGGACCAGGAGGACGCCCAAGTTGTTGAGCGCATCCGGATAATCCGGGCGCAACTCGACGGCTTTTTGTAAAAAGCTGGAAGCGCGATCGAGTTGCTGCTGCCGTGCGTAGAGCATTCCCAGGCTGTAATTTGCTTCCGGATTTTCCGGCTCGATTTCGAGCGCGCGGCTTAGCAGCTTTTCCGCTTCATCGGTCGCACCCTGCCGCCGGTAGAGATTTCCGAGGTTCAGCAGCGCGATGACGTAGTCCGGCCTCAGTTGCAAACATTTCTGGAAGTCACGAATAGCTTCCTCCGCCTGGCCTTCCTGACCGGCGATCATGCCCAAGTTATTCCATGCTTCCGCGTATTCGGGGCGCAGCTTTAGTGTTTGCTCGAGATACCGTCGAGCGTCCACCAAGGAGTTTTTCCGGAGATAGAGCGTTCCCAAATTGTAATAGGCTTCCGCATCCTGCGGTTTT
>Ga0187820_1000045_pt1 | contig 20878 bp, 14 predicted proteins | sample NC_wetland_sal_i_19_FD_132409 | JGI IMG/M metagenome (GOLD analysis project Ga0187820, IMG submission 132409) | Wetland sediment microbial communities from Neuse River Estuary, North Carolina, USA - SO4_5 | ecosystem: Environmental > Aquatic > Freshwater > Wetlands > Sediment | place: USA: North... | reverse complement strand
TTTTGGCAACCCGGAAAAACGCTTGGCGGACATTCTCGCCAACCCGCCCGTTGAGCTCAAGGGCGATACCCTGCGCGTCGGAACGGACTTCTCACGGTCGCACAATGTCTCAATCTCTTACGACGTTCAAGTACCACAGCAAACCGAAGTCAGCGCGTCGAGCGTTTCCGGTTCCGAATCCATTCGCGACGTGGCCGGCCCCGTTCGCGCGCAGTCCGTGTCTGGATCGCTGCGTGTGCAAAACATCGTCCACGAAATCAAGCTTTCTTCCACAAGCGGAACCGTCGAAGTCGAAAATTGCGGCGATGACGTCCATGCCACGAGCGTTTCCGGCAGCGTCACCGTCTCGAAGGCCAAGGGGGATGTCGTGGCCCACTCGGTTTCTGGAGATGTCCACGTGAACAATCCGGGCGGCCGCGTGGATACCGGCTCCTCGAGCGGGTCGATTGACGTTCGTGGCGCTGACGCAGACGTGAAAGCCCGCGCCAGTGCGGGACACGTGACCGTCCAAGGCAATCCCAGCGGCAGTAGCTACTGGGAGTTGAGAACCGTCTCCGGCGCCGTGCAGATCGCCGTGCCGTCGAACGCGAACTTTCACTTTTCCGCCGGCGCTGTCTCCGGTCAAATCCGCGCGCAAATTCCCATCATGATTGAGGAACAGGGCAAGCATTCGTTGCGCGCCCACATGGGCGATGGCGGCGGGCGCGTGGAAATTCACACCGTCTCGGGCGACATCGAGGTCCAAGGCATACAACAAGCTGCTCTCCGTCCTCCGTCATAGCTAACGCCTGCCAATTCCGATGCCTTCTGCAATTTCTTTGGAAACAGACTAGAATCCTCTTTGTGAACCGCACCTGCCAACGCCTGGCTTTTGCTCTTGCTTACGCCGCGATTCTCTCCCTGTATCTCGTCGGCGGTCTTGCCCACGCCCAGGAAATTCAAGATCAAAAGACGCCCTCACAGGCGTCCAAATCCGCGCCCTCCAAAAAGCCTGCCGCTGCGCAAGGACCATCCGAATCTGAGGACTTGCAGCAAGCCATCGATAACTCGGGAAATGACCGCGTCGCACTCGTTCGCAACCTCGAGGATTTTCTCAAAAAATACCCTGAATCGCAGCAGCGTCCACAAATCTATCGCGCCCTGGTCGAAGCAACTCTGCAGTTGCGCGATTCCGCCCGCGCCTCCGATTATGCAGAGCGCCTCGTCGCCCTGGAGCCGGACGATATTTCCATGACCGTGCTCGCCATTCAGCTCCTGGAGCGCAATGGCGATGAAGCCGCCCTCCGCCGCGCTGTAAACTATTGCACGCGCGTCCTGGACTCCGTCCGGCGCAACACCGCCGAAGACAAGTCTCCCAAGGTTTCCAAAGAACAATGGGAAGCGGGACAAAAACGCGACGAAGAGAACATCCTCATTCTTCGCGGCAGGCTCGACTTTAAACTGCACGATACCGTCTCCGCCGAAAAGGATTTCCGTGCCAGCATGGCGCTCTCGCCGAGCGCTTCAGCGGGGGAGAAACTCGGCGAAATCGCCGAACTAAACAAGGACTTGCCGGGCGCCATCAACGAATATGCACGAGCTTTTGCATTGGCCGATAATGCTGGCACCGCAAACCGCCGCGAAATTCGCCAGAAACTTGGCAATGTCTGGCGGCTCGCGCACGGCTCCGATACGGGGCTTGGCGACTATCTGCTGCACACCTACGACGAGGTCACGGCATCTTCCGACGCGCCGAAACCGGCCAGAAATGCGGACGCTAAGGAGCCCTACGATTTTAAATTACGCAACGCCCAGGGCGGTTCGCCCTATTTGCTCTCCGCGCAGAAGGGCAAAATCGTGGTCCTGAGTTTCTGGGCCACCTGGTGCGGACCTTGCCGCGCGATGGAGCCCCATTTCGAGCGCGTGGCGGCCCAATTTCAGGGTATTCCGGACATCGTTTTTCTAGCGGCGGATTGCGATGAGGACGAATCCCTCGTCCCGGAATACCTCGAGGAAGTTAAACCCCGCACGCCTGTAGTCTTCGCCGACGGGCTGGACCGGCTCCTCGCCGTCAATGCTTTCCCCACCATCGTCATTCTCGACCGCATGGGAAAGATCGCCTATCGCGCCGAAGGGTTCGACCCGGATGACGTGGAATCTGAGCTGGCTGGCGCCGTGCGTCGAGCCCGCGCGGGACAAAAAGAAAGCGGGGAGAAGCCCGCTCACGGCGTCAAATCGCCGTTATAGTTCGAAATGAATTCCTCGAAGTCGTCCACTTCATCCATGTCCTTGCCCACGAATCGGATCGTATGTGCATCCACACGCTGCACAATGCGTAGATAACTCAGCACTTCCGCAGGCATATAATTCTTGAATGTAATTTCAAGCGTCACCGGCGTCTTAATCACGTAGGGCTTGAATTCAAGGCGCCGGTTCAGCGCCGCTTTTACTCCAACAAAGATTTTGTCGCACGACGCCGCTGGCGTCAGTGTCTCCGCGGAATGAAAACTGAGCGCTTTCTTTGTTTCCACCGTCTCGATATTTCCAAGCCTCGATCTCAGTTCCTCGACTGCGGCGTCATCACCTGAGGCAAAAACCACCGGCACTCCTTTTGCTCCCGCGTACGCCGCGTTGTATTCGCCCTCCGTCACTGCATTTCCATTCAAGGCCACGCGCGCGTAATGCGCGCTGGAAAATGTATGCGCGCGCACGCCATTCGGATTGGTCGTCGAAGCGTGATAGCCGATGAATATCGCGGCGCTGAAGCTCGAATCCAGTCCGGCCATCATTCCGCCATGCCTCGGCCAGCCACGCACGATGCGCACGTCCTTCGGGAATTCTTCCACCAGCAAGTTCTCGCCGTTCCCGTGCGAGTCGCTGACCTCAATCTCGCCAGCTCCCGATTCTTTCGCCGCCCGCACCGCCGCGAGCGTCTCATCGGTCATAAAATGCCGGAAACGCTCGTATTCAAATCCGCCGGGAATCAGCTGATCCGCAGTCACCACTCCTGCCACGCCTTCCATGTCAACTGAGATATACACCTTGAACTTCTTCGCGGAGTCTTCGGAGGCCTGCGCCTGTGCTGGACGCGCCGCGATTGGGCCAGATAAAAGCGCGGCGCCGATAATCAATAGGCCGGATCCGAGCCGCCATCTGAAACGCATCATGAAAACCTCGCTGTTTCTTGAATAACTTTGGCTCCGAATGCGAGCGCCAGTTTATTTCTGCCCTGCCGCCGAAACCGAAGGGAAAGCCAGCGCGACTTCCTGCGCCGCAACTATGGTGTTCACATGGATGCGAATCGTGTCTTCCACCCGCCGCGCGTATCCCCCCGCAAGCGCCGTCGCGACTGGTATTTCCCGCCGCCTCGCTTCTTCAAACACTCGGCGGTCCCGCTGCTTCAACCCATTCTTCGTAAGCGACAATCCGCCCAGCTGATCCTCACAAAACGGGTCCGCCCCGCCAATATAAAAAAGTACCTCCGGTTGAAATTCATCCAGCGAGCTCTGAACCGCCGGAATCAACGCCCCAAGATACTCTTCATCATCCACGCGGTCCGCCATCTCCAGATCCACATCGGAGGGCGGCTTATACGCCGGATAATTATTCTCCTGATGGATCGATAGCGTGAAAACCGATTCATCCTCCGCAAAAATCGCCGCCGTTCCGTTCCCTTGATGCACGTCCGTGTCCACAACCATGGCCTTCCGAATCGCCCCGTCATGCTGCAGCCTTCGAATGGCCACTGCAACATCATGGATGGCGCAAAATCCTTCGCCATGCCCCGGATAAGCGTGGTGAAACCCGCCGCCGAGATTACATCCAAATCCATCGCGCAGCGCCGACTGCCCCGCCAGAATCGATCCTCCCGCCGCCAGCCAGCATGCCTCCACCGCCTCCCTCGAATACGGAATCTCCAGCTTCATAATCTCGCTCGCCGTAAGCGTTCCAGTCTTCAGCTTCCTTACCCACTCCGCTGTATGCACGCGCAAGATATCATCATCAGAAGCAGACTCCGGCGTAAGAAAATCCTCCGCAGAGGCGATTCCCTCCCGCACCAGCGCTTCCGCAACCCAGTGAAACTTCTGTGATGGAAAAACGTGCTCGCCCAGGTTTAAGTCGTAGCCTTGGTGATAGACCAGCTTAAAGGGCAGCATGGCACGTAAAGCGGCTAGTTTTCTCGTTCAAGAATAAAATCCGGCAAGGTCAACAAAGCCCGCGCATACTCCGAATCCCCGCGTCCTTCTAAGCACGCCTTCGCCCGCCGCGCATACTCATGCGCCAGATTCCGCGCCCGATTCAGCGCTCCCGAATCATGCACCAGCGAAACAATCGTCTCCGCCCGCACCGAGTTGAATTCCTTCTCCTCGAGCACTCGCGCCACCAAACCTCGCGCCTCGCGATGCCCGTTATCCATCGCATAAATCAGTGGCAGCGTAACCTTCCCCTCTTTCAAATCGCTGAGCACCGGCTTTCCAAGCTGCTCCGCTGAAGCCGTAAAGTCCAAAAGATCATCCACCAGTTGAAACGCCAGCCCTGCGTATCGTCCGTAATCCGCCAGCGCCTCCTCCTCCGCGCCTTCGAATCCGCCAAGCACCGCCCCCAATCGCGCACATCCGCTAAACAAACATGCCGTCTTGTAGCTCGCCAGCCGCAGCGCATCCTCTTCCGTAACGTCGATCCGCCCTATCTTCGCCAGTTGAATCAGTTCGCCTTCCACCATCTTCTGCGTCAGGTCGATCAAAATATCCAGAATCCGAAAATTTCTCTCCTCCAGCGCCATTTGGAACGACTGCATGTACAGCCAATCTCCCGCGAGTACACTTCGATGATTCCCCCACCGCGAATTCGCCGAGGGCCGCCCCCTCCGCGTGTTCGCGCTGTCGATCACATCATCGTGAATCAACGTCGCGCTGTGCAGCAACTCGACAACCGCCGCCAATCGAATCGCTCCTTCGCTCCGCCGCCCCGTATACGAGTTGCAAAGCAGCAGCAGCGCCGGCCTCAGCCGCTTTCCTCCTCCGCCGAGAAGATAGCTCGTAATTTCTGCGACCGGTTCGAACGCAACCGCGCTCTGCCGCGCGAGCTCTTCCTCCACCAAAACCAAATCGTCTCGCACGAGGTCAAAAATCTCTTTGGCGGTAAGCAGCGCGATAGCCTTCCTCCCCTGGCCCGCAATCATCTTTGGGACTCCGCAGCCGCGGACACGGACGGCTGGGATAGGTGGAAAAATCGCCGGAAATTCCCTGCTGTCCGGGCGGCGAATTCTTCCGCGGGTAAGTCTCTCACACTCGCGAGTATACGCGCTACTTCCGCTACATACGCAGGTTCGTTACGCTTCCCCCGGTAAGGCTGCGGCGCAAGGTACGGCGAATCCGTCTCAATCACAATGTTCTCCAGCGGCAAAACTTTTGCCACTTCCCGCAAATTCTGCGTCTTCGGATAAGTCGAATTCCCCGCGAACGAAATCATGAATCCCATTTCAATCCCGCGCCGCGCGTCCTCCAGCGTGCTCGTGAAGCAATGCAAAATCCCGCCAAGCCCGGTAGGCCGCCATACTTCCTCAATCAATCGGAAACAATCCGGCCAAGCATCACGGCAATGAATGATAATCGGCAGCTTCGCCCGCGAGGCCAGCTCCATCTGATCGCGAAACACGCGCTCTTGCACATCCCGCGGCGAATGATCGTAAAAATAATCTAGCCCAATCTCTCCCCAGGCAATCACTTTCGGATGCTTTGCCAGTCGCTCCAATTCAGCCAAATGCGCTTGCGTTACTTCCTTCGCCTCGTGCGGATGAATCCCCACCGTCGTGTAAATCCAATCATGCGCTTCCGCAAACGGCATCGCCGCATCCAACTTCTCCGGCCCGGGCCCTGTACCGATTGCAAGCAATGTGGTCACGCCCGTCGTCCGCGCCCGCGCGAGCATCGCTTCGCGATCCTCATTAAACTGAGAATCATCAATGTGCGCATGTGAATCAATCAATTCCACAGTTTTGTGGCGCAGGCAACCCTGCCTGTGCTCTTGCTTTCCCGAATCGCCGCGCTCGCTTTCTCGTTCTTTCCTTTACTTCCTCTACCTCATTTACTTCCTCTGCTTCCTTTATTTCAACCTCGCCCCAATCTCCACATCCTCATCCGGAAATCCCACCAGCACCGGCCTTCCCTCCGGCCCCACCGCCGCCGCCATAATCATCCCGTTCGACTCCACTCCCCGCAATTTTCGAGGCGCTAGATTCACCACCACCGCCACCTTCCGCCCCACCAATTTCTCCGGCTCGTAAAACTGCGCGATCCCCGCGCAAATCTGCCGAATCTCCGTCCCAATATCCACGGTCAGCTTCAGCAATTTGTCCGCGCCAACAATCCGTTCCGCCGTCTTGATCTGGCCCACGCGCATCTCGACTTTCGCAAAATCCTCAATCCCGATTTTCTCCGCCGCCGCAGGCGCAGCAGCTGGAGCAGCAGCGGCCCCCGCAGTACTGGGCGCAGCTGCCGGCGTTGTCGCCACAACCGGTGAAGGTGCCTTCTGTTCTTCTTTTTCCATGGCTTCCATCCTCTCAATCGCTTCTGCTTTTTCGATTCGCGGAAATAGCGCTTGAGATTTCCCAAGCGCGCGTCCAGGCGCGAGCTGTCCCCAACGCAATCCGTCGATGGCGAATGCTCCGAGCCCCTCGGATTGCCCCAACTGCGCCCAAACCCTTGTCGTGCTCTCCGGCAAGACCGGATGCGTCAGCACGGTGACGATGCGCAGAACCTCAGCAGTTGTCCACAGCACGGTTGCGCGCCGCTGCTGATCGCCTGCCGATTCTCCCAGCGACCACGGTTTCTCGACCGTCAAATACTTGTCTGCCGCGGAAATCAGCGCCCAAATCGCTTCCAGCGCCCGGGAAAATTCCAGATTGTTGTAATGCTCCATGACATCGCCGATGGTCGCCTGCGCGATTTTGGCCAGCTCGTCATCTTGCGGCAGCCGCTCGCTCGGCTTCGGAATCTTTCCGCCGCAATTTTTCTCGATCATCGCCGCTGTACGGCTCGCAAGATTCCCCAGCCCATTCGCCAAATCGCTGTTGTATCGCGTCACCAGCGCGTCATAACTGAAATTCCCGTCCTGCCCAAACACCGTCTCCCGCAGCAAATAATACCGAAGCGCATCCATCCCCAGCACATGCACAATCGGACGCGGCCGCACCACATTCCCCAGCGACTTGCTCATCTTCGCGCTGTCCATCAACAGCCAGCCGTGCGCCCAAATCTGTTTCGGCAGCGGCAATCCCGCCGCCATCAAAAACGCTGGCCAATACACCGCGTGAAACCGAATGATCTCTTTGCCCACCAAATGCAAATCCGCCGGCCAATACCCGGACTTCTCGTATTGCGGCCCGCCCACCGCGCTCAAATAAGCCGTCAGCGCGTCAAACCACACATAAAACACATGCGGCTCTTCGCCCGGCACCGGAATCCCCCAGCGAATCGTCGTTCGCGTAATGCTCAAATCCCGCAGTCCGCCTTCGACAAAACTCAACACCTCATTCCGCCGCGTCTCCGGTTGAATGAAGTTCGGATTCTTGGCGTAAAAATCCAGCAACGGCTTCTGGAACGCGGAAAGCTTGAAAAAGTAGTTTGGCTCCGTCACGGTTTCCGTCGGCCGCCCGCAATCGGGACAATTCTCCCCCGGCTTCACGTCCACATACGCATTGTCATAAATGCAGTACTGCCCCGTGTAATGCCCCGGGTAAACGAATCCATTCTCCCTGCACAATTTAAAAAGCCACTGCACCGTATGCGCATGCTTCAAATCCGTCGTGCGGATGAACTCGTCGCCCTGCACTCCCAGCTCATCCCAAAGCGCCTTCCACTGCGCCGCCATTTTCGCCACAAACTCCGACTCCGGGATCCCCGCCTTCTTTGCCGACCTCTCCACGTTCACGCCGTGTTCGTCCGTACCCGTCGTCAACACCACATCGTATCCAAGCATCCGCTTGTACCGCCGGATCGTGTCGCACACAATCGTCGAATACGTGTGCCCAATATGCGGCAACCCGTTCGTGTAATAGATCGGCGTAGTCAAATAATATTTTGGTTTTCCCGCCATTCTTCTCCGTTCTTTTCTCTCTCTTCTCCGTGTCCTCTGTGAACTCTGCGTTGAGAAAACCCATTCAACTCTTCTCGTAACTCCGCATCGCCGACGCGATCACGCTCTGCAAAGGCACATCCTTCTCCGCCGCCAGCTTCCTGCAGTCCTCAAACTCCGGCGCCACATGCAAAACCCGCCCATTCACCCGCGATACTTTAACTCTCACCTCCCCAAACTCCGTCTGCACATTCACCCACTCCCGTGGCAGTACTCTCCGTTGCGCCCGATAAGTCCTAACCCCAAAGGTAGTCGTCTCTGCAAAAATCAACTCCATCAACGCATTCGTATCCCCCGGCTTGCACAAAACCGTCAACAAAGTCCCCGGCCGGTTCTTCTTCATTTGCACCGGCGTCGTATAAACGTCCAGCGCCCCGGCCCCCAACGCCTTCTCCAAAAAATATCCATAAATCTGCGGATTCATATCATCCAGGTTCGCTTCTATCACGGCGATCTCTTCGTCGAATCCCGGTAGCACAGGCACTCCTGCCTGTGCGCCTTCCTCTTTCCCTCTTCGATCCCCAACTTCTTCCCCCACCATAATCCTCAAAACATTCGGCTGCCCCTCCAAATCCGCCATCCCCGCTCCATACCCAATTGCCGAAACAATCATCCCCGGCTGTGGCCCAAACGCATCGCAAAGCGTAGCCACAATCGCCGCTCCAGTCGGCGTAACCAGTTCCCTCTGCACTCCGTTCGAGTAAGTCGGCCGGCCATGCAACAAATTCGCAGTAGCCGGCGCCGGCACGGGCAAAACTCCATGCGCCATCTTCGCCGTCCCCCCTCCGACATTCAGCGGCGAACATGCAAATTTCTCAATCCCCAGGGCCTGAAACCCAATGCACGCCCCCACAATATCCACAATCGCATCCACCGCCCCAACTTCATGAAAATGAATCTTTTCCAAAGGCACGTCGTGGACCCGCGCTTCAGCCTCCCCCAGCTTCTGAAAAATCGCCGCAGCCCGCTCCCTCACCACCGATGCAAGCTGCGACTTCTCCAAAATCTTTAAAATAGTGCTGAGCGATCGGTGCTTCGACTGATCCTCCGTCACCACTCGCACAGAAGTCGCCGCCATCCCATTCTTCCATACCTTCTCAGCCGTCAATTCCCATCCCGGCACCTGCAAGCCGCGCAATTCCGCGCGCAAATGCTCAACCGCGAAGCCCGCATCCACGAGCGCGCCCAGCGTCATGTCCCCGCTAATCCCCGAAAAGCAATCAAAATAAGCCAGTTTCATGGAATGCCGCCGCAGGAACCGCGCATTTGATGAGTTCCGTTGGAGTCTTTCGATACTATCGGCGCAACACACGAGTGTCAAACAAAGTGAAGGCTTCGCCCGGCGCAGGAAGAGCCCGCGCCCATTCCTTCCTAGTCTTGGAATTCTTCGGCGATCCGACTTGCGGCGATGGATCCACAACTCCGAAACGATCTGCCCCGCCTATCTCCCAGCAAACAAGCCACTTACCATTAATCACTTGACAAATATAGCGAATGTGCTACAATTTTTTCAGCTTGATCGGCACGCCAAACCGTGCCTTGCTACCATGTCTTCTCGCCACGCGGTTCCTTGTAAACCCCGTGGCATTAGCTCATCTCGATTCCTAGCAACGCTTGCGCGCGTAACCCTTTTGTTTGCCACTGTTACGGGACATCTGCAACCCGCTCATTCTTCATGCTTTAAAAGCCTTTATTTTGATATTCTTGCCCAATTTGCACCTGTAAGTCCTTTGTTTGTCACTGTTACAAACAACATGGGGGGTGGGGGCACCCCGCGCACATTCCCCATCCCGCCTCTCCGTTACCTTTTGACCCTTCTATCACCCACCCCTTATACTCACTTCTTCCTTTCCACAGAGGCTTCGTGTATCTAACCCTGACAAATCGCCTCCGCGACGCCCTGGCGCTCCATATCCAGCAGACCTACGCCGTTACTCTGGACATCATCATCGATCGTCCCCCCAAAATCGAGATGGGCGAAGCCGCCTCCCCCGTCTGCTTCGAGCTCGCCAAGCGCCTAAAAAAAGCCCCGCGCATCATCGCCCAGGAAATCGCCAACGCTCTGGTCAAGCCGGACGGCATTGCCCGCATCGAAGTCGCCGGCGCCGGCTACCTCAACGCCTATTTCAATCGCGCCGCTTTCTGGTCCGATCTTTCGACGCTCGCCACGAGCCAATCGCCACTTCCTCCCCAGGAAAAGTCCGGAAAAGTCATCGTCGAGCACACCAGCATTAATCCCAACAAAGCCGCCCACATCGGCCACCTCCGCAACGCCGTCCTCGGCGACACCATGGCCCGCATTCTTCGCCACGCCGGCCACGCCGTGCAAATCCAAAACTACATCGACAATACCGGCGTGCAAGTCGCCGACGTTGTGATCGGCTTCCTGGACATGGAACGCCGCACTCCCGTCAGCGTCAAGATGTTCGCCATGGATCCGCGCTTCGACTACTACTGCTGGGATTTGTACGCCAAAGCCACGCATTTTTTTGAAGAAGACAAAACTCGCGCCGCCGAACTTCGCACTCGCACGCTAAAAGCCATCGAAGAAGACCGCGGCGAAGAAGCCGAAGTCGCACAGGTCGTCGCTGACGCAATTGTCACCCTGCATCTGCGCACCATGGCCCGCCTGGGAATTTCATACGAATTGCTGGCGCGCGAAAGTGAAATCCTCCATCTGAAATTTTGGGACGCCGCCTTCGAGAAGCTGAAATCCGCCGGCGTTATTCAACTCGCGCCCACCGGAAAAATGGCCGGGTGTTGGATCATCCCCTGGAAAGCGGAAGTAAAGGAGGCAAAGGACGTAAAGGAAGTAGAGGAACTGAAGGAGAACAGTCGCCCCCCCACGCAAGCCGCAGCTCCCACGGATTCTTCATCCTTTACCTCCTCTACTTCCTCTACCTCCTTAACCTCCAATCCCGCCGAGGACGAAAGTATCCAAGACAAAATTATTGTCCGCTCCAACGGTACCGTCACCTACGTCGGCAAAGACATCGCCTACCAACTATGGAAATTCGGCCTGCTCGGCAAAGATTTCAACTACCGCAAATGGCCAGGCGCTCCCGAAGGCGAAACGGTTTGGGCTACCACCACGTTCAAGAGCGACCCTGCCGCTCCGCATTTCGCCGAGCCTGCCACTGCCGTATACAACGTCATCGATACGCGCCAGTCCTACGTGCAAGATGTCGTCGCCGAAGCCCTGCGCCGCCTCGGCCACGCCAAAGCCGCCGACAACTCCATCCATCTGTCTTACGCCTTCGTGGTGCTCACTCCTCGCTGCGCCGCCGAACTGGGCTACGAACTCACTCCTGAAGAAGCCAAGCTTCCCTTCATTCAAGTCAGCGGCCGCAAGGGTTTCGGCGTCAAAGCCGACGACCTGATTGACAAACTCGAAGCCGCCACGCTCGCCGAAGTCCAGCAGCGCCACGCGGAAATGAGCGAAGCGGAGCAAAAGCAAACGGCGCACGCCATCGCCGTAGGCGCGTTGCGTTTTTTCCTCTTAAAATTTACGCGCAACGCCATCATCGCCTTCGATTTCAAAGACGCCCTCAGCTTTGAAGGCGAAACCGGCCCCTATTGCCAGTACGCCGTTGTCCGCATCCGCGGCATCCGCCGCAAAGGCACCGAGGCCGGCGCGGCCAATGTTTCCGTGACGCAAGAAACGGTAACGGCGTTATTCGGAGGGCCCGAAGGAAACGGCCTTTGGGAATTGCTGCTGAGCGCCGGATCGCTGGACCACGCTGTGGATGCCGCCATCGGCGCGCAAGAACCCGCTTTCGTGGCGAAATATGCCTTCCAATTGGCCCAGGATTTCAACAATTTCTATCACAAGCACCACATCCTGAACGAAGCCGACGAGCAAAAGCGCGCCTTCCTCTTGCGCTTGACGGAATTGGTCGAGGCACGCTTGGTAGAGACACTATCGCTTCTTGGAATCGAAGCGCCAGAGAAAATGTAGCGGCACGATACATCGTGCCCCTCGATAGAACGCAATATCGATCCTAGTACGACATCACGAGTTGAACGAGGGTGCGCAACGCTACTCCCGTCGGCCCCTTGGCCATCCACGCCTTCGCGTCGTCGTTCCACGCCGTTCCGGCAATGTCGAGATGTACCCACGGTGTGTCGCCCGCAAATTCGCGAATAAACCACGCGCCGGTGATCGAGCCGCCGCCTTTGCCGCTGCCGATATTCTGAATGTCCGCGACGGTGCCTTTGATGTACTCGCGGTATTCGTCATCCATCGGCATTTGCCACATTTTTTCGCCGGCGGCTTTCGCGGAAGCAAGCACTTTGTCCGTCCAAGCCTGGTCTGTGCCGCCAAACACGCCCACGTTGATGCTTGCAAGGGCCACGACAATCGCGCCCGTCAGCGTGGCGGCATCCACAAGATGCGTCGCTCCAAGCTGCTTGGCGTAATGAACGCCGTCGGCGAGAATCAGCCGTCCTTCGGCGTCGGTGTTGAGCACCTCAATCGTCTTCCCGGACATGGCGGTTTGAATGTCTCCGGGCTTCTGGGCTTTGCCGCCGGGCATGTTTTCCGTGGATGGCACCACGCAAATCACCTTGACGTTCGGCTTCAGCACCGCGAGCGCGCGCATCACGCCGATCATCGTGGCTCCGCCGGCCATGTCGTACTTCATTTTTTCCATGCCCTCGGAAGGCTTGATGGAAATTCCGCCGGTGTCAAACGTCACCGCTTTTCCGACGAGGCCGATCACCGGAGCGCCTGGCTTTGGGTTCGCCGGAGTGTACGTAATGACGATCATGCGCGGCGGCTCGGGCCCTCCTTGTGCGACGCTGAGCAACGCGCCCATCTTCAGCTCGGCGATGCGCTTTTCATCGAGCACATCGACGGCGAGGCCTGCCTGCTTGGCCATGGCTTCGGCTTTTTCAGCGAGTATTTTCGGTGTCAGCTTGTTCGACGGTTCGTTAATCAGGTCGCGCGCGAAATTCTGCGCTTCACCAATGACCCTCCCGCGCGCCAACCCGCGCTCCCCGGCAGCCCGCTCGCTTTCCGAGAATCCGGCCAGCAGTACAGAGTCGATCGACTTGTCGTTTTTCTTGTCGGTCTTGTATTTGTCGGATTCGAAGTCCGCGGCGATCGCGCCTTCGACGACGGCTTGCGCCGCGTCTTCGGTGGCGTTGGCCTCGCGAACGGCAAACGCGAAATTATGCACGCCGCGCGACTTTAAATAGCGCAAAGCCGAGCCGGCAATCTTCCGCAGTGCCGCGGAATCAAATTTTTCGCGCTTCCCTGCTCCGACCAGCAGCAACCGCGCAGCCTTCAATCCCGCCGGCGCGTGAATCAAGGTCATTTCCAGCGTTTTGCCGGTAAGTTCGCCGCCCTTGGCGAGCCTGCGCTGCAATCCGTTTGCAGCGCGGTCGATTTCCGCAATGCGGCCCTGCACCGGGTCGGGCTCTTCAAAAACATAAGTGACGAGCGCCTCGGTCTCCAAAGTAGCGTACGGTTTTGGTTCGAGTATAATTTGCATTTTTCTCTATCGCCTCCGGTTGTTGTACATCGCTTTTTCCGTCTCTCTGCGAGCTTCTTTGTCGCGTTCGTCCTGGCGCCGATCCCACGATTTTTTTCCTTGCGCTAGGGCGATTTCGACCTTTGCGAGGCCATTTCGAAAGTAAATTTTCGTAGGAATTACTGTCAGTCCTTTAGCCTGCGTTTTCCCCGCGAGCTTGTAAATTTCGTTCTTATGGAGAAGAAGTTTGCGGGAGCCGAGGGGCTCGTGGTTCCAGGGGCCGCCAGGCAAGTATTGTGCAATGTGCGCGTTAACGAGCCAGGCGCCGGTCGGCTTGAAATCGACGTAGGCGTCGCGGATATTCGCTTTCCCTTCGCGCAAGGCCTTCACTTCCGTGCCGTGCAGGACCAAGCCGGCTTCAAACCTCTCCAATAGATGAAAATTGTAAGAGGCGGCGCGGTTCTGAGCAACCATTCGCTCGCCGGTTTTGCTGTTCTTCTCGGTTTTTTTCGCGGGCTTCGGCACAATCTTCCATCATAACTGGAGTGTTAAATTCTGGCTACCGGCTTGAAAAAAAACCTCGTCCACCCTACATATTATCGGATATGGGACAGCCAACCTTCCGCGTCTTGCCGGTGCTCTAAACCGGGTGTTAGACTGCAAAGGCTTCGTGTCGAGGCCCCGGAGAGTCCATGCGACGTTGCCGTAGTGTCATTTTATGCGTTGGAATCGGCTTGCTCGCAGCGGGCTGCCCGAAGGGCCAAACGGATTATAGCAAGGGACGGAAAGCGGAGACGCTGCAGGATTACGACGCCGCGCTCGAGTATTATCAAAAAGCGCTGAAATCCGACCCGAACAACGCGGCCTTCAAGATCAGACTCAACCAGACGCGCTTTGAAGCTGGGGAAATGCATATCCAGCTGGGCCTGAAGCAAAGGGAAAACGGGGATCTGCACGAGGCCGCAGCGCAGTTTCAAAGAGCACAGATCGATGATCCTTCCAGCGCGATAGCCGCCCAAGAGCTGAAAAAAACACTGGCGATGATCGTGGAGCAAAACCACGCGGCGGATGGCACGCCGCCGATCGCGGAGGATGATACAGACGGATACATCTCGAGGCCGCCGGAGCTCAAGCCCATTTCCAATGTAGCGATTAACTACAAAGCGTCTGGCGACGCGAAAGCTCTGCTCGACACGATCGGGAAACTGGCGGGAATCACGGTGATCTACGACCCGGACTTTCCCGCACGCCGAATTTCAGTGGATTTGAACAATCTGACGCTGGAGCAGGCGCTGGAAGTTGTTTGTATCGAAAGCAAAGCATTCTGGAAGCCGGTTACGGAGAACATCATTCTGATTGCGCCGGACCAGCCGCAGAAGAGGCGCGACTACGAGGAAGAATCGCTGAAGACCTTTTATCTTGCCAATACGGTGACGCCGCAGGATTTGACGGAAATCGTAACGGGGTTGCGGTCTTTGCTCGAAGTGAAGCGCATCCAGCAGATCAACTCTCAGAATGCCATCATCGTGCGGGCGACTCCGGACGTGCTGACCCTCGTGGGCAAAGTGATCGACGACGTTGACAAGGCCAAACCAGAAGTGGTGGTGCAAGTGGAAGTGCTGGAGGCACGCACGGACCGCCTGCGAAACTTGGGAGTGACGCCTGGGCAGAGCGCGTCGATTGCCATCAACCCGAACGCTACAACGACGACTGGAACCTCGACGACATCGACAACCACAAATAACATTACGTTGAACACGCTCAGAACGCTAAACAGCAACGATTACAGCGTGACTTTGCCGAATTTCACGGCCAACGCCGTACTAACCGACACCGACACAAAGATCATTCAAGATCCTGAGTTGCGCTCGGTGGAGGGGCAAGAGGCGACGCTCAAAGTCGGCGACCGTATCCCGGTGGCCACGGGAAGCTTTCAGGCCGGTGTAGGCGTAGGAGCTGTGGGCGCGGCGGGCCTGGTGAACCCGCTGGTCAATACCCAGTTCCAATATCAGGATGTTGGCGTGCAAATCCACATGACACCGCGAGTGCACCCGAACCACGACGTGAGCTTGAAACTAAAAATCGAAGTGTCGTCCGTCACAGGCACATCCACCATTGGGGGAATCAGCCAGCCGATTATCAGCCAGCGTGTCGTCGAGCAAGACATTCGCTTGAAGGAAGGCAGCGTCGATATTCTCGGCGGACTTATCCAGAGGACGGATACCAGAACATTGAACGGATGGCCCGGGTTGGCAAAGATTCCCGTTATCCGTTACCTGTTTTCGAGCGACAGCACGGAACATCAAGAAGACGAAGTGCTGATCATGTTGATTCCGCACATCGTGCGGCTCCCGGAATGGACCAAGGAGAATTTGAAAGCGATCTACACGGGCTCCGACCAAGAGGTGCAAGTGCGCCGCGCAACTGAAGTACGCACCCCTGCGCCAGAAAAGACGGTACCGCCGGGTCAATCCCCGACAGCGCCGGCGCCAGGAGCGACCTCTGGTATAACGGCAGGTGCAAACGCTCCAGGAGTAAATCCGCCGCAAGGTCAGCCAGGCAAGCTGAGATTCGAGCCGCAAGGAGTGACGCTGAAGGTGGGCGAGACGAGGACGATCGCGGTGGTAGTGGACAACGTAAACGATCTGTTCTCGATCCCCATGCTGCTGCAATACAATCCTGCGGTGATGAGCATCGTGGACATACAACATGCCGTGGGCGAGGGGCAGCATGGCGGGTTCCTCTCCGGTGGCACGCAGGAAATCGCGATCGTATCCAACGTGAATAAAGAAAAGGGCCAAGCGATTATTTCCGCAACGCGCCAGCCGAACACGCAGGGGGTAAGCGGAAGCGGAACGTTGTTAGGAATTGTCATTAAGGGGATTGCGGCAGGTTCGTCGAATTTATCGATCGTGCAGCAGAATGCCAAAGATTCGCAGCAAAGACCGATTCCGCTGATCTCGAGCGAGGCGACGGTGCAGGTGCAGCCATAGGCCAAACCAGTAGTCCAGGCAAGAGGAATGAAACGATGTTGAGGCGCGAGATTCATGCAAGGATAGGCCATCGTCCGCGACGCCTTTGCCCAGCCGCCGGAATGACGCTCTTGGAATTGATTATTGCCTGCTCGATTCTGCTGGTTTTGTCCTCCATGGCGCTCCCCGTTTTTCGCTATACGGTGATGCGGCAAAAAGAGTCAGACCTTCACTATGATCTGCGGACGATGAGAGACGCTATTGACCGGTACAAAGACCTGGCGGACCAGCACAAGTTCCGGACGGAAGTCGGCAGCGAGAATTATCCGCCGGATTTGGATACGCTGGTAAAAGGCGTGCAACTAGGGGCGGGAGACGACAAGAAGCTTCGGTTCCTGCGCAAAGTGCCGGTGGATCCGATGACGGGGCGAGCGGACTGGGGATTGCGGTGCGTGTCGGACGACCCGGATTCGACGAGCTGGTGCGGAAACAATGTATTCGATGTGTATACGAAGTCATCGGGCACGGCGATGGACGGCACAAAATATAGCGACTGGTAGATGAGTTGAGGGAGTGGGATGACGAGATTCAAACAGCGCACGGAGAGCGGGTTCGCTCGAGGGAGACGAGCGCAGATTGGCCTGCCCGATGGTTTTACGCTCATCGAGATGTTGATCGTCATCGCGATTATCTTCATTCTCATCGGCATGGCGGCGCAGCGGTATGACGCGGCCATCCAACGATCACGGGAAGCAGTCCTAAAACACGATCTGCAGGTGATGCGGGAAGCGATAGACAATTTTACCCTCGATAAGGAAGCGGCTCCGCAGTCGCTGGACGATTTACAGCAGGCGGGATATCTCCGGGAAGTTCCCGTTGATCCGATCACGCGCGCGAAAGACTGGGTGCCACAGTTCGACAACGTCGTGATGAGCCCCGACCAGGTGACCACTGGGATCGTCGATGTCCATTCGAACTCCGCACGGACTTCTCCCTTCGAAGGAACGCCCTACAACACCTGGTAAGACTCTTCCGCGGCACAGGTAGATTCAGCCGCACCCTCAAACGAACTTTGGATGGAGAAAGCGGGCAGCCGGCTTAAGCCGATTTGGTAGAGATCGGCGAGCGCACCGCCGCCGTTCGGAAGCGAGATTACAACAAACTCCCAGGAAATGAACGGCGCGCGCTGCGCAAGCGGGTACCCGGTTCGAACCGCGCTGGAACTTTTCAAGAAGCTGCAAATTTATTTTCTCAACGTCGATGCTGACGCATCGTATGCACGCGTTTGGATCGGCGTGACGATCGAACGGGCACGTCTCGATGCGATTTGCAAGAGAACAGCAAGTCGCGTAGTATGAATGACGCGGGGTGGAGCAGCCTGGTAGCTCGTCGGGCTCATAACCCGAAGGTCGTCAGTTCAAATCTGACCCCCGCAACCATGGGCGCTTACGAGGAAAATCCTCTAAGCGCCCTTCTTATTTACAGTTACGAGTTGAGTCGTCAAAAATTCCTTCGCCTAATCTAATGCTACAGCATTGTTCCTGTTCCGGCAGCCGTTGCAGGTGAATTCCCCAGAATTATTCTTGGCTAGCACACGGAACTTCCCCACTTCCGAGAGCGTGTGGATCTCCGAATCCCGCGGCGAGTACGAGCACAGAATCAATCCGAGATTTCACAAACAAATCATCAACGCAGGGATGCCAAGCCACGGGACGGAATAAAACCCAAACATTTGCGGCGCCGATCACGGGGAGAAAACCAGAGTTGCGGTGAAGGCAAACGTCAATGCACGATAGTCGATCTGCTGCTCGCGCTCGTCAACTTCCTGACGGAACCAAAACCTGAGCCGCTGATTTGGTTCAGAGCAGTGACAGGGCTTTGCGTCAAAGTAGTTGGCTCCAGAGCGCGACAAAATTCAATCAGCCCGCCTTCCGTTACCTTCACTGTGTTTTCAATGACCGGTTTTCGTTGGAGTAGGACGTAGGTATGACATGCTAAATCCGTGGATCTTATTGCCCATCACCTTAATTCCGTATGTACTCGCTGGTCAGCGAATTCTTTGCAGTGAGCAGCTGCTTGGGCGTGCCTTCGAACATGACCTGGCCGCCTTTCGTGCCGCCTTCGGGGCCCATATCGATCACCCAGTCCGCATTCTTGATCACTCTCGTGTTGTGTTCGATCACAATAACAGTATTTCCGGCGTCCACCAGGCGGTTCATGATCTCTTGCAGGTGACTGAGATCCGACATGTGTAAACCGGTTGTGGGCTCATCCAGGACATAGATGCTGCCATGTTTGTGCAGTTCACTCGCCAGTTTGATGCGCTGGCATTCGCCACCGGAGAGCGTGCTCAACGGCTGGCCCAGAGTCAGGTAATCGAGGCCCACATCGCTCATGGCCTGCAGCTTGCTCGTGATCTTGTCTATCTTGAAGTATTCGAGCGCCTGCCTGACCGTCATTTCCAGCACATCGTTGATCGATTTTCCGTTGAGCTTGTACTCCAGCACTTCATCCTTGAAGCGTTTGCCCTCGCAGATCTCACACGGAGACTTGACCTCGCCCATCGCGGGGATCTCCGTGTAGATCACGCCGAGCCCCTGGCAGTTCTCGCAGGCGCCTTCCGAATTGAAGCTGAACAGTGCAGGGCTCACCTTGTTGGCGGCCGCGAAAGCCTTTCGCGCCTCGTCCATGATGCCGGTATAGGTGCCGGGATTGGAGCGGCTAGAAACACCCACAGGGGATTGGTCGATCACAATGCAGTCCGGGTGTTGGCGTAGAAAGGTCTGATGAATTAGCGAGCTCTTCCCCGAGCCGGCCACACCTGTGATCACCGTGAGTACACCCTTCGGGATATCCACGCTCACGTTCTGCAAGTTGTTGGCTTTGGCATTCTTGATCGGCAGTTTTCCACTGGAGGAACGGAAATCGCTTTTGATTGAAACCGACTGTTTCATGTACTTTCCGGTCAGCGTGTCCGCGCTCAAAAGATTCTTGAACGATCCCTCGTAGACAATCTCGCCGCCCTGAGTTCCTGCATGCGGCCCTACATCCACGATATAGTCCGCCACCTTGATCACATCAGGATCATGTTCCACCACGAGAACCGTATTCCCTCGATCACGCAACTGTTGCAGAAGTTCGTTCAAACGATGCACATCCCGCGGGTGAAGACCCACGCTGGGCTCGTCGAACACATACATCACGTCCACGAGGCTGCAGATCAGGTGTTTGACGATCTTCACTCGCTGCGATTCGCCGCCGGAAAGGGTGTCTGTTTGACGGTTCAAGGTGAGATATTCGAGGCCGATATCCACGAGATATTGCAGGCGCTGGATCAGTGTTTTCAAAATGGGTGTGGCTTTCGGTTCCTTAATCGTCTTGATCACACCGATCAGCTGGCTTACTTCCATCGAGGCCAGCTCCGCGATGTTGTATCCGTCGATCTTGCACTTCAGCACTTCCTGACTTAAGCGCGCGCCCTTGCATACCGTGCACGGCCCCATCGTGATCCAAGGCGCCACAAGCTTTTGCGTGCGTTCCGACATGGTCTTCACGTCGCGCGTGATGTACTTGGCGGTGAATCTGCTGATGATGCCTTCGCAAGATATATTGATGGTCTTGCCGCCGACTTTTGTTTTTACTTTGTAGGGTTTGCTGTAGAGGAGCAGTTCCATTTCCTTTTCGCTGAACTTCGTAAGCTTCTTGTCCATGTCGAAAAGTTTCGATTGGCCGAGGAAGTTCCAATACCAACTGTCGACGGCATATTCGTGGAACAGGATCGCGCCTTCGTTCAGTGTTTTCGACTTATCAAGGAACAGATCCAGGTCCACACCCACTTTGCGACCGAGGCCATTGCAGTTCGGGCACATGCCCTTGGGGTCGTTGAAGGAAAAGACGTTCGTGTGTCCCACATGCGGTTTGCCAATGTGAGAATACAAGCGGCGCAGTACCGGATAGATGTCGGTGATCGTGCCCATCGTCGAATGGGAGCCTCCGCCGAGCCGTTTCTGGTCCACGACGATCGGCATGCTCAGGTTCTCAATGGCATCGGCGTCCGGCTGGGAGTAACGCGGCAAGAAGGTGCGGATGAACATGCTGAAATTCTCATTCATCTGCCGTTGTGCCTCGGTCGCGACGGTGTCGAATACGATCGACGATTTGCCGGAACCCGAGACGCCGGTAAAGATGGTGATCTTGCGTTTGGGGATGCGCAGCGAGACGTTCTTGAGATTGTTCTCGCGCGCACCGCGGATCTCAATGTATTCCTGAGACATGGTTTCCTCTGTGGCTTGATATTTCGATTCAGACGGAACAACT
>Ga0187820_1000044_pt1 | contig 21298 bp, 16 predicted proteins | sample NC_wetland_sal_i_19_FD_132409 | JGI IMG/M metagenome (GOLD analysis project Ga0187820, IMG submission 132409) | Wetland sediment microbial communities from Neuse River Estuary, North Carolina, USA - SO4_5 | ecosystem: Environmental > Aquatic > Freshwater > Wetlands > Sediment | place: USA: North... | reverse complement strand
CCGAGGAGCGGGCCACGGCCCAGATTGACTACATCTACGAGCAGCCTAAAGAGGTGCTCCTCGACCGGTTGCTCCCCCGCTACATTGAAACGCAGATTCTTCGTGCCATGCTGGAATCCTCGGCTGCCGAATACGCCGCCCGCATGACCGCCATGGAATCCGCCACGAAAAACGCCGGCGACGTCATCGAAGCCTTGACCCTTTACATGAACAAAGTGCGTCAAGCGGCCATCACCAAAGAGATTATTGAAATTGTCAGCGGCGCTGCATACGGCGCTTAGGAGAAAGCATGGCAGAAAAATACGCAGCGGTCGGACACATCGTGCAGGTCATCGGACCGGTGCTCGATCTTCAATTTGAAGCGGGCCACTTGCCCTCCATTTACAACGCAGTCCGTATTACCAGCGAAGGATTCAACGTTCCTGAACCGATCGACGTTACCGCCGAAGTGGAGCAGCACCTTGGTGAGGGTCGCGTCCGTTGCGTCGCGATGGAGCCGACGGAAGGTCTCGTCCGCGGGATGAAAGCTTACGATACGGGCGCGGGCATCACTGTACCCGTGGGACGTGCGACTCTCGGCCGCGTGATGAACGTGCTCGGCAAGCCCGTCGATCAGCTCGGCCCGCTGACGAGCAAAACAAATTACCCCATCCATCGTCCCGCGCCTCTCTTGTTGGACCAGTCCACCACCCTCGAAATGTTTGAGACCGGCATCAAGGTCATCGACCTGATTCAGCCCTTCTTGAAGGGCGGCAAAATCGGATTGTTCGGCGGCGCCGGCGTTGGCAAGACCGTGCTCATTCAGGAATTGATCAACAACGTCGCCATGCAACACGGCGGCGTTTCCGTCTTCGCAGGCGTCGGCGAACGTACTCGCGAAGGAAATGACCTATGGTTGGAATTTCAAGAAGCTGGCGTCGTTGTTCCCGGCAATTCGGAAAAATCACGCGCTGCTTTGATTTACGGCCAGATGACCGAACCGCCAGGCGCTCGTCTGCGCGTCGGCCTCACTGGCCTGACGGTCGCGGAATATTTCCGCGATGAAGAGCATCTCGACGTGCTCCTCTTCATCGACAATATTTTCCGGTTCGTCCAGGCCGGCTCGGAAGTTTCCGCGCTTCTCGGGCGCATGCCTTCCGCGGTTGGTTATCAGCCGAACCTCAACACCGAAATCGGCGAATTGCAGGAACGCATCACCTCGACGAAATCCGGCTCGATTACCTCGGTGCAAGCCATTTACGTTCCGGCCGACGACTACACCGACCCCGCGCCAGCCGCGACATTCACTCACTTGGACGCCACCACAAACCTCAGTCGCCAGATCGTTGAGCGCGGCATTTATCCTGCTGTCGATCCCCTGGCCAGCTACTCGCGCATTCTCGATCCCCGCATCGTCGGCGCGGAGCACTACGCTGTCGCTCGCGGCGTGAAATCGATTCTCCAGCGCTACAAGGATTTGCAGGACATCATCGCGATTCTTGGTATCGAAGAACTTTCTGACGAAGACAAGCGCACCGTCGCTCGCGCCCGCAAAATTGAAAAATTTCTTTCGCAACCCATGTTCGTGGCCGCGCAGTTCACCGGCCTCGAAGGCAAGTACGTCAAGATTGCGGACACCGTCCGCAGCTTCAAGGAAATCGTCGAAGGCAAGTATGACGATATTCCTGAGCAGGCCTTCTACATGGTCGGCACGATCGACGAAGCCCTCGCGAAGGCGGAAAAAATGAAGGCGAGCGCATAAAAACGCACATGCTTCCTGACTCCATCGAACTGGTCATCGTCACTCCGGAGCGCCAATTCTTGCGCGAAAGCGTGGTAGAGACCATGTTGCCCGGCTCTGAAGGCGCCCTCGGCGTTTTGCCGGGGCACGCCCCACTGATGACCGAGCTTGGCATCGGGGAGCTGACCTATCGCGGCGCGGGCACAAACCCCAGCGGAACGCTTGCCGTCATTCAGGGCTTCGCTGAAGTTCTGGGCGACCGCGTCACCGTCCTTGCGGAAACTGCAGAGCGCGCCGCGGAAATCGACCTCGCCCGCGCGGAAGCCGCAAAAGCTCGCGCAGAAAAACGCCTCGCTGCTGGAGACCCGAATATCGACCTGGACCGCGCCGCCATCGCGCTCCAACGCTCCCTCATTCGCATCCAGGTCGCGCGCAAGTATCGCGGCCTGCCCATCGAGACTCGGTAACTCTTGCCAAGCGCCTTGCCCATCGCGGATTTTGCGACCTCGTTCCCTGCGGCGCATCAAATCTAGTCGGAGCCCTGGATGGAAATCGTGACGTTGTATACCACTGCATGGTGTCCGGACTGCCGGCGCACAAAATCCTTCTTGCAAGAGCGCGGCGTGGAATTCCGCGAAGTGAGTATCGAGGGAAATCCTTCCGCAGAAGAAATCGTTTTGAAGGCCAACAACGGCAAGCGCAAAGTCCCCACACTGGAAATCGGCGGCCGCTATTTTGCGTGCAGCCCGTTCGACGCCGAACAGCTCGCTGACGATCTCGGGATCTCGTTGAATCCCTAATCTCCGCCTCCATCTTGAGAATCGGAATGGCGCTATGATGAAGAAGTGTGGCTCCTTAAGGCCACATGAGGGCAAGACCATGCGAACAGCGTATTTCTTTCTGGCGTGCATGTTGGCGGCTGGCGCAGTTCTCGCACAGGATAAGACGGCCGCAGCTTCCCACGACATGGCCAACATGCAGCACGGTGGCTTCATGCAAGGCGGCATGCATCACGCGATCGCCAAAGGCGTGAAGCTCGAGCAGAAAATCGATGGCCATACCATCGTTTTGCGCATCGGCCCCATGAACCTGCCTGCGCACACCAGCCACATGAAAATGCCGCAGCCGCCCGATTTGGTTTGGCAGATTCCTATTGACGGCTGGCTTCTGGCCTACCTACCGAAGCTCGTCGATGCCGGCGGCAACGGCGTCCCTGGACGCCTGCTGCATCACACTGCCTTCTGGAACGAAAATCGCGCCGATTTTCTCTGCCCCAATAAAGAAGAACACATTTTCGGCGCGGGCGGTGAGCTGACCCATTGGGCCGAAGTACCTGGCTACGGTTACCGAGTTCAGATGGGCGATAAAATCCGCATCGAAACGATGGTCCACAATCCCACGGACACTTCCTATGACAAGGTTTATCTCCAAGTGACCATTCCCTATCAGGATGCGGGCGCTACGCCAAAACTCAAGAACTTCTATCCGGCCTGGATGGACGTGAAATCCTGCGGCGATTCCGCTTACGATTTGCCTCCTGGGAATAGCGACAAAGTGGGAACCGTTACCGTCAAATACGACGGCGTCTTGCTCGGCGTCGGCGGTCACATGCACGATTACGCCAAACAGATCGTTCTCGAGGACGTTACGCGCAAAGAAACGGTCGCCACTCTCGACGCCAATGTAGATGACCATGGCCAACTGATCAGCATGCCCACAGTTTTGTTTCTCGACCGCGGCGGTTACAAGTTTGCAGCTGGCGACACCCTCAAAATCTCAGCCACCTATGACAACACGAGCGGAAAACTTCTTCGCGAAGGCGCCATGGGCATCGTCGTCGGTTACTTCGTGCCTGCGGAGGATGCCGCCGTAGCGGCGCTGCGGCACAAGGCAGCGGCGCACCCGATGGCCGGCATGTCCCACGACCAATAGAGACGATCTGTGGCCTTGGCTTCGGCGAGCAATGATGTAAGCTGTGCTGTCTCTGGAGGCCGCTTATGCCGCGTTTGAAGGCGCGTGTTGCCTGGATTTTCTCTGTTGTGGCACTTGTGTTTTCTGTCTGCCGCGCGGAGGCGCGCGTCACCCGCGTCGAAGTTATTTCCCGCACGGACATTCAGGACGGCCGCTCTTTCGGCCTGGCCGGCGCCTATGAAAAAATCGTCGGCCGCGTTTACTTCGCGGTTGACCCTGCCAACATCCACAACCGCCAAATCGTCGATCTCGATAAAGCCCCGCGCAACGCACAGGGAGAAGTCGAATTCTCCGCCGACCTCTATCTCCTGAAACCCAAGGACATGGACAAGGGGAACGGCGCCGTCCTGTTCGAGGTTTCGAACCGCGGCGGAAAAGGAATTCTGCACATCGCGAACGGTGTGACTTCCTCCGATCCAAAAGCAGAATTCGGTGACGGTTTTCTCATGCGCGAGGGCTACACCATCGCTTGGGTCGGCTGGGAAGCCGACCTGGCCGAGCAAGGCGACCGCCTCCGCCTTTTCGCCCCCGTCGCTCACGATCCGGGTGGAAAAACAATTCGCGGCCTGGTTCGCTCGGATTTCACGCCCGCTCAAAAATTGGAGGACATGCCTCTTGGGCATTTTCTTCTCGGGCCGGCCGGCGGAAAAAGTTATCCCGTCGATGAGCTGGACAGTTCTAAAAATACTTTAACGGTGCGTGATACGCCCGATGGCCTGCGAAAGATTGTCCCTCGCAGCCAATGGAGTTTCGCACACACTGTGGACGGCAAAATCGTTCCCGACCCGCATTACATTCATCTCGATGCCGGCTTTCTCCCCGGAAAAATTTATGAAGTCGTCTACGAAGCGAAAGACCCTGTCGTCGCGGGGCTCGGGCTTGCGTCCGTGCGCGATTTTCTTTCCTACCTAAAATACGACCCGCATTCCACTGCACCAATCCATCGTGTCTATGCCGTGGGAATATCGCAAAGCGGCCGCTTTCTCCGCCATTTTCTCTATCAGGACTTCAACGCCGATGAGCAAGGCCGCCAGGTGATGGATGGCGTCATCGCCCACGTCGCTGGCGCCGGCCGCGGCAGCTTCAATCATCGTTTCGCCCAGCCTTCGCGCGACGCACAGCCGCTCTCCAGCATTTTCTTCCCGACCGATTTGTTTCCCTACACCGATCTTCCGGAAACCGATCCGGACACTGGCGAGACCGCAGGTCTTTTCGACGCCGTAAACAAATCGCATACCGCGCCGAAAGTATTCTTCACCAACACTTCCTACGAATATTGGGGCCGCTCCGCCTCTCTGATTCACACCTCTGCCGACGGGTTGAGCGACGCAAAGCTCGGCGAGAATGTCCGCGTCTACATGCTCGCCGGGTTACAGCATTTCTCCGCGCCATTTCCTCCGAAAAAGAGCAATCCCAACTCCCCGGATTCGAACGCGCAGCAGCGCTACAATCCAAATCCCATCCAGTGGTATTGGCGCGCGCTGATCACGGACATGGACCAATGGGTGAAAGACGGCACGCCGCCTCCGCCGAGCACCCATCCGAAAATTGCCGATGCCACGCTCGTGCCGCTCAGCAAATGGAATTTTCCAAAAATTCCCAGCGTCAACAAGCCACATGAGGCAAGCCTGGCATACCCTCTTGATTTCGGCCCGCAATGGAAAGAAGGCATCGTCACTTTTGAACCTCCCAAAGTCGGCAAGCCGTTCCCTGTTCTCGTTCCTCAAGTCGATGCCGACGGCAACGACGAAGGCGGCGTCAGCCTGCCGGAACTGCAAGTTCCGCTCGCCACCTACACTGGCTGGAATCTTCGCGATCCCAGCATCGGCGCCTCCGATTTGCGTCTCAGCTTTTACGGCTCATTTATTCCCTTCGCCAAGACGGAAGCCGAGCGCGAACAATCCGGCGACCCGCGGCTTTCGGTGGCAGAGCGCTATTCTTCCCGCGCACAGTACATGGGGAAATTCGCCGACGCCGCGCTGAAGCTCATCCACGAGCGCTTCATGCTGCCCGAGGATTTGCCCGCCGTGCTCGAACGTGGCCAGCGCGAGTGGGAAGAAGTCACTGGGCAGAACTGATTCGGGCGGCAAGACGTAGTCGACAAAATGGAGGAAAGATGAATCGGAATCGGCGGGATGTTTTGAAGGGCGGAAGTCTCGCGTTGCTGGGCGGTGGCCTTTTCAAGCGCATGGACAAGATTGACGGAATGCAAACGCAGGGCGCTGGTGGATCTCTTGCGGAAATCGTGAAGGGCCGCGGCACGGGCGCCAGTGAGAAGTTGCTTTTAGGCCCCACGCCTGGCGAAGAGGGTCCGCCCGAACCTGCTAAGTACGATCGCTTGCCTCTCGAATGGAACAAGCAGACGGTCACGCGCTTCAAGGAGCAACTGGCGCAAAATGACGTTCACGCCTTTCTCGTGCGCGATCAGCTCAACATCATCTATCTCACCGGCTACTGGCACACGCATACGGAGCGCCCTCAATGCGTCTTCATGAACAAAGACGACGCTGATCCTTGGTATTTCTATCCGGCGCTGGATCGCGACCTGGTGAAAGGCTGGTGGTTCGGCGGCGGACTCGAGTATTTCGATACGAAGCACGCCGAGGGCGGTTTTCCGGAGCAGGGTAAAGTCGTGCAAGGGAAGACCGTCGATTTGTTTGAGATGCTGCTGGAAGGCATCAAAGCGAAAGGCGTGCAGGGAAGTAAAATCGGCATCGATGGCAAGCTCTACGCAGACGAGCTAGCCACCGCAAGGAAAGTCCTGCCGAAAATCAAATGGGTGGACGTCAGCCAAACTCTTCTGGATATGCGCGAGGTGAAGGGGCCCCAAGAACTTGCGCTGATTCGGCGCGCGTACACTTATTTTGACCGCGCGCACGCGTATGCCCGGGATTATTTTCTCACCTACGGCACAGACGTGACCGATTACGAAGTGGGCGTCGCGAGCACGTTCTGGATCAACAATATTCTGTATTCGGATTTGGATCTTGCCAATGGCTTGCCCCATCATGGCGTGCAATCCAGCGTTGAAATTGACTGCCGCGTCGGCCGGCTCTGCGCCTATCCGCATCCGAACCAGCCGCGGTTCAACCGCATCCAGCGCAACATGCCGCTGCAGGTCGATGGCGACGCATACATCGGCGGCCACGGCGGCGAAAACTATCGCATGTATATCCTCGCGGATGATGCGGGGCAATTCGATCCTCACATGCGGAAACTCTGGGAAGTCAGCCAGCATACCTGTGACATGCAGGTGGAGCTCCAGAAGGAAGGCTCAACCTGCTCCAGCGTCGCCTACGAAATTCACAAATACCAGGTAGCGCAAGGCATGCAGGACTACATTTATCACCGGCCCGCCCACGGAGAAGGCTCGGAAGGACACCAGCCGCCTTATATGTCGCTCGGCGATTACACCGTCCTAAAGAAAGGCATGTGTTTTTCCGAAGAGCCCGGACTCTACGATCCAAAAACGGGAGTGGGTTTCAATTGGAGCGATCAAGTCGTCACCGGCGTGAAGTCCGGCTACCGCATGAGCCGTGTGCCATACTCGAAGGAATGGAGTTGGGTAAAGATCTAGACGGGCCGTGCCTGGTGACGCGTCCCCGGCCGATGAGGGAAGCGGCATCTCCGCTTTCGCGACCGGCCCATAGCCCCAAGTGAGCAGGAATGTCTTCATTCCATTCATCGTCCGGAATGGAAACAGTGAGAAGTACTTCCGGCTAACAAATGGGCCCCAACACCTTATCCATGAGTGCAAAATCGTATGCATGTAAGGAGCCGCGCTCTTCGTAAGCGCGGTATCGAGCGTAGTGGCGTCGGCGGGCGTATCAAGAGGGAATGTGGCTGAGCCAAAGGCAGAGTACGAAAAGCGGCTGGAAAAACACTTGAAGACGATTGCCGAGAAGGATCGCGTTCATTTGCAGGTGGGCTACTGGAAATTGAGCGTGATTGCAGCGGGGCTGGCCTTGGCGTGGATCATCTTTGCGAAGCATCTGTTGCCGATTTACTGGCTGATTGCGCCGGTTGTGGTTTACGCGCTACTGGGTATTTTGCATGGGCGCGTTTTGCGGGTAAAAACGCGGGCGGGGATCGCCGCGGATTATTATCGGAGGGGAATCGCGCGGATCGAAGATCGCTGGGCTGGTACCGGACAGACCGGTGAGCGCTTTCGCGATGCGAATCATGTGTATGCGGAGGATCTGGATCTCTTCGGGCGCGGCTGCTTGTTCGAATTGCTTTCGACGGCGCGGTTGCCGATGGGAGAGAGTCGGCTGGCCAATTGGCTGAGCGAAGGCTCGGAAGTGGGAGAGATTCAAGACCGGCAGAAACTTCTTTCGGAGCTGCGCGAGAAACTGGACTTGCGGCAGGATCTGGCGGTGACGGGGGAGGAATTGCGAGCCAGGCTGAATCCAGAGTCGCTAATCGAATGGGCCGAAGGGAATTCGATTTTGCCGCGCGGAATTTGGCGCGTGGCAATGGCGGCGCTGGCGATCGGGGCAGCTGCGGGGATCATCTATTATTTTGAAATTGCGGCACTGTGGCCGCTCTTGAGCGTCTTGGTAGTCGAGGCGGTTGTGCTGGCGCGGCTCTGGCGCAGGGCGCACACAGTGATTGAGGGAGTCGATTCCAACGCCGAAGGGTTGCTTCTTTTTTCAGAGATTCTGGCGCGGCTCGAGCGGGAGCCATTCGAGTCTGCGCGATTGCGAGAGATGGCAGCGGAATTGAAGGACGGAGACGAGCCGGCTTCCCGCGCCGTGCGCAAATTCGCGCGGATCGTTTATTGGATCGATGCTAGCGACAGCCTGCTTGCGCGTATTTCCGAGCTACCGTTTCTTTACAGCGTGCAAGTAGGAATGGCAGCAGAGGCGTGGCGCAGGCGTTGCGGCGCAAAGATGCGCCGATGGGCTGAACTGACCGGCGAGATGGAAGCCCTGCTCTCGCTGGCGTCCTATTGCTACGAGCATCCCGCGGATCCTTTCCCGGAATTCGTGCGCGCGGAAGATGGTCTGGGTTTTTTTGACGGCACGGAGCTGGGGCATCCGCTAATTCCGGCAGCAAAATGCGTGCGAAACAGCGTTAAGCTCGACGCCGGGACCAGAGTGCTGCTGGTAAGCGGGTCAAACATGTCCGGGAAAAGCACGCTGCTGCGCGTGGTGGGAATCAACACCGTGTTGGCGATGGCGGGCGCGCCCGTTCGCGGCGCACGGCTGCGTTTGACGCCGCTGAAAATTGGCACACGCCTTCGAAGCGCTGATTCGCTGCAAGAAGGCCGGTCGAGTTTTTATACCGAAATTCTGCATATCCGCAAAGTGTTTGAGGGCGCGAAAGCAGCCGTGCCGCTGATTTTTTTGTTCGATGAGTTGCTCGAAGGAACGAACTCGAAAGATCGGCGAATCGGAGCGGAAGGGTTGATTCAGGCGCTCCTGAAGCGGCGCGCGATTGGCATTGTAACGACGCACGATCTGGCGCTGACGGAAATCGCTTCAGCCGTGGGGAATATTTTGCGAAACATGCACTTCGAGGATCAAGTCGTGGACGGAAAGATGCGATTCGATTACAAGTTGCGCGAAGGGGTGGTGGAAAAGAGCAACGCGCTCGAATTGATGCGCTTGATCGGTTTGGAAATGTAGATCGAAACTTGGGCACTGCCGATCAAAAGCGCGGTTTTATTTAAAGGGCGAGGCCGCGGGATTGGCTTCATTTGCCGGCGGAATTCGCGCTTCCAGAGATAGATTTGAACGAATCAAAGACTCGACCTGCCTCCAAACGCCGGGATCGCACTCGATTTGAATGTGCGGCTTCATGAAGGCGCGATCCCACCAGGGATATTGGCCGCAAGTGAGAGGTTTGTCTTTGTAGTCCAAGCGGAAATTTCCGAGGATCCGTGTGCGGACGGGATTGGCTGCGCGAATCTTCGGCTGGCCGTGGAGGAAGCCATCGAGCTGATAAAAATTGATGGCTTGGGCGACGTTAGGGGGAATCACCGAATCGTTCTCGCCGAGTTTCGAGACGCTATCGACCTGGATAGTGAGAAGCACCGGGATACCAGCTCTTCCGAGCTGCCGCGCCAGCTCGACCGCTTCCGAGGCGCCCCAACTGTGGCCGAAAATAATGATGCGGGCGTTCTGCTTTTCTTCGGTGGACAGTGATCCATTTCGGTTGGCATCCAGATGACGAAGCACCGCGTTGAGGGCGTCCTTGCCGCGATGGTTCTCGAACGTCTGCACGTAAATGCCGGAAGAATATTCCTCGCGAAGGCGATCGACCAGTTGTACTTCGGTGTGGACGCGATCATCGTGACGGACGAATCCCCCGACGAAACCGATTACGATGACCGGCTGAGCAGAGGCTATGGCTGCAGGAGTAGCGTGGGGGTTGGAACTCGCCTCACCAGAGACGAGAAACAAAGCAACAACCAACAGCGAGACCCGGACGAGGGAAAGCATTTGCCGCACCGTGACGGGGAAGCTACATCAACAGAGATGAAAGAGACAAGACTAAAGTTGCGCAAAAGTTGAAGGGAGAAAATGGTACGGAGCGACGAAAAAGAATGAGAGAGCAGCCTTAGTACTCACAGAACCCGCTTCTCGAAAGCCCTCAAGGGGCTGGAGAAAGAGAAAGGGGACGTGAATTGGAGGAGGGCGAAGGGCTATTGCGATTGGCCGCAGCGAAGATCGAGCTATCGATGCGGGCGGCTTGCAAGAGGGCCCAATCGTTTTTGAATTCTGGCATGATTTCGCGGCTATGCTTGGGGCTCTTCAGGTAGTGATTGGCGCGAGCAAGAAGGATGGCGTAGGCCCACTGGAAATCCGTGCCAGGAGCAAAGAGATTGCTCGCGCTCAGCCCAATCCTAACCGGCTTGCCGCCTTGCGAAATTTCCAACCAAAGCTCACCGCTCGCATCGACGGAGGGAGCGCCGGAGCGATCGAGGTATTTGAAGAGACGGCCGAGAAAGTCGTAGTTAGGAATGACTTCGCGGCTGACGGCGTCGCCGGCGAGACCGCTGAATTCCTCCCGATATTGTTTCCACTCTTCCGCACTGCCCACGAGTTCCGCGCTCTCCCGGCTGACGACTGCTTCCAGTTGCTCTTCGCGGGAGACATCGTTCTGCGATTTTGCCCGACGGATTTCGTGTTCGAGGTCCGAGACTTCCGCGGTGGGATGCAGCTCTAGTTCACGTTCGGGGTTGAAGCGCGCCGTAAGCAAATAAGAAGCGGCCATAAAAGGCAATTCGTGGTCCGCAAAAATCAGCATGGGCACGAGGAGTTTCTTGGAGTGGTACAACTGTTCGGTTCCATTGCGGCACTCACTGCTGCGCTTGATGGTGCCGGGAAGCTGGGCGAAATGAAGGACGCGGAACTGCGCTTCTGGATGATGCTCGGCGTAGTGGGCAAAAGAACGGGCGATGGCTTTGGGAGTGATCAGCCCGAAGTCGTTTAGGTAATCGGCCCGCGCGGCATGTGGGAAATAAGTGTTGATGACCCGCCTGCTGAACTCGGCGCAATTGCGGGTGATGCCGTTGAAATGATTCTTATTGGGCAGAGAGTTGAACTCGTTGATAAGAGCGAGATCCTGCTCGAGGGTCGTCGAGACGACGAAAGCGTACATGCTGCGCTCGAGCGTGGCGCCGACCATCTCGCGCCATTCGGCTTTGTTGCTCGTGCGGCATTCGGCAGTGTCGCAGAGCCCGGAAAGATAGTTTTCGCGATACCTTTCTTCGAGGATGTGCTTGATTCTTTGCGAGCCGAACAACGGGCGGTTGCGCGAATCCTCGACGCCGTAGAGATAGATGAAGAGCGGGACGACGTTCCACTCGAAGGGCTGGTCTTCGCCGAGAGTGGTGTAGTTGCTCATGACCGAGCCTTCTTCGCCGGGACGGCAGAGCCGGAGTTTGATAGGCGATTCCGCGCAGATCCTAGAGAAAAAGATGGCGCTATGGCCGGAACCTGAGATTCTGGCGAAACTGGTATCCAAGGACTCGTTGAGAAGGAGGCCAACGTCTCCATATGTGGGGGACGGCGCAAGGCAGACGAGCAGAAGACCTAGTACTGTCGCAAAGCGCGCGAAGACTGCCAAACGGCTAGACAGAAGCCCGGCCAATCCCGTGAGGAAACGGTTTGGAGTCAGGTTGGGCACAGCAATCGGTCTCCTTTCTGCCGAAGGCTTGAGCTTCTATTTTAATGGGCCGGAGAGATTCGAGTGGGCCCTGTAGGGGCTGGAGTAATAGTGCTTTGGGCAATTTCCAGCCAGCACTAAGGGACAGGTAGTTCTTCCGTAAACTATTGAAACGGAATGACCTATCGCCTTTATAGGATGCCCAGACCGGACGGAAGGTTGCGCTCGGGGCTGGCGAGCCTCGCACCCCGCCCTGGGTAGACCTACAGCGACCAAAAAGCCCCGCAAGCAGGCCAAACCCTGCCTATGTAAACCCAGTTTGGACGAGGGAGTTGCGGAAGCGCATTGTTCCCTGCTGGGGTGCTGTGGAAGCGCAGGCGGCTCTGCTGGTCCAACGTAAAGAACCTGAACTAGCGTCTCGCTCGCTCCTAACCGCGTGGCCACCTGCGCCATTCCAATAAACGGGAGCACAAGAGGCTCGAACCTAGTGGGAAAATTCCGACAACGTCCGGGAATCGATGAAGAGCGCACAGCCGCCAGATTCGAGGTTGACTTCTCCCTGGGCGGCTTTTGTAATGAATTGAATGCATTTCATCCTCAATCCCGCTCTTGATCCCTCGTGACGAACTCCGCAAAAGAAGATAGTTCCAGGAGCGGATCGAAGAAGCACGCTATCTTGGTCGCGGCGGGAATTTTGCTCAGCCGTATCGCGGGACTCGTCCGCGAGCGCGTGTTCGCGCACTATTTCGGTAATTCCGATGCCGCGGATGCCTTCAAAGCTGCGTTCCGCATTCCTAATTTTCTGCAAAATCTGTTTGGCGAAGGAGTTCTTTCGGCTTCCTTCATTCCCGTCTATGCCAAGCTTCTGGCGCACAAGGACGACGAAGAAGCGCGCCGCACTGCCGGAGCCGTCGCAGCGCTGCTCGCGCTGACCACTTCGCTGATCGTATTGCTGGGCGTGCTCACCACGCCGTACTTGATCGACGCTATCGCGGGAGGATTCACCGGCGCAAAACGCGAATTGACGATTCGTCTTGTGCGTATTCTCTTTCCCAGCGCGGGCTTGCTGGTGTTTTCAGCCTGGTGCCTGGGAGTTTTGAATAGCCACCGGCGATTCTTCCTCTCCTACGCGGCGCCCGTGGTATGGAACGCTGCGATGATCGGGGCGATGTGGGGATGGGGGCACCGCTACGCCGAGTATCCGCTGGCGCAAGTCCTGGCATGGGGATCAGTCGCTGGAAGCGCGCTGCAGGTGATTGTGCAATTGCCGGTCGTGCTGCAACTTTTGAAGGGCCTTCACTTGTCGCTGAATTATCGGACCGAAAATGTGAAAACGGTGGTGCGCAATTTCATCCCTGTTTTCGTGGGGCGGGGCGTCGTGCAGATCAGCGCTTATGTGGATACGCTGCTGGCAAGCTGGCTGCCTATGGGCGCCGTGGCCGGGCTCTCCTATGCTCAAATTCTCTACTTGCTCCCCGTGAGCCTTTTTGGCATGTCCGTTTCGGCGTCGGAACTGCCACACATGTCCGGCGCGCTGGGGAGCGAAGAGGAAGTAGCTGCCGTGTTGCGGCAAAGGCTTAATTCCGGATTGGGCCAGATCGCCATGTTCGTGGTGCCCTCGGTAGCAGGCTTCTTGATTCTGGGCGACGTCATCGTCGCGGCGATTTACCGCACGGGGCAGTTCAAACAGGACGACGTAATCTATGTATGGGGAATTCTCGCGGGCGCGACCGTTGGGCTGCTGGCCTCGACTCTTGGACGGCTGTATTCATCCACCTATTATGCTCTGAGGGATACACGGACTCCGCTGCGCTTCGCCGTGATTCGAGTTATCTTGACGACGATCCTCGGACTTCTTTGCGCGTTTCCACTGCCGCATCTACTGGGCATCGGGGCGCGCTGGGGAGCGGCCGGGCTGACGATTTCCGCCGGAATATCCTCCTGGGTTGAGTTTGCATTGTTGAGGCGCACGTTGAATCGCCGCATCGGCCATACCGGGATTCCCACGAATTCCCTTGTTAAGCTGTGGGCCGGTGCTTTAGTGGCGGCGTCCTGCGGATGGACCATTCATCACTTCTTAGGTCATCATTCCCCGGTTCTTGTGGCCGTTGCCGTCCTGGGCCCGTTCGGGATCATCTACTTTGGAGCAATTCTCGCGCTGGGTCTCGAGGAGGCTCGTGGCTTCCTAAGAAGCCTCGCGGGCAGATTTGCGAATCGCTAACCGAGCCGGCGCGGGAGCAATCGATAAGTCTCGGACCACCCAGGTGCAAGATCCATACGATGCGCCAATCGGCCCCCTAATTTTTTGTAAACACTGATTCTAATAGGTTTAGAGATTCCATAACTCGTTTAGAATCAACAGTTGCGATGGTCCTCTAAGATATTGATTCTGAATGATTTAGTATCGGATAAAATCTGTGCACCCTTCGAGCTTGGCAGGGTGAAAGCCCGTCTGCCGACAGGTGATTGGCCGAGGGCAGGGACCCAAAAAACGAAAGAGCGGCAGAAAGTCTGCCGCTCTTTGCAGGTCACAAATTTGCCTATTATCAGACTATCAAGCACGGCGGGCTGAGTCAACCTAATTCGTGCGAGGCGGAGGCCACCAACGAATTGAATGAGAGAGTGGGGGGCACGGCGGTGCTTGGGACGAGAGAGTGACTGGCGCGTCGCTTTAGAAATAGAGGCAAGCGCCCCGAAAAAGTTCCCGAGTGGTAGAGCGGCGGGTCGACAACGCCGCGCCGCAGGGCTATCGGGGGCGAGGGCGAAGGGGTGGACGCGCGGTCAAGGGCCTTGGGCGCATGCGGAAGCGCGGGTTGAGAGGCGGGGGGACGTTGCGGAGGAAGTCGCCGCAGCAGGGGCAGCGGCCGTCATCGGCGATGGGACCGGTGGCGTCGGCGCGGAGCCAGTGACCACGGGCTTCGCACAATGGATTGATGCATTGCACGGTGAAACCGGGCAGATATTGCATGCGCGCTCCCTCAGCGGCCAGCCAGCTCCGCGGCGCACGATAGAACTGATGCGGCAGGAGCTCCCATGGGCAGGCCAGAAAAAATATTGAGCGGATTCTGCCTCCGCATGACTGTGGTGTCAAGAGAAAAGACTACAAGGGATTGTGGTATGGTTGCGGGAGGAAGTGAGCCGTGAAAAGCAGATAGTGAGGAGTGCGGCCGAGAAGACGGAGGCGTGGTGACGCGGCATATTCGATGGAGCTGGATACTCGCGGCGGGACTCGCGATTGCTGCGCCTCTGGCTTGGGCGCAAGGCGAAGAAAAAACGCTACGCGAAGTGATCGAGGCGGAGAAATTGCCGGTTGACGGAGGAACGCTTGACAATCTGGACACGAAAATCTCGAGCGGGGCGGAGTTAAATGATGCGCAGCAGTTTGTGATTGCGTATTACCTGCTGGATGCCACAGGGCAGCTGAATCCGCCGATATTCGTGGACGCTTACGATCGTGGCGCGGGGCGATGGAAAAGCGGCGAAGTTCGAGGGGGAGCGGCGAGCGAGCAGGGCGCTGACGACGATTGTTTTGGATCGGTGCTGGCCGTCGTGGCTCTTCCAGACTCTTACGCGCTGGAAACGTACATCAATCCTTCGGCAGGCTGCGAAATCATTCTTTCGCGGGATTTGAAAGTAAAGGCCAGCCTCTATGGCTGGATCGTCGGGCATTTTGGGGATGGCGGGATCGTTTACCACCGCAGCCAGATTCATTTTGCGACTGTCCATCCAGCAGAGATTGCAATTTATGATCCGACGACGAAAAAAGACTACAACGTTTTTCCGCGTAAGCCTTTCCAGAAAATCCGCGTTCAAATAACCGAGGATCTTCGCGAGTTTTTCAAAACACATCAGGATTATTGCAAGCAGGCGGACGATCCGTGCGATCCGGAATCCTTTGATAGTTCGCTGGAAGGCAAGGTGGTTACAGACGACCGGGAACATGCGCTCGCGTTTGTTATTTCGTATGAGCTGCAAGGTTATGGCCAGGACGAGCACAAACCGTCGGGGCCCACGGAGGTTGTTTATGTGTACCGGCACGTGAACGACGAGGCGAAGGTGGAGTACCGCGAAATGTTGTGGAGCGAAGTCAAGGAACGGGCAGGAAACGTGGCGCTCGAAAATTTAGTCGAGCCGGCGGTCCTCGCGAAAATATTCAGTGGGGAATCGAAGTAAGAGTGGCTAGACGGGTGACCTGGCTACACGGAGCGGAGCTGGCTGGAGCGGATGAGGAACGCGGAGATAAGAAGCGCGGCGCTGAGGGAGGTGTAAACGAGGGCGTAGGAAGTGGTGTGGGAACCGTTGGCGGCACCGGTGAAATCGAGGCCCGGAATATGATTCATCGGACCAACATACCAGAGGGCGGTGAGAAGCCCTTCATAGAGCTTGGCCGTGCCGCTCAAGACACCTGAAGCGAGGGCGAGAGCAGGCAGAAAGAGCGCGCCGGCGAACCAGGCGAAGAGCCCTGAAAAATTGCTGGCGAGTAGAAGCCGGATACCGGCGCCAGCGCCGGTCAGAAGGGCAATCGACAAACCGGCAAGAAAACAAGCGGGCAAATGGCGAGGCAGGAAGTTGGCACAGGAGAAGAGCAGCGAGCGAGTGGCAAAACGCGATTCGCGAGAGCCCATGGCGGACCAAACCAGAATCGGCCAAATCCACGCGGCACCGAGCAGAAGTCCACGGGATATTTCGAGGGGAGCAGCAAACTGAGCGATGAGAAGTCCCGCAGCGATGGCGTACCACCACCAGCGGAGGCCTTGAAGGGCGAGACGCAATTCTGCTGTGAAGAGGCGCAAGAATCCAGAGCTGCGAGCGCTTTTCGCAAGCGGAGTGAGCCGTAAGATAGCCGGGCGAGGAGCGGCCACCGAGGCGCCGGCTGGCAAGGGCATCGAAGAACCGGCAACTCCGGCCACTTGACGTTTGCGGATGGCCGAGGCTCTGACGCCAGCGGAATCAAAGCGGTCGAAAACGAACGCGGCGAAGAATGCCAAAACCGCGGCAACGCCAAACCACATCAGTCGAGTCAATATGAGGTCCAAACTCCAATGTATGCCTAGCCAGCGCAAATTTTCCGCGACATGGATTTGCCCGAAATTAATTTGGAACGCCATGCCGCCCTGGTATCCGGGGACATAGCGACGCGCCTCGGCACTAAGAGATTCCATTACCGTGAAGATTCCGAAAGGATCCAGTAAGCGAACTCCGGAGAGGACAGGAAGCGCTATGCTGAAAGTCCATACAAAAAACCAAATTACGTTTCCCACGCCACCCCGCAACACTGGCAGCATCTCGAAAAAGAGGGCCATCGCCGCAGTAAGGGCCATGGCGGGAAGCGCGAGCAGAAGAAACGGCGCGAGAAGGGCCCACAAATCGATCCGTGGATCTTCCGCAACAATAAATTGCATGGCCAACGCGCAGAGGGCTAAGACAGCGAGCATCGAACCGAGGACAGCAAGATTGCTTAGGAATTTTCCGAAGGCGTAGGCGGTTTTGGAGAGCGGCGTGGCTGCGAGGATTTGGCCGACGCCAGTGGAGCGGTCACGATCGACAGAATTCTTAACGATGTAAAAGCCAGTGAGAGAGACGAAGCAGGTTGTTACCAGGGCGACAAGCGTTCCAATCCAAGCGGAGGTATACACTCCGCGGAATTCATCGAGCTGCAGTAAAATTTTTCCCGTTGCCGTCCAATATCCCAGGAAAAGCGCAAAAAATAGCGTCACAAGGAAGCTGTAGCGGCGGACACGTTCGAGAAAATCGGCGCGAGCGATGGCAAGGATAGCGCGCGGCGCGTTCACGCGGCTGCTCCGATGGAGGCGCTGCGCTGGGCGGCGAGAACGGCGAGATACGCATCCTCGAGGGACGGCTCGAGCTGGCGGGTCGAAGCGAATGGCGCGGCATCGGCAACCACACGCGCATGGACGCCGTCGCTGCGATGCGCTGTGCTGCTGACGAGGTGCTTCTCGCTGAGCGCGGAAAGCTCGGTACTGGGGACGATGACTTCCCAGATTTTTCCCGCGACTTGAGAGAGAAGAGCTTCGGGGGCACCTTGCGCGAGGAGCCGGCCCTGCGCGAGGATGGCGATTTCCGTGGCTACGGCTTCGACGTCGGAGACGATGTGCGTCGAAAGGATGACGATTCGCTCGCCGGACAGCTCCGACAGAAGGTTGCGAAAGCGGACGCGTTCCTCGGGGTCGAGGCCTGCGGTGGGCTCATCGACAATGAGGAGTTGAGGATCATTGAGGAGCGCCTGGGCGATGCCAACCCGCTGACGCATGCCGCCCGAATATCCGCCCAGAGGACGCTTTGCAACATCCGCGAGATTGACGAGTGCGAGAAGTTCTGAGATGCGCTGCCGCGCGGTTGCGGCTGGTACGCCCTTTACGGCCGCAAGATAGTCGAGGAATTCGATGGCGCTGAGATTTGGATAGACGCCGAAGTCCTGCGGAAGATAGCCAAGGACGCCGCGAAGGGTATCCGGGCGAAGCGCGATGTCCGTGCTATTCCACAAGGCGCGGCCGGACGAAGTGCGCGTGATCGTCGCGAGAATGCGCATGAGAGTGGATTTGCCAGCGCCGTTGGGGCCAAGCAGCCCGAGGACACCCGGTTTCAGCGAGAGCTGCACGTTGCGAAGTGCTTGAACACCGCCGCGATAGTCCTTGCTTAAATTTTCGACGGTTAATTGCATAGGAATCCCTTCCGGGGAAAGAACTAGCCATTGCTGCTATAGAGAGTACGAGTGAAGGCGGCAAAAGGTTTACGGGAATTGCGGAATGTATAGCGCAGGAGCAGGAGGCGGAACGCGTATGCGGGAAGCAGGCTTTTGAAGATTAGGATTGGGGAGGAGCGGGAGGAGGAGGTGGAGTCGTTGGAGGAGCAGGAGCTTTACTGTCCATGGAAGCCTGTAGAGCGGCGACGCGGGCTTTGAGCGCGTCGACGGCTTGCTGTTTGCTTGTGATTTGCTGCTTGAGATCGTCCAGCTTGGCTTTACCTGCCGGGTCGTCCGTGTAATTGGGATTCGAATAGACGCTATCTTGATCGAGCGAGAGTTCGCGCTGTAGAAGGTCCACATCTTTTTGGGCGTCGGCGAGCTGCTGCTTCAAGCTGGCCAGTTCGGCGGCGTCTTTAGCCTTTTGGTCGGCGTCGGCGCCACTTGCGGCGGGAGCGGATTCTGTAGAAGGAGTAGATGTGTCACCGGCAGACGGTTGGGCGGCCGTGGCTGAAGACGACGCTGAAGCATCTGGGGTGGATTGGGTTGCGGCGGGCGCGTTGGCGGCAGGTGCCGCCGGCTGAAGAGTGTCATTTGTGATGACTTGCGCAGGCTTAGCCGGAGCTTTTTTTTGCTCGCGGGCGCGGCGGGCGGCTTCGGCAACAGATTGAGTTTGCGAGTCCTGGGGCTGCGCGACTGCTGCCAAAGGCAGGACGGCACCGGCAATCAGTGTGGCGAGGGCCAAGCGCAAAGAGATGGAGACTGACATGGTTTTATACCCCTTGAGCTACGCGGGCCTGGTCAAAATCAAGCATACCGCTATGGCTGGCTGCGGACAATTGCGCAGGACAACGATGCTGCGAATCGGGCAACTACCGCTCAAGCCGAGGATTTGGGCGGGAAGGGCCACGCCTCTAACCAGAAAGACTGGATCGAAGCGGAAGCGGGTACCTAGCGGGCCGCCGCTTGTTGCGTTGCAGCCACATCACGGAAAGATAAGTGAGTTTGCAGGTCCTTTACGGGCTGGCCGTTCACTTCCGCATAGGGATAGATGAAATAGTTGAGGGGATCGCCTTTTTGTTCGGACGAGAGGCGGATATCGCGGCCGTAGGTGAAGAAAATGCGGTTGACGTCGTGTGCGCCGAAGAAATAGTCGTGCTTGTCCGGATGTTTCCAGGCTTCCGAGGCGTCGATGGGCACCCAGCCGACACCGCTGAGATAAAACTCGGCCCAGCAGTGGTAGCCGGGGATGTCGCCTTCGGTTTTGCCTTCGGGGAGCGGGAAACCAATTTCGAAGCGCGCGGGAATGCCGGAGGCACGCATCATTCCGATGAAAAGGGAATGGAAGTCCGTGCAATTGCCGCGCTTGGAGGTGCAAGCCCAAATGGCGTCGCCGTGGCCCCAGCCTTCGCCAGACTTGTCGTAGCGCATGGTAGCGACGACGTACGCATAGATGTGGCGAGCCTTTTCGAGTTGCGTGGTGTCGCCGACGGTGTGCTCTTTGGCGAGCTCGCCGATGACGCCGTTGAGCGGGACCAGCTTATCGGGCTCGAGATAGCGGTGAAGCATAGGGTCGGGCGGCAGAGTGGCAGAGATATTTTTTCGAGCGCCATCCAGAGCGACTTTGTGCTCGTGGCGGGTGGCGGTGAAGCGGAGAGTAACATCGAAGCCCGCGGCGGCTTGGTCGGCAGTGGGCTTAAACAGGGCGAAGGCGTCCTTGTACTCCGGATCGCGGCCTTGCGAATACGCAACCGGGCTGTCGATGTGCAAGCCGCTCAGGTCCTGGTAGCCGTCCGGCTCCGGCAGAGGAATCCATAGGCGTACAGGGCCCACGGAATTATCGGTTGCGGGGAAATGAACTTGGTAAGTGAATTCGAACGAGCGAGTGGATGGCTCGGGAGGGACAGCGGCTATCTTCGTGCGCGCCGGACGGGGAGCGGAAATCGGGCCGACCAAGACAGAGAAAATGCAGAGGAAGGGGATGAGGCGACGGGACATTACGGACTCCTTTGGTGGGTTGCCGCGGAGGGCAACGCCGCGATTATACTCGTTTGGGAGCTGAAGTAATAACGAGGTAGCAAGACGGACGATGAGAAAAAGGACGCGAGTTTGGGGATACAGTTTGAGTTTATTCGTAGCATGCTGCCTGCTTGGTTCCGCACCCGTTTCGCTAGCCCAGGTGAAAGTGGCGCCAAAGCCGGACGCACCTGGGGCGGCTTCTCCGGGGATCGAAGGAAAGCAGACGAATGGCGTTGCGAAGAAGGCGCATCGGTTCTGGGATAAGGAGAACGACTGGTTGTTCGCGGGAGTCGGGGCGGCGCGCACTCTCGATTTCTTTTCGACACTGAATATGCGGCGGCGAGGCAGACAAGAAATATTCCTGACGAACGATGCCGTCGACAATCACGCAGCGTTCGCGGCGATCGAAACGTCCGCGACGGGAGTTTCCATTGGAGCCGCCTATTTGTTTCATCGCTACGGGCACCACAAGCTGGAGCGCTGGACGTCGTTCGTACATATCGGGCTGGCAACGGCGGGATCCGTGAGGAATTATTGCCTGAAGACGGCGCACTTCGCCCCAAACCCGGGTTCGCCTTAGAACGCTCCCTCGGCCATGGGGAGCGTGGAGAGACGCTCGCCTTGCAGAAGCAATCCTCGTTTAAGAGATCGAGTCTTGCACGCTCGGGCTGGGTGCGGCATACTCGCGCGTCGTGCGGCCTTGGTCGGAATCGCACGGAAGGTTTTGTGGTGAGTTTGCGAGGAGGTCTGAATGGAGCGGTGCGTTTGTT
>Ga0187820_1000043_pt1 | contig 21342 bp, 12 predicted proteins | sample NC_wetland_sal_i_19_FD_132409 | JGI IMG/M metagenome (GOLD analysis project Ga0187820, IMG submission 132409) | Wetland sediment microbial communities from Neuse River Estuary, North Carolina, USA - SO4_5 | ecosystem: Environmental > Aquatic > Freshwater > Wetlands > Sediment | place: USA: North... | reverse complement strand
CGAGAAAGTAAGCCGTGCGGACGCGATCCGCCGACATAATGCTTTGCAGCATGCGGGGCATCGACGATTCGCCCAAATCCTCGCGTTCCTTCAGACGCTTGGCATAGAGATCATCGGTCGCGGAGCCCGCGGCTAGCCACTTCACTTGCTTGCCGACTTCTTCGAGCAAATTGTCGGTGAAACTAAACGTTGCGTCAGTGAACTCCACCTTCAGCTTGTCTTGCTTGGTGAATAATCGAAGCTGCTTAGCCTCCAGGGGATTCGGCGGGTCCACTCGTAGATACCCTTTGCCGTGGAAGACTGCCCCGAAGACCACGCCATTGACCGGCTGCGTGAACTGAATCGTGCCGTCCGTCAGATTGATGCGCACGCGGTCGCGGATGATGTCGACATTTTCCGCGTGCGCCGATTTGGCCGGATCCATCGCCGGCGCCGAAAGTGCATTCCAAACCGTTGCCGCGGGGGAAGCTGCCGCAGCCTGCGCGAAACCCCGCGGCGCCAAAAACGATATGCCAAAGAGAATTACGAACGCCCCACGGGCAATGAAGATCATCGGGCTGGCTCCCACGACGCAGCGGAGAAATTACTCCTTCGTAGCACGAACGGCAAGTGCTGAGAGCAATACGCGTGCGCGGACGCATACGTTCCGCCAGCCCCGATCTTTTGAGTTGCTTAAGTCAGAGATGCCAGGAGAGTTGCTATCCGCCCGCCGGGATAACTGTGCAGCCGGAAATTGTCTTCACCAGCTCTTTGCGGAGTGCGGAAAGTCACGATACTTGAGGTAGTCTAGTCGGACGGTAATGCCAGCTCGACAAAACCAGGAAGCACACGAAAAGCGAAGCGCGGCGCTGCTGAGCGTCGGTTCTGCCGTATTGCTCGTTTCGCTGAAAACCTTTCTCGTACTCCGAACGGACAGCTTGGGTGTCCTCTCCGAAGCCCTGCACTCCGGACTGGACCTGATCGCGGCGGTCATCACGTTTCTTTCCGTGCGTGTCTCCGATGAACCCGCCGATGAACGTCATCCCTACGGCCACGGCAAGTTCGAAAATTTTTCCGCATTCGTTGAGACAGGACTCCTGCTCCTCACGGCGCTCTACATCATTTACGAAGCGTTTAACCGGCTATTCTTCCGCAGCGTCCACATCCAGCCGAGCATCACCGCCATCGTGATTCTGTTCGTGGCACTGGCCATCGATGTGACGCGTGCGCGCGCGCTCAAGCACGTAGCGCGAAAATACTCGAGCGAAGCGCTGGAAGCCGACGCGCTCCATTTTTCAACCGACGTCTGGAGCACTTTTGTGGTGATTACCGGAATCGGCCTGGTGTGGGCCGGTGAGCTCTGGCACCTGCCCTGGCTGGCCTACGCGGACGCCCTCGCGGGCCTCGCAGTCGCTGCCGTTATCATTTGGGTCGGCTCGCAGCTCGGCAAGCGCACCATGGACGCGCTCCTGGATGTAGCGCCCAAGGGGCTGCAGCAGGAAATTGCCCGGGCAATAGCTCGCATGGATGGCGTCTTGGACGTCGACCGCGTTCGCGTCCGCCGTGCCGGCAACCGCCACTTCGTCGATGCCACCGTCAGCGTGGCGCGGACCGCCAGCCTCGAACAGGTGCACGCCCTGAGCGACGCCATCGAAAAGCGCATTGGCGAGATCGTCCCTTCGGACGTAATGGTCCACGCGGAACCTCGCGCGCCTCAAGGTGAGCACCTCTTTGAAGCCATTCGCGCGGTGGCGCAGCGCATGGGCTTGGCAATTCACGACGTGACCGCGCTCCAGCACGACGGCCAGCTTTTCATCGAGCTGCACTTGGAAGTCGACGAGAACCTGAGCCTGCGCGACGCGCACCGCCAAGCCTCCGAGCTTGAAGACGAAGTTCTCAAGCTGCGCGACGGCTCAACCGACGTGACCATTCATATCGAGCCGCTCGGCCGTCATATCGCCACACCTGACGCAGGCGCAGGCGAAATGAAACAGCTTTCCAGTGCGATCGAGCAGTTTCTCAATAGCTTGCCTTCCGAATTCGACGAGTTGGAGAATTGCCACGATGTGCGTGTTCGCCAGGTGGAACATCACATCCTCGCTTCGTGCCATTGCACGATGCGCGGCGCGCTGCCGATTACCCAGGTGCACGACGTCACGGCTGCGTTGGAAGACCGCGTGAAAGAGAAATTTCCCCAAATCTATCGCGTGACCATTCACCCCGAGCCCGTGGAAGAAAAATAGTTGGAGACGGCGGCTAGATTTTCCCGCGCTGGATTCTCTTGTCGCTCCCCGCAAAAACCTGTCCCGCCAAGGCGAGGACCGCCGGAAAACACTCCAGGACATACCGCGGTTCCGGCGTTTCGAGCGTAGTGAGAAATGCCGTCCTTAGCACCATGTAACCCACCAGAAAAACGACGGCCACCCGGAGCGCAGTATTCTCTTTCCACGATCGCCAGGCTCCCCATGCGGCGAGCACTGCGTACAAAATATTCAGCAAGAAAAATCCTACGGTGACCCGTTGGTCGACGGGATCGTTTTCCCAAGCCTCTTTCAGCGGAAAAACGTCGCCAGAATACGGCAACAGCTCGATCCTCGGCGTGAACCAGATCACGAACGCGCGTGCGATGGGCAGCCAAAGATAAGTGCGCAGCGGGTGCCGCGCCGTCCGCTCTCGCGCCAATTCCCCAAATGCCGCATCCTCTTCCGGAGTGAGCGTCGCGTCTTCGTTGTATTGTTCGAGGATTGCTCCCGTTCTTTCTTTTTCCTCCGGCGTGTCGAAGGCCCGCTGCGGCAGGTCGTCTAGGTTAATCTCTTCTCCGTTCAGCTTCCATGGAACGAGATAGCAATCCTTGATGCGAAAGAGCCACGTCTTCTCCCACGCCATGAAACCGTAAGGGACGAGTTCGCCGGGCAAATTCGAATTTCTCGGCGCCAGAAATTGGACTTCATGGAGCGTAATGGCATTCCGCACGGCCCAAGGCGCCAGCGGCAAGAGACAGCCCACGGCGGAGAGCGCCATCAGCCGCAAACAAAAAAGAAATCGCCGCTTCCTCAGCCAGATAAATGCAATCACCATCCAGGCCGCAACGAGCAGAAGCGGTGTCTCGGGACGAAAAAGCGTTCCCATTCCCACCAGCAAACCGCCTGCGGCCGCGAGAATGGATTCCCCGTGCCGGGCGGCCCACCCAATTCTGAACAGCGGCGGCTTACCGCCATAAGCCACCCAAATCAGCGCGATCAGAGCCGTGAACGCCATAGCGGTGAAGAATCCGGCAAACACTTCCGTCAGCGGGACGGCCGTGTAGTTCGCCGTAAATGGGCATAGCGCGGCCAGCCACAAAGTGACAATGAATACGCGTTTCCAATTACCTGAATTCGGCTTCATCGAAAACAAAACTGCTGCGAGACCTGCGATGACCATGCAAGCGCACAAATCCCCCGCCACTTGCCCCAACCTAACGTAGAATCGCGCGTCCGGGCCGGTCTGCCCCGTAATGGCATAAACGATGGCCAGAAAAGCAGGGTAGCCGGGCATGCGCAGGTCCACCGGCGGAATCGCGCCCCCAACATTCATGGCGTAAACGTGATGTTGAATCCAATTTGTGGCCATCTGCTCATAGAGGACCGTATCGCTGGCGGAATTGACCGGATACTTGAGCACGAAGAAAAGCCGAAGGCACAGGCCCGCGGCTAATGCGGTGACGGGATGTGAGAAAATTCGCTTCATGAGCGAATCGCATCTTACAATAGAGATGACGGAATCGTGCAGCCGGTCTAGGCTCGCCCACGGCCCAGTTCCCTGCCATGCCGCTCGATTCAAATTTTTACTTTAGGTATTCATGAAAGAACGCGGACCTATATTTTACGACGCGCAGCGCGCGCGGTGGCGCCGCACGCGTCGCGTCATGGAAATCACGGGCGTTTTCCTCACGCTCCTGCTTGCCTATTTCTTTGTCACCGTTGTGGCGAGCGTTGAGCTTCCAGGTGGTCTGCTGCCGGACATCAAGCCAGCCTTTCACGCACTGAAATCTGCGAAGAAAAAGACGCCGGTCGTCCGCGAAGGCCGCAAGCGGCGTATCGCCAACATCGGTAAAGTCCCCGCGAGCTACGACCCGCTCCGCGCCGCGTTCTACGTCAGCTGGGACGCCAACAGCCTTGCGTCCCTCAAGCAGCACTATAAAGATCTCGATTTGCTGATCCCCGAACAACTTCACGGCGTAACTCCGGACGGCGCTCTCACCATTGTCGATTACCGTCATTACCAGACACATGCCGTGAAAGCCACGCCTAAGCAGGCCATCGACATCTTGAACGCTGATGAACTACACGAGTGGCTCCGCTCCCTGAATCCCCCCACTGAGCTCCCCATGATGGGTCTCCTTGATAACTATGACGGCGCTGTCTGGCGCATCCCGGAGATGGCGGCTCTTCTTGCGAGTCCCGCGGCCCGCCAAAGGCTCATTCAGAATGTCGCGCAATTTGCTGTGTTGGCTCACCAGGCCGGCATCGTCGTGGACTTCGAGGAAATTCCAGAGGCCAGCCAGCCGCATTTCCGTCAGTTCGCCGCGGAACTCGCAGCCTCTCTCCATTCCGCTGGCTTGAAACTCATGCTTGCTCTCCCCGCCCGCGATAGCGACTACGATTATCAATTTTTTGGCAAACAATGCGACGCCATCATCCTCATGAATTACGACCAGCACTGGGAGACTTCGCCGCCGGGTCCCATTGCCTCGCAGGATTGGTTTCTGGAAAACCTCCGCCAGATCCGGCAAGTCGTGCCTGCGCAGAAAATCGTGGTGGGCATTGCCAACTACGCCTACGATTGGGGCGAAACGGATAAGAAAGGAGTCTGGTCCAGTGCCGCCTACAGCGTTCAGGAAGCGCTCCTGCACGCCTATGAATCAGAAACGGACGTCGAATTCGACGAATCCTCCCTAAATCCGCACTATTCCTACTCTGACGAAGACAATCACGTTCACAGAGTTTGGCTGCTCGACGCCGTGACGGCCTACAACCAGCTCCGCGCTTGCGAGCGCATGGGCGTGCAGGGTACCGCTCTTTGGCGCATGGGTTCTTCGGACTCTTCCATCTGGCCCATTTGGGACGCGACTCGCCCGGATGACGCCGCCCGGCAAAAAATCAAGGATATTCCGCCTGGGCCGGACCTAACCCTCGAAGGCAGCGGCGATATATGGCATTTCGCCGATACCCCCAAGTCCGGCCGGAGAAGTTTCACCTACGAAGCCGCCACTGACCTCTTCACCGACGAAACTTACGAAGACTATCCACTGTCTTATGACATTGACCAGATTGGCGGCGGGTCGCCGAAAAAGCTCGTTCTCTCCTTCGATGATGGACCTGATCCTCGCTGGACCTCCAAGATTCTCGATATCCTCAAAGCCAAACATGCTCCTGCGGTTTTTTTCGTCGTCGGCGAAGAGGCCAATCAGTACCCCGACATCCTCAAACGCGAATACGCCGAAGGCCACGAAATCGGCAATCACACCTTTACTCATCCCGAGTTCGACCAAATCTCAAAAACTGAGCTCAAGTGGCAGTTGAATCTGACCCAGCGCCTCATCGAAAGCACCGTTGGCGTGAAGTCCATCCTTTTCCGTCCCCCTTACGGCATCGATCACCAGCCGGAGTATGCCCAGGAGGTCGCTCAACTTCCCTTCGCGCAGGATATGGGCTACTTGATTGTCGGCCAGCGTGTCGATCCCGACGATTGGAGTACTTCGGACGGCAAAAATCAGATTCCCACCGAAGAAATCGTCCACAACGTTTTGGAGCAAGCGGACAAGGGCAACATTATTCTTTTCCATGACGGTGGAGGCGAGCGCGCCCACACCGTGGCCGCGCTTCCGATTGTTATCGACGATCTCCGCACTCGCGGCTATCAGTTCGTCTCCATAGCGGACCTGATCGGCAAAACGCGCGCGGAAGTGATGATCCCGCTCTCGCCGCAAGAACGCTTCGAGGCCAGCGCGGACGGTTTCATCTTCAGTATTTTTCAATGGGTCCGTTTCGGCATGGCCACGATTTTCATTGTCGGCATTGTGCTGGTCAGCGCCCGCGCAGTTGTTATCGGCGTCCTTGCGCTCATCGAGAAACTTCGTCCCGACCACGCCGTGATGCCGGTTCCGGAGCCCGCCGTGACCGTGCTGATTCCCGCTCACAATGAACAAAACGTCGTGGTTCAGACCATTACCTCCGTGCTTGCCTCGGATGTGAAATCTCTTCGCGTCATCGTTGTCAATGATGGCTCTACCGACAACACCGGCCCTCTCCTGGATTCGTCCTTTGGACAGGACCCGCGAGTGTGCATCATTCATCAGGTCAATCGCGGCAAAGCCGCCGCCTTGCATCGTGCCCTGGGAGAAGCAACTACGGAAATCGTCGTCACCATTGACGCGGACACGGAAGTCGAGCCGGACGCCATCGGCAAACTGCTCCGCCATTTTTCCGATCCCACCGTCGGTGCTGTCGCGGGCAACGTCAAAGTCGGCAATCGTTCGCGTTGGCTCACGCGCTGGCAGGCTCTCGAATACATCACCAGCCAAAATATGGAAAAGCGCGCCTTCGATCTTCTGAATTGCATCACCGTCGTGCCAGGGGCTCTGGGCGCTTGGCGAAAAACCGCCATCGAAGCCGCGGGCGGCATCACTGCGGACACCGTTGCCGAAGACGCCGACCTGACTATCGGCATTCGCCGCCTCGGATGGCGCATCAGCTACGAAGAAGAAGCCATCGCCTGGACCGAAGCTCCGGACACCGCCTCCGCTCTTATTCGCCAGCGCTTCCGCTGGACTTTCGGCACGCTGCAATCTTTCTGGAAGCACGGCGACACGCTCGTCCGCCCCAAGTACGGCACTCTAGGTTGGATCGCGCTCCCCAATATCTTCGTTTTCCAGCTTGTTCTGCCGCTAATCTCCCCGGTCATCGATCTGATGTTTTTCGGCTCTTTGCTCCTCTGGGGTCTCGCGCAATTCCGCATCACCAAGCTCCCGCAACTCTGGACCTCCGCCGACGTCGAAAAATCCGTCATCTTCTTTCTCGGTTTCTTGCTGATTGATCTCCTCACCTGCGTCCTCGCATTTGCCTTGGAGAAAGATGAGGACTGGACGCTGCTCGTCCCCGTCCTCCTGCAGCGTTTTTACTACCGCCAGTTGATGTACGTAGTCCTGTTCCGCTCCGTCAAGGAAGCCGTCAGCGGACGCCCCGTTGGCTGGCGTGGCGTCGAGCCCGAAACCCCCCGCGCGATTCAACCTGTCTTGCACTCGTAGCGCGGGCTGCTCACGCCCTCACCGCGTTTACGTCTGAATGAAAGGGGGCTCTAGCACTGTCTCCAGGTCTTACGCGTCGCTCATTCCTCGCCACCTCGGCTGCAACGACTGGTAGCCTGTTCCTTTCCTTCTACCTTCCGGGCGGTCCGTCTCGGGCTGCGAACGTCCTGCCGGCCGCCGGTTCTTTCTCTCCCAACGCCTGGCTCGAGATTTCCACTAATGGCGTCGTCAAAATTTGGTGCGGCCACTCCGAGATGGGCCAGGGCGTTCGGACCGCGCTTCCCATGATCGTCGCCGAAGAGCTCTGTTGCGACTGGCACCGCGTCCAGGTCCTGCAGGCCGATCTCGATCCTCAATATGGGAATCAGATCACGGGAGGGAGTGGAAGCGTACGAAGATCGTACGAAACTCTTCGCAAGGCGGGCGCCGCTGCCCGCGAAATGCTCCTGGCTGCTGCCTCGTCGGAATGGTCGGTTCCTCCCGCGCAATGCCGCGCCGAAAATGGCTTGGTCATTCACGCCCCTACGCAAAGAAAACTTCCATTCGAACAGCTTCTTGCCGCCGCATCTCGGTTTCCGCCTCAATCCGATCCCCCGCTCAAAGATCCCTCGAGTCTTACCCTCATCGGAAAGCCCACTCTTCGCACCGACGCGCCTGATAAAGTCATCGGTGCCGCGAAATTCGGCATTGACATACGCATACCAGGAATGCTCATCGCCTCCGTGGAGCGGTGTCCCGCCTACGGCGGCACGCCTCGCACCTTCAATGCCGACGAACTGAAATCCCTCCCCGGCGTTCGTGCTGTCTTCGAAATCCCCGCGATTCACATGACCCATCAGTTCGGCGAAACCTCCGGACCCGGCAGCCGCAACTACACTTGCTCTGGCGTGGCGGTCGTTGCCGATTCCACTTGGGCTGCCACGCAAGCGCGCAAGCGCCTTAAGATCGAATGGAATGAGTCGCCGGCGATTCACGAAAGCACAGACAGCCTTCGCCGGCAAATGATCGGTCTCGTCGCCAAGCCCGGCTCTCTCATCCGCAATGATGGTGACTTTGACCAAGCCCACGCTGCGGCCGCGAAAACCATCGAAGCCCTCTATGAAGTTCCGTTCCTCGCTCATGCCACCATGGAGCCTGTCAACTGCACCGCGCATTTCCGTGACGGTGAATGCGAACTCTGGGCGCCGACCCAAATACCCGATGCTGCCGCCGCTTCTGTCGCTCAAGCGCTCAACATTTCCAAGGACCGCGTCAAAGTTCACGTCACTTTCATCGGCGGCGGATTTGGACGCCGCCTCATTCAGGATTATGCGGTCGAAGCCGCATTCATTTCCCGGGAAATGAAAACTCCCGTCAAAGTGTTCTGGACCCGGGAGGACGACATCCGCCACGATTTCTATCGTCCTCCCGCAGTTCACTCTCTGCGCGCCGGCCTCGATTCCAAGGGCAACTTAATTTCCTGGAAGCATCGCGCTGCTTCACCCTCCATCGGAACGTTCTACAACGGCACGGGCATCTCCGCTCAGGCTGCCGCCGCTGTTGACTCCTTCGATTTTCCGGCGTTTTCCGTTCCCAATCTCCGCTTGGAATTTTCCATTGCGGAAACCGGCATGCCCATTGGCTATTGGCGTTCTGTGGACGATTCCGGGAACCAGTTTGTGCGCTCCGGTTTTTTCGATGAAGCGGCCCACGCTGCCGGTCGCGATCCCATCGAGTTCTTGCTGGCCGCTCTCGGCCCTGCTCGCAAAATCGACCTTGGCCGTGACAACGGGATCATGGACGTAGGCCGGCGCCGTCGTGTCGTCGAGCTCGCCGCGCAAAAATCGGGATGGAGCTCTGCGCTCGCGACAGGAAAAGGCCGTGGCATCGGCGTCATGTATGGTTGGGGCACGTACGTCGCGCAAATCGCCGAAGTCACTTGCGATTCGAATCGCGGCACAGTTCACGTCGATCGTGTCGTCTGTGCGATTGACTGCGGTCTTTGCATCAACCCGCTTGGTGTGGAGGCGCAAATGCAAAGTGCCATCAACTTCGGCCTCGCTCAGGTGCTCAAAAGTGAGATCACTGTCTCGAAGGGCAGTGTGAACCAAGGCAATTTCAATGACTACGAAGTCCTTCGCATGAACGACGCCCCGCCCCTCATCGAAGTCCACATCGTTCGAAACAATGAGCGTTCCGGCGGCGTCGGCGAACCCGGCGTGCCGCCTATCGCTCCTGCCGTCGTCAACGCCATTTTCGCCGCGACGGGAAAAAGGATTCGCCGCCTGCCCATCCGCCCCGCTGATTTGGGGCGGGGATAAGCAATCTCCCGTGCGATGGACTATTCGTATCTCAACGCGACCAGCGGATCGACACGCATAGCGCGCCGCGCCGGGATGTAGCACGCCGCAAGTGAAACGCTCGCAAGGATCACGGCGACCGCGGCAAACGTCAGCGGATCGGTAGGTTTCACGCCAAAGAGCATCGCCGCAATCAACCGCGTAGCTGCGAGCGACACCGCGAGACCGAGCGCCAGGCCCATGGCGGCTAGCCGCGCGCCTTCCGTAAGTATTTGTCGCAGCACGTCTTTGCTCTGCGCGCCCATCGCCATGCGTATGCCGATTTCATGCGTGCGCTGGGTGACCGTGTAGGCCATCACACCGTAAATCCCCACCGCGGCGAGCACCAGCGCAATCGCGGCGAACGCGGCCAGCAGCGTCAAGTTGAGGCGCGGCTGCTCCACGGAATTCGAGAGCAACTGATCCATGGTGCTGACCTCGTAGATGGGCATGTTTTTGTCGACGGCGAGCACTTGCTGGCGGATGGCGCTGGTCACGCTAGCCGGTTCGAGAGTCGTGCGCACCGCAAGGTACATGGTTCGCGCAAAGGACAGTTGAGTGAGCGGGAAATAAGCCTGCTCGCGCCCTTCGACCTCCGGCCCATAGTGTTTCACGTGGCCGACCACGCCGACGACAGTGCACCATTGAGGCAGGAGTGGATTGGACTTGGGTATGGGCTGAACGGCGATGCGTTTCCCGATAGGATCCTCGTTCGGCCAGAAGCGTTTCGCGAAATCCCGGTCCACGACCGCAACTCGAGGAGCATCGCTCGTGTCTGCGTCGCTCAGGAAGCGCCCGCGCACCAAAGGAATCTGCATGGCCTGGAAATACCCGGGCACAATCGTGCGGTAGTCGATTTCGGTGAATGGCAAATTGCTCATGGGAGCGTATCGTTGGAGGTCCGTGACCGGCGTCTGCTCAAAAAAGGTCGAGCCGGATGAATAAGAGTCGCTCAGCGGCAGCTCAGAAATGGCCCCGGCGGCTTGCACGCCCGGAATCGTTTTCACTCGATCCATAACTTGCTGGTAAAAAGCCTGGAGAGGAACGCCGTCAGCGTATGCCTTTACCGGGGGAGAGATCTTCATCGAGAGAAGGTGCTGTGGCTCAAAACCGGGGTTGACTTCCAACAGATGCTGGAAGCTGCGAATCAGCAAACCTGCGCCGACCAAAAGAAGCACGGCCAGCGCCATCTCCGACACAACCAGGATGCCGCGTAGGCGGCGGGTGCCTCTCGCCGCCGAAGTGCTTTGTCCAGTTTCTTTCAGCGTTCCCTGTAAATTCGTGTATCCCACTTGCCAGGCGGGAGCCAGTCCGAAAATGCAGCCCGTCAACAAGGAAATGCCAAGTGTGAAACCGAGAACCAGCGGATCGACGCGGACCTCGTCCATTCTCGGCATGTTGTCCGGGACCAAAGCATGAAGAGCGTACACACCCCAGTAGGCAATACAGAGACCGAGCACGCCTCCCAGTACCGCGTACACCATGCTCTCGGTCAGAAGCTGGCGCAAGATGCGCGCGCGGCCCGCCCCCATCGCGGCTCGGATGGACAGCTCCTTTTCGCGCGCCGAAGCTCGCGTTAGCAGCAGATTCGCAACGTTGACGCAAGCAATCAGCAGAACGAAAGCCACCGCGCCCAGAAGGATCAGAAGCGCAGGCCGGATACCGCCGACAATTTGTTCTTTCATGGGCACGACGAACATGCCCCAGCCGCTGGCCACGCTGTAGTTATTGGGATTTTCGCGCGCGAGCTCCACGGCGAAGCCGTCCATTTCCGCAGACGCTTGCGCCAAGGTAACACCCGGCTTCAATCGCGCCGTAACCCTCAAGTAATGCGAGCCGCGATCCTGCGGATTCATGCGGTCGAGGCCGAGCGGAACCCACAAATCCTGCTTGCCGCCGAGGGAGAAATCCTTGCGGAGTACTCCGACAATCGCATACGGCTGGCCGTCAAGCTGCATGGACTTGCCCACGATCTTTGGGTCGCCGCCAAACAAGCTCTTCCAAAGCGCGAAACTCAGTAGCGCTTCGTGATCGTGGCCTGGCTGGTCTTCCTCCTCGGTAAAGGTCCTGCCGAGTTCCGTTTGGACGCCAAGAATCTGGAAGAGAGTCGCGGTGGCCGCGGGAGCGGAAACCTGCATGGGAGGTGAGTCGCTGCTGGTTAAATTGGCGCCGTTACCCAGGGCATACGCGCCAATCTCGGAAAAGCATTGCTTGCGATGGCGCAAGTCCCAATATTCAGGCTCCGATGCCCCGAGGCGCGGAATCCCTTCATTTTCGAACTTTCCCCACACGTTGACGAGCGCGGCGGAATCTTTGTAAGCCAGCGGCCGAAGAAGCACGGCGTTGACAACCGAAAAGATGGCCGTGTTCGCCCCGATGCCCAGTGCCAGCGTCAGTACAACAACGAGGCTGAACCCTGGACTCTTGATCATCATCCGGATTGCAATCTTAATGTCTTGAAGGAGCGTTCCCATAGCGCCTCGAATCTCTTTGCGAAGAACGCAAGATAAGCCGTGCGCTTTCTGGAGCATGCGCCGTTCCAGTTTTCTTTTTTTCTATTTCGCTGATCTCACACGGCTTATTGAGATGCTCAAATATTGTGCTCGTGCCAGATGTCCGCCCGCGGGATGCCCCCGTACCGCAAACGGACAGGTCGTAGATCGCCTAAGCCACGCCATCTGCCCGGTTCTGAGCCTGCCACCAGTGCAGACCGTCCGCCCCGGCAGTGTGCAATCCTTCGCCGTCAAATCCCAATTTGCAGCCGTAGACGTGTTGTAGACTTTCTCTCCGTGACCCCGGATCAAAAGCCTGGCCGGGTTGGCACAACGAACGAGCGGGTGGACCACGAGACCATGAGTCTTCAACTGCGTTTTGCCGTTTATCCGAGTTTGCGAGACCAACTGGTCCTCATCACTGGCGGCGCATCAGGAATTGGCGCCTCTATCGTCGAGCATTTCGTTGCGCAAGGTTCCCAGGTCGTTTTCTTGGATATAGATCGCAATGCCGCCGAACAACTGGTCGCCGGACTGTCAACGAAATGTCTGCACGCCCCTGTTTTCATGCCTTGCGATTTGACCGGCATTCCCGCGTTGCGTGCTGCAATCGCCGAGATTGAGGCGCGCCACGGCGCAGTCCGCGTGCTTGTAAACAACGCCGGAAACGATGCTCGGCATTCCCTCGAGGAAGTAACCCCGGACTATTGGGACCGCTGCATGTCGCTGAACCTTCGCCACCAATTCTTTGCCACGCAGGCGGTCGTCCCTGCAATGAAGAAAGCCGGTCAAGGCTCGATCATCAACTTGAGTTCCATCAGTTGGATTATTCCCTCGACTGGCTTGCCCGTGTATATCTCGGCAAAAGCCGCCATCGTCGGCCTCACGCGCACCCTCGCCCACGAACTCGGCCCGCACAACATTCGCGTAAACGCCGTCCTTCCGGGCGCCATCCTCACCGAGCGACAGAACAAACTCTGGTTCACCGACGAATATCGCGCCGAAATCTTACGCAATCAGGCCCTCAAGAGAATGATCCTGCCGGAGGAAGTCGCCCGGCTCGTCCTTTTTCTCGCTTCGGATGACAGCGCCGCCATCACAAATCAAAGCTATGTAATCGATGGCGGCTGGGTTTAGCATTCTCGGCTGTACTTGAATTTTTTTGGAATCCTGTCGCAGGGAGAACTACAGATGAAAGAATCGAATTGTCCCGCCGCTGAATCTACTTCGAAAACCATGACCCGCCGCAATCTTCTACAGGTTGCTTCCGCCGCTGCCGTTGCGAGCGTGATTGGAGGCAAGCCGCTCCTCGCAGCAAGCGACCTCAGCAAACCTGCTCCGCCCGCAAATTCCCCTCCAGCGGATAAAAGCAAATCTTTCCCCGATAAATTCCTCTGGGGCTGCGCAACGGCCGGTCATCAAGTCGAAGGCAACAACACCAGCAGCGATCTCTGGACCCTCGAGCACCTGCCCCAGACGATTTTCAAGGAACCCTCCGGCGACGCCTGCGATCACTATCATCTCTATCCGCAAGATATCAGCATGCTTGCTGATCTTGGTTTCAACACCTACCGTTTTTCCCTGGAATGGGCGCGCATCGAGCCTGAAGAGGGCTTCTTCTCCAACGCCGAGCTGGAACATTACCGCCGCATGCTGGCCGCCTGCCGCGAACACAACCTGACAACTTTGCTCACGTATTCGCACTTCAGTCTTCCCCGCTGGTTTGCCTATAAGGGCGGATGGGAAAATCCCGCGGCGCCGGGCCTCTACGCCCGCTTCTGTGAAAGAGCCACCAAGCGCCTCGGAGACATGGTGGACTATGCTTCCACTCTCAATGAGCCGGATGTCCCGCAATTGTTGAAATGGTTTAATTTGCCGGGAGCCTCGGGAGCGAGTCCCATCGATATGTTCCAGCAGGCTTTGGCCAACGTTCGCAAACAGCTAAACGCTCCTGACTTTGCAGGCCTCTTCGTGGGCGACGGGAATAAGATCCGCGATGGTCTGCTCGCCGCCCATGAGCAGGGCAAGACCGCGATGAAGTCGGTCCGCAGCGATATGCCCGTGGGCTTCAACCTCGCCATGACCGACGATCAACCAGCCCCCACCGAAAGCCACGTCGCCGAAAAGCGGGCCGACGTCTATGGTCCCTGGCTCGAAGCTGCAAAGCACTGCGACTATCTGGGAGTCCAGACCTATTCGCGCTCCATTGTCGGAAAAAAAGATTTGCCTCCTCCACCAGGAGCCGAACTCACGCAAGCTGGTTGGGAGTTTTACCCGGAATGTGTCGAACACGTTGTCCGTTACGCCAGCAAGGAAGCCGGCGTGCCTCTCCTCGTCACGGAGAACGGCATCGCCACCACCGATGACTCGCGCCGTATCGAATATTTTCAGCGAGCTCTCGCCAGCCTCAAGCGCGCCATTGACGACGGCGTGGATGTCCGCGGCTACGTTGCCTGGTCCCTGCTCGACAACTTCGAGTGGATGTCTGGCTTCGAGCCCAAGTTTGGCATCGTCGCCGTCGACCGGGCCACGCAACGCCGCACCATCAAGCCCAGCGGCTCTTTTCTCGGCAACATCGCCCGCAGAAATTCGCTCTAACCGGCAGCGACTCTCTAACTCCTTCAAAATCCGCAGTTCCGAAAAATGTGCCTCTAACCTCTTTAGAATGCGCAGTTCTAAAACGCAGGACTTAAAACTCTTTAGAATGAATACTTCCGAAAAAACCGGGGTGGGGCCCCTCGGTTTATTCCGCGCGAAATCTTCTTCTCGCCACCCCGTTCCGCGAAACTCGCGCGTTGCTCCGCATTGGATGTTATTTCGTAGATTTTCAATCAATGCCCGATTGTTGTACGATAGCGCTCTGCTTTAGGAGGACCCCATGGCCATCACTTTCACTCTGAACGGAAAATCCCAAACCGTAGACGTCAGTCCGGACATGCCCCTTCTCTGGGTGCTGCGCGACACCCTCAATATGACCGGCACGAAGTTTGGTTGCGGCATCATGCAGTGCGGCGCCTGCACGGTCCACATCGATGGGCAAGCTTCTCGCTCCTGCATGTTGCCGATTGCCAACGTTTCCGGCAAAAAAGTCACGACCATCGAAGGGCTTTCCGAGGACGGCAGCCACCCCGTCCAGCGAGCTTGGATCGAAGAGGATGTTCCGCAATGCGGCTATTGCCAATCCGGCCAAATCATGTCCGCCGTCGCGCTTCTCGAGAAAAAACCGCATCCCACCGACGCTGACATCGACGACGCCATGAGCGGCAACATCTGCCGCTGCGGCACCTACCAGCGCATCCGTAAAGCCATCCACCGCGCCGCGGGCTCAGCAGCCCAAAAGGCGTGACCTCCATCTGAGAGACTGTTCCGTAGCCTCGCAAAAATCTTCCGCAGGAGTCAGGCCATGGCCACTCATCTTTCCGCCGAGCCTCAAATCTTGAACCGCCGCGCTTTCCTGAAAACAAGCGCCGCGGGCGGTGCCGCTCTGCTCATCGGCTTTCATCTGCCAGCGCATGCTTCTTCCGATCCCGCGCAAGCGCAGGAGAAGCCGCCGATCAATCCCTTGAACGCCTGGGTGCGCATCACTCCCGATAATCGCGTCACGCTGATTCTCGCCAAGTCCGAGATGGGCCAAGGCATCATGACCGCGCTGCCGATGATTCTCGCGGAGGAGCTCTATCTCGATTGGAACAAGGTGCACATTGAACAAGCCCCCACGGATCCAAGAATCTATGACCTCGGAACAGGCGGAAGCGGCAGCGTCGCTGGTTCCTGGCTGCCCTTGCGCCAGGCAGGCGCAGCCGCGCGCGAAATGCTCATCGCTGCCGCCGCGAAAAAGTGGGAGGTTGGCACCGATACTTGCACGGCGAAAAACGGTTACGTCGTGCACGGCCATCCAGAGCGCTCTTACACGTACGGTGAACTTGCCGCCGACGCTGCGCTTCTTCCCATTCCAAATTTCAATACCGTTCCGCTAAAAAATTCCCGCGACTTCAGCATCGTCGGCCACGACACGCATCGCGTCGACACGGCTGCTAAATCCACCGGCAAGGCAACTTTTGGAATCGATGCCCGTCCAGCGGGCTTGCTCTATGCCGTCATCGCGCGCTGCCCCGTCTTCTACGGGAAAGTTGCTTCCTTCGACGCCACAAAGGCCAAAGCCGTGCCGGGCGTGCGTGACGTTTTTCAAATCGAAACCAGCGGAAGAGGCGCATCAACAAACGGCGGCGTCGCCGTTCTCGCTGAAAATTCCTGGGCCGCCATCCAGGGCCGCAAAGCTCTCGACGTGAAGTGGGATGAAGGTCCCGCGGCGAACGAATCCACCGAGGAATTGCACCATCAGTTCGTCACCAACGCCGCAAAACCCGGAGGAGTTGTACGGAATGATGGCGATGCCGATTCCGCGCTTGCTTCCGCATCGAATAAAGTCGAAGCCGTCTACGAGCTTCCTTTCGCCGCACATGCTTGCATGGAGCCGATGAACTGCACCGTGCACATTCAATCCGACCGCGCGGAAGCCTGGGTGCCCACGCAAGCGCCGCAATGGGCGCAAGCCGTCATCGCCGAAGCCGCCAAGCTTCCCCCCGAAAAAGTAACCGTGCACACCCTGCTGATGGGTGGCGGCTTCGGCCGGCGCTATCAAGCCGACTTCGTCATGGAAGCCGCGCAAGTTGCGAAAACCGCGGGCAAGCCCGTGATGGTCCTCTGGACACGCGAAGACGATATGCACCACGACTTCTACCGTCCAGCCTCTTATCACAAATTCCAAGGCGCATTGGACGGCAGCGGCAAGCTCGCCGCTTGGAAACATTTTCAGACTTCCACCTCCATCGCTTCCAAGTGGAGCGCCGAAGGCGAAAAAGACTCCGGAAAAGGCGAATTCGGCACTGGCGCCACGATTCCCTACGCGACTCCCAACATCCGCATCGAGTACACGCTGGCACATTCCAGCGCACCGCGCGCCTGGTGGCGCTCCGTCGAGCACTCCAGCAGCGGTTTCGTGGTCGAAACTTTTGTCGACGAGCTTGCCGCCGCCGCAGGACAGGATCCCTACGAGTTTCGCCTCAAACTCATCGGTGACCCGCGAAAACTTCCGCAATTCACCGGCGGTCCGGATGATCCGCCCCTGAATACGGCGCGCTTGAAAGGCGTGCTGCAGCTCGCTGCGGAGAAAGCCGGATGGGGCAAGCCGCTTCCTGATGACGAAGGCCGCGGCATCGCCGCATTTTTCTCGTTCGACACATATACGGCCGCGGTCGCGGAAGTGTCTCTACAGCCGCCCGATTTTAAGATCAAGCGCCTTGTTTGCACCGTCGATTGTGGCCGCGTCGTGAATCCCAATGGCGTGCGCGCCCAGGTCGAAAGCGCCGCGATTTATGCTTTGACCGCCACGCTGAAGGACGCCATCACCGTCGAACGCGGCCGCGTCGTGCAATCCAATTTCAACGACTATCACATGCTTCGCATGAACGAGGCTCCGCCGATCGAAGTCCATTTGGTGGATAGCGATGAAAAACCCACCGGCATCGGCGAGCCGACCGTTCCCGTGATCGCCCCCGCGCTGTGCAACGCCATTTTCAACGCCACGCGAACATGGAAAAGAGACGTCCGCATACGCCGCCTCCCCATTCGCGCCGAAGATTTGGCTTAGCCTCGCGCCGCCCGCGCTCATCTGGTACATTTCGCCATCCATGACGGCGCTCTCTCAGGTCACTGTCGCCGGAACGATCGGCATCATCACGTTGGCCATCTGGCTACACTTGTTTTTCGGCCGCGCCTGGTTCTGGCGGGTAAAAAAGTTCGACGCCGATGGAATACAAATCGACCCGCCCGGCATGTGGCCAAAAATCGTCGCGGTTGTGCCCGCAAGGGACGAAGCTGAAACGATCGGCGAGGTAGTCGCCAGCCTTGTGAAGCAGGATTACCCTGGCCCGTTTTCCGTCGTGATCGTCGACGATCATAGTGAGGACGCGACAGCCGAAATCGCAAGCCGCGTCGCCGAAGAAAATGGCGCAGAAGAAAAACTCCGCCTTCTCACCGCTTCAGCACTTCCCGAGGGTTGGACGGGAAAGCTCTGGGCGCTAAACTCCGGCGTCGACAGCTCACATTCGGACCCGCCCGCATTCTTTTGGTTCACGGATGCGGACATCTCGCATGATGCGGATACGTTACGGCGTCTCGTCGCGCGCGCCGTTCGCGAAAAGCTCGACCTCGCTTCGCTGATGGTGCTTCTGCAAGCGAAGACTCTCCCAGAACGCACGCTGATTCCCGCGTTCCTCTACTATTTCCTGATGCTTTATCCTCCGCGCTGGATTGCAGATGAAGACCTGGGCACGGCGGGCGCGGCGGGTGGCTGCATCTTGCTCCGTCGCGAAGCGATCGAGCGCATCGGTGGTTTTGCCGCAATTCGCGGTGAAGTCATCGACGATTGCGCTCTGGCCAAAGCCATAAAGCACAGCGGCGGCCGCGTATGGATGGGACTCACCAGAAAGAGCCAGAGCTTGCGGGCTTACGGAACTTTTGGAGAACTCCGCGATTTGATCGCTCGCACCGCTTTCACGCAGCTCCGCTACTCGGCGCTGTTATTGCTCGGCACTTTGCTTGGCCTCCTTCTCACGTACATCGCTCCAATCGTTCTCCTCTTTGCTCATGATGCGACGACAAAAATTCTTGGCGGCGGGGCCTGGCTCTTGATGGCTTTATCGTTCCTTCCGACGGTGCGCTTCTATCGGCTCAAACCGCTGTGGGCGCCGCTCCTGCCGCTGATCGCCGTCTTCTATTCGTATGCCACACTGCTCTCCGCTGTACGGTATTGGCTCGGCAAGGGGGGCCAGTGGAAAGGCCGCGCGCAAGCACCGGGGAAAACCTAGTCCCTGACGGTTCTACGCTTCGCACAAGAGCCGGCTTCAAACTAATTCTCGAAACGCGAAGCGTGCCGTTGCCTAAATAGGCGAGACAGAAAGAGGAGAAACGCACGCCTGAATTTCGTTCTGGTATTCTCGGCCTAGGCCTTCTATCCCCAATAAAGGAGATCCCCAAATGAAAGCCTTGCTGACAATCGCTGCTGTGCTTGTTCTGCCTGCGTGCAGTTACGCGCAGGGTCCAAAAGCTTGTGAAGATTTGAAGTCAGAAATCGCCGCCAAGCTGGATGCGAAGGGCGTCAAGTCGTATTCGCTGGATATCGTGGCGAAGGACGCGGAAGTCACCGACGGAAAAGTGGTCGGCACTTGCGAAGGCGGGACGAAAAAGATCGTCTACAAGAAGACGACGACTCCGCCGCCCGCTGCAGACAAGGATGCGGCCAAGCCTTCCTAAGGCTTGTGCCAGTGAACGTTCCAACCTAGGTAGCGCGTGGTAGCCTCGTGGACCGCCGAGGCCACGGTCGAAAAATTTGCGGCGACGTGGTGCTCGAAACCGCGCTCGCAGATGTAGCGCAGTAGTTTTTGCAAGTGCGGGATCTGCACCACTCCGGCGCCGCCGAAAGTTTCCAGCGGATCGTCGGTGAATGCGCCTTCGCCCACGTAGCCGGAGATTTTTCCCTCGCGGTCGTTCGTCGAGAAGCGCGCAAAACTCATCGGCCCGCTCTTCACGCGCCCCACACACGTTCCGAAGGTGTTGTCTTTGCCGACCGTGCCCGCGATGATTTCCTGGAAGTCCATCCGCACATCCTTGAAAAAATGTTTGGGCAAATTGCTGCAGTGGAAACACACCGCTTTGTCCGGATCGTCCGCATAATTGTTGTTCCAGTCGAGCAGCGCGCTCGGCGTCCGTGACGCCAGTTGCAGCGCGTGCATGCCGATCACTCCGGCAACGTCCACTTCGCACGCGCTCGAAAGGCCCTGGTCGCTCATCATGCTCATCACCGTGCAGGGCACGACGCCAAAAAATTCTTCGAGCGAGGTCCAGCACTGAATGGCGCTGATAGTCACTTCCGTGTCGCGCATCCAGGCGTCAATGACGGCGCCAAGTTTGGCCATCTTGATGAGCGAAGCATCAGGAATGCTGTGCGTCGAAACATACTGCCGGATCGCGCCGAGCCTCTGCGTGACCTTTGGATCGTCGTCCTTCAACCGCGCTGTCCTGCCCATGACTTCCGAGAGGTCCAGCGTTTCGACCGAGATTCCCGCAGCTTCCAGAATTTTTTCGCTGTAGCGCACGGTGTTAAACGCCGCCGGACGCGCGCCAATGGCGCCGATGCGCAGTCTCTTCAGCCCTTTGACAACCCGGCAGATGGCCAGAAACCAGTCCAAGTCTTTCTTGAAAGCTTCAGAGTCGGGTGCTTCCGTATGAAGGGTCGTGAGCGAATAGGGAATTCCGTACTGCGCGAGATTGTTGCAAGCCGACATCTTTCCGCAAAAGCTGTCGCGCCGGTCGCGGATGGTCATCTTCGACGGCGTATCCGGCGTCGCCTGCATCAGCACAGGCACTCCAAGATTTGCCATTCGTAGCGTGTCGGCGATGGCCCGCTCATCGCCGAAGTTCGGCAGCGTCACGACGACCCCGTCGAGGCTGTCACGATGCTTCTTGAACAACTCCGCGCAGTGCGCCGCATCCTGACGGCTTTCGACGGCGCCCCACTTGGAATCGCTCTCTTCGAGCACGATCGGCTTGATGCCCTTTGCCGTCAGCGCGGCGATCATGTCCTGACGCCCGGAGCGCGCCAGGTGATCGGGGAAAAATCCCCGATTCCCGACAATGATGCCGAGCGTCATCTGTGCATTTGGAGGTTGAGCCATCGTTCACCCTGGAGATTTATTTTGAAATCTGTTCACCGGCACTTTTCAGCGCGTTTTTTGCAAGAAAATTCAAACGCGAGGTCACGCCAAGTCTACGGTCATCTATCGGCCACGTTTAAAGTTGTCTCGATCAAATCGGCAGAATTCCCGCCGGCCATTATTTTGAACGTCCCCGGCTCAACCACGCGGCGCATCTCGCGATTCAAGAAAGACAGTTCCTCGAACCCGAGCGGGAATTCCACGGTTTTTGTCTGTCCCGGATCGAGCGAGATCCTGCGGAAGCCTCTCAGCTCTTTCACCGGCCGCGTCACCGAGCTAATTTCATCGCGGATGTATAGCTGCACGACTTCGTCTCCGCGGACGCTGCCCGTGTTGGTGACATCCACGCTGACATGCGTGGTCCCCTCCGGTCCGATCGTGTCGGGCGCCAGGCGCAGATTGCCGTACTTAAAGGTCGAATAGCTCAAACCCCAGCCGAAGGGAAAAAGCGGCTGCGTGCTGTCGTCGAGATACTCGCGCTTCGCCGAAGG